>Ga0207719_100187_pt1 | contig 48824 bp, 43 predicted proteins | sample A23P1SouthBayCA_2_FD_187279 | JGI IMG/M metagenome (GOLD analysis project Ga0207719, IMG submission 187279) | Aerobic enrichment media microbial communities from Eden Landing Ponds, California, USA - A23 P3 (3) (SPAdes) | ecosystem: Environmental > Aquatic > Marine > Unclassified | place... | reverse complement strand
GTCTTCCCCGGCGCCCAGGGTGGCCCCCTGATGCACAATATCGCGGGCAAGGCCGTCGGCTTCGGCGAGGCGCTCTCCGAGGAGTTCGACGCCTACGCCGAACAGACGGTCGCGAACGCCAAAGCGCTCGCCGACCAGTTGCAAGCGAACGGACTCAGCCTCGTCTCGGGGGGCACCGACAACCACCTCGTGTTGGTCGACCTTCGGCCATCCCATCCCGACACGCCCGGGAAGGACGTCGAGTCGGCGCTCGAAGAGGCCGGGATCGTGATGAACGCGAACACGGTCCCCGGTGAGACGCGCTCGGCGTTCAACCCGAGCGGGATCCGCCTCGGGACGCCGGCGCTCACGACGCGCGGCTTCACCGAATCGACGTGTCGGGAGGTCGCAGACCTCATCACGCGCGTCATCGACGACCCGAACGACGAGCAGACGGTCGCCGAGGTCGCTGCGCGCGTCGACGAACTGACCGACGAGTACCCACTGTACGGCTAAATCGACCGTTTTGCGCCTGTAAAACCCGTCTTCGCGTACCTTGGCTTTCTTATCAACTGAGAACAACGACCAACTTATACAGGAATATAAATTAATTATAATGTGGTATGTACCAGGTTCTCATTCCCGTCGACGACGACGAGAGTCGGGCGCTCAATCAGGCGGAATACGCCGCGAGCCTCCCTGATTCGGGATCGGATGTCGAAGCGACAGTCCTGTACGTGGTCTCGCCGCGCCGTCTCGATACGGCTGAGGAGGTAGACTTCGAGGAGATAGATTCGGCGGTCGCAGCCGCCGAGCACCTCGAAGACAGTGGTGTATCGGTCGACCGTCGCGTCGGTGACGGCGGCGTCTCAGAGGAGATCCTCCGTGTGGCAGACGAACTAGACTGCGACGAACTCGTAATGGGCGGGCGGAAGCGCTCCGGCGTCGCACAGGTCCTCCTCGGGAGTACCGTCCGCGATGTCTTCGTCTCCACGGAGCGACCCGTCACGATCACCGGCTCTGGGATGGTATTCGAGGGCGGTTCACGCGAGGTGCTGCTCCCCGTCGATCGGAATCTGGAACGGGCGCGCCGACAGGTCGAGTACGCCACTGCGCTGCCGAACGCCGCGGAGAACGTCACGGCGACGGTGCTGTACGTCTTCCCCCACCAGGACTACCGGGGCGCGCCGCCGCACGAGTTCGAAGACGTCGAGGCGGCGGTCGAAACAGCTGATTCGCTCGAAGCGGAGGGTCTGTCCGTCGAGCGAGTCTCGATCGGTGGCGAAGTGGCGAGAAAAGTCCTCGAAGCGGCCGAGGAACGCGAGGTCGACAGCATCGTGATGGGTGGCCGAAAGCGCTCGGGCGTCCAGAAGACGCTCTTGGGCAGCATCGCACAGGACGTGATGCTCTCTGCGGACCGTCCGGTCACGCTCACTGGGTGATCGACCCGGTCTCGGCCGCTCTGGACCACATTCACCGACCGCAAAAAAGACCGCTTCGTCCGCTGTGTACCGGCGCGCGAGTGTCGCCGGTGGGAGACGCTCAGACAGTGACGACTGGCTGCTTCAGTTGTCCTGCGCTTCGGCTTCCTGCTTTGCACCCAGCTTCGCCTGCTCGCGGGCGCTCGGGTTGACCGATTCCTTGAACGGCACTTCTGCGACCGTCGCGTACACCGGCTCGCCCTCGTCTTCGGCGTACTCGTCGGGCAGGTGCACCTGGAACTCGAGGTCGAGATCGTTCTCGTAGATCTCGTCGTCGAGCGTCGCCTGCGCGGCGTCCTCGAGTTTGTCGGCGGGCACGAATCCGAGACCGATGTTCGTCTCGAGGTCCGGGTTCCACCACGGCGACGTCATGTAGCCGCACTCCTCGCCGGACTCCGGATCGGAGATGATCCAGAAGTCGGGCGCGTAATCGCGGATCGGCTCGCCGGCCATCTTCAGGCCGACCAGCTTGAGGTTGAACGGGTACTCGCCGTCTTCGATGAGCGCCTGCTGGCGTTCGAGTTCTTCCTTGCCGACGTAGTCGGCCTCCTTGTCGTCCGGCACCTGATAGCCCAGGTTGACCTGGAACGGCGAGGTCTCGTGGTCCATGTCCTGCCCCCACGAGAGGATCCCCGCCGCGATGCGGCGGTGGTGACCCGGCGCGATCTGCATCCCGCCGTGGTCTTTGACCGATTCGAGGACCGGATCCCACACGCGCTCTGCGTTCTCCATCGCATCGCGCACGTAGATCTCGAAGCCCTTCTCGCCGGAGAAGCCGGTCTGGCTGACGAGCACCGAGGCACCGTTGATTTCGGCCTCCATCAGGCCGTAGTACGGAATCTCGGAGACTTCCTCGCCGACGACTTCGACCATCACGTCCTCGGAGAGCGGCCCCTGGATCTGCATCGGGGCGACGTCGATCTCGTCGACTTCGACGTCGAAGTTCTTCCCGACGTTGACGCCCTGGATCCACTGCATCAGCGTCGAGTCCGAGATAGAGAACCAGAACTCGTCTTCTTCGACGCGGAGCAGAATCGGGTCGTTGAGGATGCCGCCGTCCTCGTTACAGAGGATGACGTACTTCCCGTTCATCGGCTCGATTTCGGTGGCGTCACGCGTGATGAGGTAGTTCGTGAGTTCCTCGGCGTCCGGGCCTTTCACGCGGATCTGCCGTTCGACGGCGACGTCCCACAGCGTTACCTTCTCGGTTAGCGCTTCGTACTCGGCCATCGCACCGCCGTCTTCTGGCTCGACGAGGCCGCGCGGGTGATAGATTCGGTTGTACACCGAACACCGCCACGCTCCTTCCTCGTTGAACGACTTATCGAAGAAGGGGGACTTTCGAACGCGGGTCGAGACCAGCATCTGGATCCCCGGATCTCCGGTCTGTCGGAGGTTCCGCGGGAGCGTTCTGTCGGATTGATCGATACTCGGATGATTTGGGTGTTCGTAGTCCCCTGACATCCAATAAACGATGTTATCAAACCCCAATAAAAGATCACCCTGATAGTACCGTGCTTTTATTTGCCACTGCTTAGCACGGGGCATATCGGGGGCTATGACCGACTCATTCCGGGCGCGCCTGCACGCCCCAGAACATACTATATTTCGACCGGTAGACGGCCGCTGTAGCGCGAATGTCGGCGGAAGAAGAGGAAACGCGCCTCCCTCGATCGCTCGTTCGAGGTAGTCGCCTACTGCTCGCGCGCGCTCACTCGTTCGGACGTCTGTCCGACAGTCTCAGGCCTGGCGCGCGGCGTAGAGTGCTGCCCCGATCAGCGCGGCGAGTGCGACGGTCACACCGAACCCGGGGCTGCTCGTACTGGACGTCGATTCGTCAGTCTGTGCTGCCGTTTGCTCGTCGGTGGTCTCGCTCGTTGTGGTCGTGCTGTCCGTCTCGGTCGTCGTCGCGGCCGTTCCGCTGCTCGTCGTCGTGTCGCTTTCAGTCATCGTGATCTGTCGCTCGGAGAAGTGGTTCACGGCGACCAGGACGCTCGCGCTGGCGTCCGCGCTCGCCTGCTGGCGAACGAGGAACTTCGAGGTGTCGCCGCCGTCGATCGCGCTTTGGAGCGCGCTGTAAGAGGACGCCTGTGCGGCGGCCTCGCCGTCGACAGTCACCTGCACGTCGTTCGTCGCATCGACGACCTCCTCTGAGACGGACGTGATGACGACCTTCCCTTGGTGTTTCGAGCGCTCGGCGGTCATCCGCACCGTCCCCTCGCTCTGCTGGGTCACTTCGACGGTCGTGTTGTCGCCGTACTGCACGACGTCGGCGACGGCCTCACCGCCCGACTCGCTCTGCTGCATCACGTACACCTCGGCGGCCGCCTGACCGCTTGTGATCAGTTGCTCTTGCTGTTCGTCGTCCTCGGTGCGGCCCTCCGGATACGACCGGAACGCGAGTTTGCTGTCTCCTTCGAGGCTCGCGGAGACGTTCCCCTGATCGTTCACCGTCAGTTCGCCGTCACCGACGACGAGGAAGACGCCTTCCGTGCCGTCCTCGGTCGTCACGACGACCCTCTCACTGCTCTCACTCGCGGCCTCGGCGGAACTGGACAGATTGACTGCTACGTACTGGCTGTCGTCGCCGGCACGCACCGTCAACACTCCACGCTCGTTGTCGTGTGCGCGGAGCGTCGCCCCACTGTCGGTGCTCATCGTGGCGCTCGTCTCGCTCTTCGCGTTCAGCGAGACGGCAGCGCCGGCGATGTCAGAGGCGGCACTCAACTCGACATCGGCCGAGAGGCTGCCACTACTTTCTGTCTCACTCTGCGACTGGACTTTCACTGACTGCATCACGGTTTCGCCGTCGACAGCGTAGTCGACGACCGCGTTGCTCGTCGTGTCGAAAGAGACGTTGGTCCCGGCGTACGCCTTCTGGCTCGACGTGGCTGCACCGACGGTCCCGACTGCCGCGGCGGATCCGAGCGCGGACGCCACGAGCAGCACGGCCATCACCGATGCGGTAACTCGATCTGTGAACATCGCGTCCGATCCTAACCGCTCGCTGGAGGATATAAATAAACGATACCGACCCTGATTTTCACTCGTTTAATCCGGATTCACTCCGTCACAGTCCGTTGATTTTCCCGTTCGAGGCGCTGCCACCGACTCCTATCAAAACAATACTTATGTATGTTCAATTTTATATAACGATAGCAGGATCCACAATTGAGTTTCTCTCCGATCGCACGCCGCCGTGCGACCGGGTGAACGGGACGCGAAAACGCTACCGTACTCGCCACTCCGACCGATGGAGTCGGGAGTTACCAACAGCCTATGGCATTCCAGTCCATACCGCGCATCGCTTATTTTCCTCGGCCTCGAAACGGGCCTATGACTCCGTCTCGTCCCGCGCCCGGGCCGGACGCCGCTCGCGCGTTTCGGCTCGGGATCGCGGCTGGCGCACTCGTCGGCCTCGCGTTTGCGGGGTTGGTATACTGGACTGGCTCGGTGAACATTTTCGCGTTCGGGTACGTCTTAGCGCTGCTCTTTCCGGTGTATCTCGTTCTGGTCGCGATCGCGCTCAGCGTGTGGCTCGGCTACGACAAAGACGAGACGGCACTGCGTCCGGTCTATCGGACCGAGCGGTAGCCCTCCCTGGAAGACCTGACTCGCAATCGGACGCCGCACGACAGCACACGCAACCGCGCCGAACCGAATACGGTAATGGCGCTGCCGACGCACGCATCTGCAATGGCACAACTCGAACGGCTCCGGGTGTATCCGGTGAAAAGCCTCGACGGGATCGACGTCGACGCCGCGGCGGTTCTCGATGGGGGCACGCTCGAACACGACCGCGAGTTCGCGCTCTTCGATTCGGACGGCGACGTCGTCAACGCGAAGCGCACCGACCGAGTGCACGCGCTCGCGACGGACTTCGACCCGGAGTCGGGGGCGCTCGTCGTCGAGACGCCCGAGGGTGAGACGGAACGCTTCGTTCTCGCGCAGGAACGCGAGCGCGCCGCGGCGTGGTTCGGGGAGTTCCTAGATCTCGATGTCTCGCTCCGACGAGACGTCTCACTCGGGTTCGTCGACCGCCGAGATATGGGGCCGTCAGTCGTCAGCACCGCGACGCTGCGGGAGTTCGCGTCGTGGTTCGACGACATCACCGTCGAGAGCGCGCGTCGCCGTCTCCGGGCGAACGTCGAAGTCTCGGGCGTTCCGGCGTTCTGGGAGGATCGATTCGTCGGTGACGACGCGCCTGCCTTCGAGGTCGGCGACGTCAGGTTCGAGGGCGTCAAACCCTGCGGGCGGTGTGTGGTTCCCGGTCGCGACCCCGACACCGGCGCGTCGACGCCGAACTTCCGCGAGCAATTCATCGAGAAGCGGCGCGAGACGTTCCCCGAGTGGGCCGATCCGGACGCGTTCGAGCACTTCTTCACGTCGATGCTCATCGCTCGCGTCCCCGACTCCCATCGGGGGCGCCGGCTCCACGTCGGTGATCCGGTGTCCGTTCTCGAGGAATAATCAGTCGCGATTCTCGCCGCCGTCAGTGTCGCTCCTCTCGATCAGTCACGATCCCGCTCGGCGATCGTCGCAGCGACGAGGTTCCGCATCCCGCGGCGGAGTCGCCCGCTCATCGCCGTCGAGGAGAGGTCCATCTCCTCGGCGACTTCGCTGAGCGAGATGTCCCGCGGTTCGTTGAAGTAACCCTCCGCGAACGCGAGCTGGAGCGCTGCTCGCTGCTCGTCGGTGAGGCCGTAGGAGGACTCGCCGCCGGCGTCCTCGTTGCTGTAAATCTCGATGATGTCGAGTGCGATGTCGTTCGCGATCGCGTACTCCCAGATCGTGTTGAGCGCGGCGCGATCGGGCAACAGCAGGTGGACCAACCACCCGCCGTTTTTCGTCTCCGTGTGCACCAGAAAGCCGTTCTCCTCGGTCACGATGCTGCTGATGAGCCGCGTCTGTGGCGTGTGCTTGATGTAGTAGATCGCCGTGTCGTTAGTTCGATCGATCAGCTCGAATTCTTCGACCGTGACGTCGGCTTCGAGCGCCGCTTCGAGTGCTTCGGGATCGTCGTATTCGATGAGAAACGGAAAGTACGTCGACCCTGGATCGGTCGTCCCCTGCGTAATCACACGGATCTTCACGCCGTCGAGCCGCTGCAGCGTCGGGACGAGCGAGAGATGTTCGTGTTCGATGTGTACCTTTGCTGTTATCGACATAGTTAGTGATGTCTCCGTTCGCAGCCGTCCCCCGGTTTCGTCGGTGTTGCTTCCCGGTCGCGCCGACCGCTACACCGTGGTTTCCAGCCTGCCAATAGTGTCTATCGGTTCACTCCGAACCGAGCGTATCTTATATTGTCGGTCGTGTGCAATCGACAATATCGTCCTGCCGACAGTTACGCCGACATCGCCTCTTTCGGCTCCCGGGTCGATGTCGACTCGCGCCGGTTCTTCGCCGCGAGGACGACGAAGATGACGAAGCCGATGGCCCGCATCGACAGGTCGAGCACGAGCGCGTCGACCGACACCGTCACGCCGGCGAACCCGAGCAGGTCGAATACCGCCGCCGACAGCAATCGCGGTGCCATAAGCAGGAGTGCACTGACCGCAAACCCGGTCCGCTCGCCGCGGTTGACATCCCCGTAGAGCGTCCCGATGACGGTCGCACCGAGGGCGATGACCCCGAGGAAGACGCCGACCACCGGGATCAGGATCTCCGGCACGGAGTACGACAGTTGCGCGAGGTCGCTGAAGCCGACGACGCGGTACTGTTCTCGGATCGGCAACTCCGCGGCGTTCGCCTTCTGCCGGAGCAACACGACCCCGGGTGCGAGCACGAACGCGAAGGGAACGATCGCCTTGTTCAGCGACAGCGAGAACGCCTTCACGCCGGTCTCGAAGGGATCGGACTTGGCGACCCCACTCGCGGCGTAGGCCGCAACGGCGACGGGCGGCGTGATGTCCGCGATGACGCCGAAGTAGAGGATGAACAGGTGTGCGGCGAGCAGCGGGATACCGAACTCGACCAGCGGCGTCGCGAGCATCGAGATCAGGATAATGTACGTGACGGTCGTCGGCATCCCCATCCCGAGGATGATGCTCGCGACGGCGGTCACGAGCAGCATAATCACGATCGAGCCGCCGGACAGTGCGAGGAGCAGGGAGGTGAGGTTCGGACCCAGCCCCGAGACGCTGATGACGCCCGGGATGATACCGGCCGCGGCGACTGCGATGACCACCGGTACGGCCGTCCGCGCGCCCTCGTCCATCGACTTCACGACGAACGTCCCCACGCGGAACAGTTGATTCTCGCCGAGGTCGCGGCCGGTCTTCTCGCCAGCTATCTCCGCACTCTCTTGGATCGTGGGATTTAGATCGAGGAACTTCGACTCGACGTCGGTGTGATACAGCATCGTCAGCACGCCCGCGAGCATCGCGTACCAGCCGATTCGGGGGCCGACGATGGCGAGCGCCGCACCCGGTGAGAGGGGCGTCCCGCTCGCTCCGGTCAGGAGTCCGGTGACGGCGACGCCGGTCACGATGTGGCTCACGAGTTCGATGCCGAAGATCGCTGCGAGCGACCCGAACAGCGAGACCCGCGTCTTCTCACTGTAGGCCGCGATGAACGTCACGAGCGCGACCAGCGCGACCAGCGTGAACCACGCCGAGCGCGAGACCGACAGGCGCTCGATGATGAGGTAGTACAGAAGGAGGAAGATCGGAACGAGGTAGAACCACCCGAACTTCAGGTGCGAGACCAGTGACACGGTCTCTTCGAGGCCGCCGATCCCTTCCTGGACGGCTTTCAGATGCACCATCACCCAGACGCCGAAGAAGAAGACGATCGCCGGGATCGTCGCGAGGATGATGATCTCCGCGAACGGCGTCGCGGTGTACTGGACCATCAGGAACGCGGCGGCTCCCATCACGGGCGGGAGGATCTGCCCGCCGGACGACGCCGAGGACTCGACCGCCCCAGAGAACTCCGGTGAGTACCCGGAGCGCTTCATCAGCGGGATCGTGAACGCGCCGGTGGTGACCGTGTTCGCGATCGAGGAGCCCGAAATCGTCCCCATAAATCCGCTCGCGAGGATGCTCGCCTTCGCCGGACCGCCTTTCCGCTTGCCCGTGGCGGCGTACGCGAGGTCGATGAACCACTGACCCGCGCCGCTCATTTCGAGGAACGATCCGAACAGGATGAAGATGTAGATGAAGCTCACCGAGACGGTGACCGGAATCCCGAAGACACCGTTTTCGGTGTTGTACCAGAGGTTCTGGACGATGTCCGGCCACGTCAGTTCCGGGATCGCGAGCAGCCCGATGAACGGCGTGCCGCTGCTGATCAGATAGCCCCACCGCGCGTAGACGATGAACGAAGCGACGATGAGCATCAGCGGGAGGCCGAGCGTTCGGCGGGTGGCTTCGAGAACCAACAGGACGCCGACGACGCCCAGGATCATCGCATAGGAGTACTCGCTGACGAAGGGGACGGCACCGAGAACCGGGTCGAGGAACGTGTAAATTTCAGTGATGGGGCGGCCCGATTCGAGGCCGAAGACGCGCATATCCTGAATTTCGGAGAACTCCGTCAGGAAGTAGAACGCCGAGAGGAACGCTGCGATCATACTGACGACGTCGAACGGCGTCACGCGGCTCCGGTGCGGATCCAGGAACGCCCAGCGGAAGGCCGCTCTGACGCCTTCGAAAGCGCGTGAGATCGGGTTGTCTCCGCCGAACGACTCGGTGACGCCATCGACGGCGCGCCCGAGATTTCGCGAGACGAATCCATCGCCCATACTCGCCGGGAACATCAGGAACGTCAGGACGAGCGCGAACGCGACGTGGATCGCGTTCGCCTGCAGGAGTTGGAGTGAAACCTGATAGCTGGTGATAGCCGGCATCCCGTTTTCCAGTGCCAAGATCGGAATCTCGAATGTGAAGCTCTTGGCCGCCAAGATGAGCTGAAACAGCGAAAAGAGGATCCCGATGGCGGCGACGGCGAGGGCGGAAAGTCCCTTCAAAGACCGTCGGCGCTCGATCTCCTCGATGAGCTCTTCGGCTTCTTCTCTGGAAATCTCCCCGTCTCCGCCACCATCCACGTTGTTCGTACTCATAGCAATATGTCGCTCAATGTTCGTTTCTCGATGTGGATCCGAACGTCGTTTGCGTTCGTTTCCGCAACCAAGTCATACTGTTGGTCCTCGACGATTAGTGTGTGATTTGCAATGCGTCCGGGTGAGACCGAGAGCGTCTCGAGTTCGGTGATCGGTTCCGGTGGGTCGTACACGAGCGTCCCGTTCACGTTCGTGACGTTGACCCGTGCCGGAAGCCCCCATCCGTATGACTCGAACTCCATCCGCGTGTTCACGAGCGTCTGTCCCTCTACGCGGTACTCGTCGTACACGCGTGACTTCTCGACGCTGTGCATATATTCGAGGCCGACCGTGCTTCCGTTTTCGACGGGCTGTTCGATATAGTGCTCGCCCGTATCGAGGTCCTCGACGACGAGTACCGGTCCGGTCGGCACGGCCGCAGCGACGCCCGCGAGTATCACCGCAAGCGCGATGGCGGCGACTATCAGTGCCGGAACGGTCCGTTCGCTTGCGAGTGTGCGTACGTTCACCGCTGGAAACGAATGTGCTAGACGCCTTTACGGCTACGAAAGACGTTTCGCGCCCCGAAAGTCGGCGGCGCGAGACTGATACAGACCCGACGGCCAGTCGTCGATTACTCGCCGAAGTACGCCGCTGCGCCTTCGTGGAGCTCGATCGACATTCCGTCCTGAGCGCTGTCGACGGTGATGAAGTCCGTCTTGATCGTCAGCTCGTCGAGGTTGTCGAAGATGGCCGCGGTGACGTTTTCGACGGCCTCGGCGGAGACGCCGGAGTTCGTCGCGATCATCGCCTGCACGGCGACGGTCTCGACGGGGTCGGAAACGCCGCTGTAGGTTCCGCCCGGGATCGTGTCGTCGGCGAACCACGAGGCAGCGTCCTTGACGGCTGCACGGTTGTCGCCCTCGATCGGGACGATGTTGACGTCGTTGGTCGTCGCGAGGTCCTCGATGGCGCCGACCGGCCAGCCGCCGACGACGAAGGCGGCGTCGATGTCGCCGTTCGCGAGCTGTTCGGACGCCTGCGAGAAGCCGGCGTTCTGCTCGTTGTAGTCGGTGATACCGACCGCTTCGAGGATCTGTTTCGCGTTGACCTGCGTGCCGGACCCGAGGTCACCGGTGTTGATCGTCGCGCCGCTGAGGTCGCTGATCGTTTCGATGCCGGTCGACTCCAGCGTGACGATGGTAATCGTCTCGGGGTACAGCGTCGCGACGCCCTGGAGGTTCTCGATCGCGTTGCCCTGGAACGTCTCGATGCCCGTTCCGTTCTTCGCGAAGTACGCGATGTCGTTCTGGATCAGCGCGAAGTCGGCGGAGCCGTCTGCGAGGCTGCCGACGTTCTCGACGCTTGCACCCGTCGACTGGACGTTCAGCGTGTAGTCAGTGTTCGCTTCGACGATCGTCTTGAACTCGTTCGAGAGCGGGTAGTACGTGCCGCCGGTGCCGCCCGCGTGCCAGCTCAGACGCGTTCCCGTGTCGCCGCCGCTGTCTCCGCCGTCTTCGGTTGCGGTGCCGCCGTCGCCCTCGGTCTCGGTGTCGCCGCCGTCGCCGCCACCGTTACCGCTGCAGCCAGCGAGGGCTGCGACGCCTGCGATACCGGCCGCTTCGAGGAATCTCCGTCGAGTCTCTTTGGATGACATACCGTCTCACAATAGCACTCTATGGTTTATATCTCTAATCATTTCACATCGAAAAGTGAAACATACCCAATTTACACCCCTCTGACCGCTTCGTCTAATGGTTTCAGACTCGATACGGTTGTCACGCACCAGATCCGTTACACAAATTGACCGGCCGTATCTCCAGGTCGATATCCCGGCAAGAGTAAAAGAACCCTGAAAATGCCGCTTTAGTATATAAAAGAGCGACGCAGATCGTCCCGACACCACTGTGTCCGCTGTTATACGACTGGAGAATACATCAGATATGAGTGAATTGTTTCTCGTCGTATCTTCTCGGATCCGAGCAGCGGCCGAATCGACGTCCCGTCCCGCTTCCGTCACTGACCGTGGGACAAAAAATGAGATCGCCGCACCCCAGATCCTCGGGCTCACCCGACGACCGGACGTGGGTCGTCGCCGCTCCCGAGGATGTCTTCGACGATGTCGTCGATGTCTGGGGCGCGGCGCTCACGTCGTGGCTCGTCGGACGGGTAGTGCGGTACCAGGGGCATCGTTTCACCCCACTTACGATACGTCTCGTATCGGGTAAAAATATCGGGCTCGTGAACTCTATAGGGATTATCGTCACTGTTCGGAGAGTCTCGCCGTCCCGTCCGGCGAGAAATCTGTGAGGACTTACGATAATCCCTATACGAAGGGAAGTCTAGCAGCGTTTGTCCGTCTTCACGCGCCCGCCCGGTACAGTCGTGCGATCGGTTGCAAACGCTACTATCTCTCCGCTTCACTCGACCCAGATCGTCTTTCGGTTGACGAACTCCTGCATTCCGATCTCCGATAGCTCGCGACCGTACCCCGAGTCTTCGATGCCGCCGAACGGCACCCGCGGATCAGACTTGACGAGTTGGTTGACGTACACGCAACCGGCCTCGATCTCGCTGGCAAGCGCCGTACCCCGGTCGCGATCGGCCGTCCACACGCTGGCACCGAGTCCGAATCGCGTCCGGTTGGCGACCGCGACGGCTTCGTCCTCGCTCTGGACGCACTCTACCGTGGCGACCGGACCGAACAGCTCCTCGGTGCTGGCGGGGCAGCCGCGAGGCACGTCAGTGAGGACGGTCGGTGGATAGTACGCGCCGTCGCGATCGAGCGGTTCACCTCCGACGAGAACTTCCGCGCCGGCCTCGACGCTCGCCGTGACTTGCTCGTGTAGCTCTTCGAGGAAGTGCGGTGCCGATTGCGGGCCGATATCCGTCTGCTCGTCCATCGGATCACCGATCGTTAGCTCGTCTATCGCGTCTACGAGTTCGTTCGTGAACTCGTCGTACACCGCTTCGTGGACGACGAAGCGCTTGGCTGCGATGCACGATTGCCCACCGTTTTGATTTCGCGCCCACGCGCCGCGTTCCGCCGCCCGCGAGACGTCGGCGTCGTCGAGGACGATGAACGGGTCGCTGCCGCCGAGTTCGAGCACGGTCTTCTTGAGGTGTTCGCCCGCAGTCGACGCGACTGCGCGGCCTGCGGGCCCACTGCCCGTCAGCGTCGCTGCCTTCACTCTGTTGTCGCTGATCATCCCGTCGACGAGGTCGCTGGGTGCCAACACGGACTGGAAGACGCCTTCTGGATACCCCGCTCGCTCGAAGACGTCCTGGATCGCGAGGGCACATCCCGGGACCGACGACGCGTGCTTGAGTACGCCGACGTTTCCGGCCGTGATGTACGGCGCCGCGTAGCGGAAGACCTGCCAAAACGGGTAGTTCCAGGGCATAACTGCGAGGACCGTCCCGAGCGGTTCGTAGGACGTCTTCGCCGTCGTTCCGGGGGGACTCGGGAAGTGCTCGTCAGCCAGATACGTCCCCGCGTGTTCAGCGTAGTGGTCGCAGACCCAGGCGCACTTTTCGACCTCCGCGATGGCCTGCGAGATGGGCTTTCCCATCTCGACGGTCATCTGCTCGGCATACGTTCGCTTTCGCTCTCGCAGCACGTCAGCGACGTCCGCGAGCAGTCGCTCGCGCTTCCGAAGCGGCTCGTTCGACCACGAACCGAACGCGTCGGAGGCACGCTCTAAGACCGCTTCGACCTCGTCTTCGTCCGCATATTCGTACGAATTTACCTGTTCGCCCGTCGCAGGATTAACTGACTCCAACTCTCCCATATATAATTGGATTCCAGTTCACTCTGACTTATTCTATTAATATAAATCTGACTAATATGAATATAATAAAACCACGTTCAGAAAATGTGTGGAGATCAAAACTGATGTCAATACGAAATTCGGTGTCGCCGCCGTGTGCGCCATCCGCGTGATCTCGAATAGATCCCTCGGATCGGATCTAAAATAAAACAGAATCCAAAATATAATACTCTGATCGAACAACAGCCAATCTGTTATGAAAGACACGACACCCGTCGTCGTCGAAGCCGTTCGGACGCCGCAAGGCCGCCGAGACGGGGCATTCGCGGAGACGCGTAGTGAGGACCTCTCGCTTCCCCTCGTCGAGACGATTCTCCAACGGACGGGGCTCGGAGAGGCCCACGTCGACGACCTCTTGTGGGGCGTCGCCCAGCAGCGCGACGAACAGGGGAACAACTTGGCACGCGTGATCACGCTGCTCGCCGGGTTGGAATCTGTCCCCGGAGCGACGATCAACCGCTGGTGTGCGTCCTCCGCGGCCGCCGTCGCCAGAGCGGCCGACGCCATCGCGAACGGGCAGCGCCGCTGCCTCCTCGTTGGCGGCGTCGAGAATATGAGCCAGGTCGGCATCGAGGGCAACGTCGACAACGTCCACCCGGGGCTGGCTGATCGGTACGACCTCGATACGCTCACGATGGGAACGACCGCGGAAAAAGTCGCCGAGCGGTTCGACGTGTCTCGTGAAGCCCAGGACAGGTACGCTCTCCGCAGCCACGAGCGGGCCGCCGAAGCCACCGAAAACGGGCGCTTCGAGGACGAGATCGTTCCCGTCGAGACCGACGACGGCGTCGTTACGACCGACGAATGTATCCGGCCGGATACGTCTCTGGACGCGCTCTCCGAACTCCCAACTGTGTTCAAAGACGACGGAACCGTTACGCCGGGGAACGCCTCTCAGATCAGCGACGGCGCGGCCGCGATGTTGCTAACGAGCCGTGGCTTCGCTGCGGAACACGGCCTCGACGTGCTGGCCGAAGTGGGCGATCACTCGGTCGCCGGCGTCGATCCGACGATTATGGGCGTCGGTCCGATCTACGCGGTCCGAAAACTCACCGAACGGACCGGACGCTCCGTCTCGGCGTACGATCTCGTCGAACTCAACGAGGCGTTCGCCTCCCAGACGATCCACTGTCGCCGCGAACTCGGGATCGACGAGGAGATATTCAACGTCAACGGCGGCGCGATTGCCCTCGGACATCCGCTCGGGGCTACCGGCGCGCGCCTTCCGGTGACGCTCATTCACGAAATGCGTCGCCGGGGTGCATCGCGTGGCCTCGCGACCGAATGTGTCGGCCACGGTCAGGGGATGGCTATCGAGTTCACCGTCGACTAGCGGGTACTGGAGGCCGCTTCACGACGTCGACGCTGCGTTCTCACTGATCACGTCGACGCTCTTCCAACTCACGTGCGCGCTCGCTAACCTTCGAGAGTTCGCGCACCACTTCGTCGTCTCGTCCTCCGTGTCCGACGCGAACGGACAGATCCAGTGGCGACGGGACGAACCGACTGTCGCTGTCGGTTTCGCGCTCCTCGTCCGTGTTCCCAACGAGTACGAGGAACACGTCCCATAGACTGCGGAGCATATTTGTTACGACACGCTGCTCGATGATAAGTACACAGGCCCACCCGGGTTCTGATCGAGGTTCCGCTCTCAGAGCGGGTCTGATACGAAAAAATTTGTTCGAATAGCGGCCGCTACTGCGACTGCGCGTTCGAGAGCACGAACCGCTGGACGACGATTCCCAGGATGGGAATCGCCGTCGTCACCACGAGCACGAGCGTCGCCAGGACGTTGACCTTCGGCGTGATGAGTGTCCGAACCATCGAGTAAATCACGACGGGTACCGTCGTCGTGGTCCGATCGACCCAGAACTGGGAGGCGGTGAACTCCCCGAACGAGATGACGAACGAGAGGACCATCGCGGTCAGGATCGACGGGGCGACGATCGGGAAGGTGACCTCCCGGAACGTCGTGAGTCGATCCGCGCCCAGCGTCATCGCCGCGTCCTCCAGCGACTCGTCGAACAGGTAGAGCCGGCTCCGGATGACGAGGAACGCATACGGGAGCGCGACGAGCGTGTGCATCACGACGAGCCACAGGATCGAGCGGTCCCAGCCGATCTGCACGAAGAGGATCGTCGACGAGACGCCGATGATGACCGGGGGGACGAGCATCGGCGTGAGCATCGCGATCGCGAGCGACTTCTTAAACGGGAACTGCTTCCGAACGAACCCCATCGCCGTTGCGGTGCCGATCGCTCCTGAGAGCACTGCGGCGGCGATCCCAACTTTGAGACTGTTCCATATCGCCGACATGAACGTCTCGTCCTGCAGGAACGCCCCGTACCACCGCAAGCTATACTCCGAGGGTGGGAAACTCGGGATCCGTGCGGCGTTGAACGAGTTGATAACGACGACCGCCAACGGCAGGAGCATACTCAGATAGATGAGCAGCGATGCGCCCTTCACTGCCGGCCAGTTCCAGCGACTCGAGCCACTCATATCTGGGTCCCCTCCAGTGCTTCTTCGAGGTCAGCTTTCCGCGTGAAGAGATACAGCAGGACGGCGAGAAAGAGGATGTAGACTAACGAGAGCGCGGCCGCGAACGGCCAGTTGAAGTCGTTCGTGAAGATGGTCGCGATCACGGGTGCGATGAGGCGGTCTTCAGGGCCACCGAGCAACGCGGGCGCGACGAACGATCCCGCAGAGAGGATGAACGTGAACAAGATTCCCGAGACGACGCCCGGCCACGACAGCGGGAGCGTCACCTCGAAGAACGCTCTGGCGTCGCTCGCTCCGAGCGTTTTGGCCGCCTGAATCACGTCCTCTTCGATCGTCGAGACGGCCGAGTATACGGGAAGCACCATAAATGGTAGAATACTCACAACTAATCCGAGGATCATCCCGTTCGTCGTGTAGAGTAGCTGTACCGGTTCGCCAATGACACCGATCGCCGTCAGGAACTTGTTGATCACGCCGTTGCGACCGAGCACTGTAATCCAGGCGTACGTACGGATGATGAGCGGGACCCAGAACTGCACGACGACGAGGCCGAGCAGTACCGGTGTCCACCGGCTCTCGGTCCGACCGAGGAAGTAGCCGAGCGTGTACCCCAGCGGGAGCACGATCAGGGTCGTGATGATACCGATCTTGATCGAGTCCCAAATGACGGTGTGGTACACCGACGAACTCACGAACTCACGGTAGTTCGCGAGCGTGAGTTCGTAGACGATGCTGCCGGCCTCACCGGGTTTGAAGAAACTGAACGCGACGATGATCGTCAGCGGCGCGACCAGGAACAGCAGGATCCAGAAGAGCCCGGAGCCCGGAGAGACGAGGAACCGGACGCGCCGGTTCTCCATCAACTGCTCTTTGAGTCCAGCGGTGTAACTCTTCGACGCCGATTCGGGGACCGACTCACTGGCCATCTTCGACCTCCTTCGTAGATTGTCTCTCCATCATATCAGACGAACTTGTCGTGGTGCGGGTGGGCCGTCCGTGACAGGACCTTCGAACCGGAATCGGTGACTAACACCATATCCTCGAAGCGGACTCCCGCGACTCCCCTGTTGAACAGCCCCGGTTCGATCATCACGATCATATTCTCTTCGAGCGTCGGATTCGCTGTCGGGCCAATGTAGGGCGGTTCGTGGGCGACGGTCCCGATGCCGTGTCCGATGTACCCCATCGTGAACGAGTCCTCGTAGCCGTACTCTGCGAAAATCTCCCGAGAGGCCTCGTACACCTCTTGCCCGGAGACGCCGGGTTCGATGGCGTCGATCGCCGCTTGATGAGCCTGGAACGTCGCCTGGTACATATCCCGCTGTGCGTTCGAGGGTGAACCGAGGAACAGCATCCGCGCGAGTTCGCTGTAGTACCCCTTGTACATCGGCCCCTCGTCGAGTTGGACGAACTCGTTCCGCCGAATGCGTTTTTGCGACGGGAACTCCTGGCAGCGCGACCAGCGCACACCCGAGGAGACGATGGCCGGCAGCGCGTACGCACCCGCCGCACCGGCGTCGAGCATCGCCTTCATAATCGTCCCCGATACGTCACATTCCCGCACACCGACTTCGACGGCCTCGATTCCAGCCTCGATCCCGATCTCGGCGATCTCGAGCCCTTCGTCGATGAGCGCGATCTCTTTTGGGCTCTTTACCGCCCGCGCGCGATAGAGCAGATCGCCGGCGTCGACGACGTCGGCCCGCGGGAGTGCGTCGCCGAACTGCCGCGCGAACTGGAACTCCATATGCGGGTCCAGCCCGACGGTCCCGTCGGCGGCACCGTGGTCGGCGAGCACCGAGGCGAACGCGTCTACTGCGTCTTCTTTCCCGGTGGAAAACGAACGGACGTCCTCCAGCCAGTGGCGGTCGGCCAGATCTTCGGCGAGTCGCGGGGCAGCGAGGAACGTCGGCTCGCCGTCGCGGGGAACGACGGCACCGTGTTCGGCCGACAGCGAGAAACTGTCGTACGGGCCGATGCCAACAAGGTACCGCGTGTTGTCCGTGCGGTTGAGGACGAGCGCGTCAACTCCCTCGTCGGCCATCATCCCCTGTACCTTCTCGATGTTCTCACGCGCGACAGACTCCAGGATCCGGAAGTACTCGTCGCGTTCGTACTGGCGCGTCTCCCGATGCCCGACCGGCGGTTCCGCGCTCATACGGAGGCGGCCTCCGCGGTACGTACCTGCCCTTCCAGTGGCGTGTAGATGACGTCCTCCGGCGCGATCGAAATGGACACCGACGCCCCTTTTTCGAGTACGTCGGTGCCGCCGTGCTTGCGCTTGCCACTGACCTCGACGACCGAGTCGAGCTCCGGCACCTCGACGAGGTATACGACGTCACGACCCTGGTAATCGACTTCGTCGACGACTCCCTCGAAGGTGTTCGTCGGGTCGGCATCGCCCGTGGCGAACCCGACGAGTTCGTTCCGGAGGAACAGCGCGACGTCGTCGCCGTCGCCGACCTGTTCTTGTGGTGTCACGTCGAACGTCACCCCGCTGGTAGTTTCGATCTGTGGTCCCGGACTGTCGCTGTAGACTCCATCGAGCCGTGAGGACTGACCGAGGAAGCCGGCTACGAAGGGCGTCTCGGGGTTCTGATACGCGTTCTTCGGATCGCCGAACTGCTCTACTTGTCCATCATTTAGAACCGCCAGCCGGTCGCCCATCGAGAGCGCCTCGGTCTGATTGTGCGTCACGTAAATCGTCGTGACGCCCGTTTCACGCTGGATGCGTTTCAGTTCGTTCCGCATCGAGTGCCGAAGCTCTTTGTCCAGATTCGAGAGCGGTTCGTCCATCAACACGAGGTCGGGATCGAACGCCAGTGCGCGGGCGACTGCTACCCGCTGTTGCTCGCCACCCGAACACTCGTGGGGGTACATCTCGGCGTACCCTTCGAGCGAGATGATTTCGAGCATCTCCTCGACCCGGCTTTTCCGTTGTTCTGAGTCGACGCCTCGCATCTTCAATCCGAAGCCGATGTTCTCCCCAACCGTCTTGTGTGGGAACAGCGCGTAGTCCTGAAACACGACGCCGATGTCGCGCTCGTAGGCAGGCAGATCCGTCAGGTCTTGCCCACGCAGGCGGATCGTGCCTGCAGTGGGCGTCTGGAGCCCGGCGACGTTGAGAAGCGTCGTCGACTTTCCGCACCCGGACGGGCCGACAACAGTGATGAACTCGCCCTCCTCGACAGTGAGCGAAATTCCGTCGACGGCGGTCAAGCCACCAAACTCCTTTCGTAAATTATCTATCTCTAAGAATGACATATGGATGGTAATTCTGGGTGTTGTGTACGTGACGTACTGGCGTAAGACACTTGCTAGCGCTAGCTCTTCTGGATCTCTTCCCAGGTCTTAGACCACTGGTCGTTGTGTTCGTTTTTGTAACTCGGATTCAGGAACGTCAGGCGTTCTCCACCGGAGGGATCGTAGTCGTAGAGGCCTTCGATCTTGTCCGAGGTGGCTCCGGTCGCCGGCGGGTATCCGATGTTCTCTGCGAGGCCCGTGATGACGTCATCTTCGAGCACGAAGTCGAGGAACGCGAGCGCGGCGTTTCGTTTCTGCTCGCTGAGACCCTGGACCATCACCCAGTTGTCCGACCATCCGTAGGCGCCTTCTTTCGGCACGACGTAGTCGAGGTGGTCGTACCCGTCGTTGACTGCGCTGTAGATACGCCCGCCCCACGCCTCTCCGACGGAGGCCGTCTCCTGGCTGAAGAGTCGGACGAGTTCGTCGCCGCTCGTCCAGTACTTGACGACGAGGTCTTTCTGTTCTCGAACCGAGTCCCAGATCTTCTGGATGCCGTCCTCGTAGGAGCCGTCCACCTGGATGTCGTTCGGGTCCATTCCGAGATACAGGGCGGTCGTGAAGACCCGAACGAACCCGAAGCCTTCCATCGTCACGCGGCCTTTGTTCGCAGTCTCCCAGGCGGCGGCCCACGAATCGAGTTCTCCGAGTTCGTCTTTGTTGTACGCCATTCCGACCGTGCCGTACGTCGCGGGGACGGCGTGCAGCATCTCTCCGGGGTCGTAGATCGGATTTTGGAACGTGTTCAACAAGTTGCCGTAGTTCGAGATGCTGTCCGAGTCGATCTCCGCCCAGACGTCTTCGCTCGCCCCGTTGTAGAGCGTCGACGCGGAGGTGATCGTGAGGTCGGTGTCCGACTGTCCGGCCTTGATCTTCGAGTAAGCGTCGAACTGATTGCTGACGAGGCTCGATTCGATCGTGACTCCGTACTCGGATTCGAATTTATCGAACACCTGCGACTGGTAGGCGTCGATGTAGCTCCCACCGGGCACCTGTACGACGAGTGAGTCCGCCATCTCGTCCGAAGCCGCCGTCGACGACGCCGAACCCGTGGTCGTACCGGTGCTCTCACTCCCGCCGTCACCGTCACCGCCACCGCCGCCAGTACAGCCGGCGAGGCCGGTGAGACCGACTGCAGCACCGCTACCGAGCGTTTTGAGTATCGTCCGCCGCTTTTGCGTACCCGTCTTTGCCCCTGAACGTTCGACCGGAGACTCCTTGTTCATCGTGTACAAGGTTGACACGCGCCTCCAAATATTTAAAGGTTGGTGGTGTCGTTGACTGACGTTCTATTCTAAAGATAATAACGGAACATCGTACGAATATACACGAAACTATTAAAACATATAGGATGGAATTCGAACGTGTATGAGTGAGTGGTGCATAGCGCCCGGAACGCGTTACTACTTCGAGGTTACCGATGACTAGCATCGACGATACGGACCGTGAAAACGTACTGACAGCTGTCGAAGAACTCCTTCCGGAACTGCAGGAGTTCGTCGGCGACCTCGTCGCAGAGCGGAGCGTTCTGGGGGACGAAGCAGGCGCCCAGGCCGTCGTCCGCGACCGTCTCGACGCGCTCGACCTGTCGGTCCGCGAGCTCAACGCCGACGACGTCGACGGGATCCGCGATCATCCGGAGTTTTCCGACACCGGCCACTCCTACGAATCGCGCTCGAACCTGGTGGCCGAACGCTCGGGTACCGGCGAGGGACGGTCGCTCGTGTTCAATGGTCACGTAGATGTGGTCCCCGAGAACGACCGCGAGAAGTGGTCGTTCGATCCTTTCTCCGGCGCGGTCGAGGATGGCCAGATCCTCGGTCGCGGCGCGTCGGATATGAAAGGCGGCGTCGGAGCGATGATCTTCGCACTCGCCGCCCTCGACCGCGCGGGCATCACGTTACAGGGAGACCTCGCGATCGAAACCGTAATCGAAGAGGAGGCGGGCGGATTCGGCGGGTCGCTCGCAACCGCGCTGGCTGGACCTGCGGCCGGCGGCGCGTACGACGCGGTCGTCATTCCAGAGCCGACGGACTTCGATATGTGGATCGCCAACGACGGGGTCTCGTACTTTAGAGTCACCGTCGAGGGGAAAAGCGCCCACGCCGCACGGACGGACGACGGCGTGAACGCGGCCGCAAAGCTCTATCCGATCTTCCAGGCGCTCTCCGAATTGCACGACGAGCGGAAGACGAGCGTTCACGATCCGCTCTTCGAGCAGTGGTACGATCAGACTGTCTCCCTCAATCTCGGGTCGATTCACGCCGGCGAGTGGCCGTCGAGCGTCCCCGACGAAGCCACGCTGGAGGCGCGCATCTCGCACGCTCCCGCGGAGACGCGCGAGCACATCCATACGGTCGTCGAAGAAACCGTCCGCGAGGCCGCCGACGATCCGTGGTTCGACGAGCATCCGCCAACGGTCGAGTGGTTCGGCTGGCGCGGGAGCTCCGCAAAGATCAGCACTGACGAGCCCATCATCCACGCCGTGCAGGACGTAATGGGGACAATGAACGGTGAAAGCCAGCCCAAAGGGTTCCCCGGAGGGATCGATTCGCGTTTCTTCGTGAACTACGCGGACACCCCGGCGATCTGTTTCGGCCCGGGCGCGCACAACATCCACGGCACCGACGAGTTCCTCCCGGTCGACGAACTCGAACGGATCACGAAGGCGTACGCACTGCTGGCGATGGAGTGGTGTGGGTACGAGGACGACGAATGAGCGACGAGTATCGGTACGACAAGCTCACCTGGCCGGAGGTGAACGAGGCCGTCGAGGACGAGAAGATGGTCCTGGTCCCGGTCGGCGCCACCGAGGACCACGGCCATCACCTCCCGCTCGACGTCGACCGCGAACTCGTTTCGGCCATCTGCGAGCGAACGGCCCGCGACCGAGACGACACCCTCCTGTTCCCGACCGTCGATCACGGTTATCTCCCGCACCATATGGACTACCCCGGCGGGATCACGATCGACTGGGAGACGTTCGTAAAGCACACTATCGACATCTGCGTCTCGCTCGCGCACCACGGATTCGAGAAGATTCTCCTCGTCAACGGCCACGGCTCGAACGACCACCTGCTCCAACAGGTCGCCCGGCAGGTGATCCTCCAGTATCCCGACGTCCACTGCGGGAACCTGTCGTGGTGGCAAATCGAGGAGGTGCGTGAGGCAGCACGTACCCACCGGGACGCGGGTCCCCAGGGCTCCGCGCACGCCGGTGAAATGGAGACCTCGATGTATCTCGCGCTCCACCCAGACGACGTTCGCACTGACGAACTGGCCGACGACGTCTCTTACCCCGAATCGAAGCACTTCAACAACCTGGACCTGGCCGGCGAAACGCGCGAGGAGGAGTCGACGCCGGTCGCGATGATGGAGTGGTGGTCGACCGTCTCCGAGACCGGAACGATGGGCGACGCGACCGAGGCGAGTGCAGAAAAGGGTGAGGCGTTCCTCGACGCCGCTGTCGAGGGACTGCACTCGGTCCTAGACGAGTACCGCGACCACCCGATCCGCGAAATCGACGACCACCACGCTCGAACCGTTGACGACCACGAGTACGATCCGTTTAGACCGAAATAATGAGCGACACACACGACAAGACCCAGACGCTGCAGACAGCGATTTCTGATCACGTCCCGGACGGCGCAAGCATCGCGTTCGGTGGGATGGGTGGCCGAGACCCGGAAGCGGCGGCGCGGGAGATCATCCGGCAGGAAAAGACCGGCCTGCGCGTCGTCGACGACGCCCGAACAACGCTGTTCGACGCGATGGTCGGTGCCGGCTGCGTCGACGAGTACGTCGGCTCGTGGGTCGGGACCAGCCTCATCTCACAGGGACACAACGTCCGCCGAGCGGTCGAAGAGGGCGTCCCAAAGGACCTGACGATGCAGGACGTCTCGAACTTCGGTTCCTCGCTGATGTTCTTCGCGGGCGCGATGAACGTCCCGTTCGTCCCGACGCGGTCGATGCTCGGGACGGACATCGCCGAACACAACGACGATATCGAGGTCATCGACGACCCGTTCGGCTCGGGTGAGCCGCTCGCTGCCGTGCCGGCCGCGACGCCGGACGTCGCGATCATCCACGTCCAGCAGGCAGACCGCTACGGCAACGCCCACATCTACGGGAACACGGTCAACGACCACCTCAAAGTCAGAGCGGCCGACACGACGATCATCACCTGCGAGGAGGTCGTCCCGAGTGAGACGATCGCGGAGTCGCCCGAACTCACGAAAATCCCCTTCTACACGGTCGATTCAGTCGTCGAGGTGCCCTTCGGGAGTCACCCGTGGCACTGCTACGGACACTATTACGCGGATCTCCCGTTCTACCGGGAATACGGTCTGCGGTCTCAGGACTACGAGGAGTTCCAAGACTGGCTCGACGAGTGGATCGTACCGCACGAGGAGTATCTCGAAAATGTCGGCGCCGACAGACTCGCTCGTCTCGAAGAACTCGAACAGACGATCAACGGTGGTAAAATATGACTGGTGAGACAGATCCCGAGGGAGACGGCGGCGCGACGGACCGGTCGCCGCTGGACGTAGCGAATCCAGACGAACCGGCCGACGATTACTCGCTGACTGAACTGCTGGCCGTCACTGCGGCCCGCGAGATCGACGACGGTGAAATGGCGTTCATCGGCGTCGGGATGTCGCTGATCTCGGGCGTGCTGGCGAAGTACACACACGCGCCCCGCTGCCAACTGGTAACGGAGTCAGGGTACGTCGGGTCGCGGCCGCCGGGCGTCGTGCAGTCCATCTCCGACAGCGTGCTCGGCGTGGACTCCCTCGTCGCGACGGACCAGATGCAGATCTTCGTCGACAATCAGCGCGGCCTGTTCGACGTGGGCATCATCGGGGCCGGACAGATCGACAAGTACGGGAACACGAACTCGACCGTCGTCACGGGAGCCGAAGGCACCTACGAGAATCCCAAGGTTCGACTCCCGGGTTCGGGGGGGAGCAACGACATTATGACCTCCTGCGGCCGGACGATCGTGATGATGCGACAGCGGGCCCGGGCGTTCACGTCCGAGCTGGATTACGTCACGGCCCCGGGCTATCTCGACGGGCCGGGCGCACGCGAGGAGCTCGGCTTCCCCGGGGGCGGCCCCGAGACCGTAATCACTGATATGGCGGTGTTCGGCTTTGACGAGGAGACGAAAGAGATGTATCTGCGGTCGACCCATCCCGGCATCGAGGTCGAGGAGGTCCGCGAGATGGTGCAGTGGGACCTGAACGTCGCCGACGACGTCGGAACGACGCCCGTTCCGACCCGACGGGAGGTGGCGATGCTCCGGACGATCGATCCCACCGACACCGTCTTACGCGACACCGATCGAATCTACGAGATCGAATTCGATGAGTGGGCCGATACGATGGAACGGAACTGGAAGCGACTGATGCAGATGGAGGACGACGAATGAGCCACAAAAAGCGCACGACGACCCCAGGAACGGAACTCGGCGGAATGTTCCCACGCGTGTTCGACACGGAGTACGTGACGATCACGCGCGGGCAGGGCCACTACGTGTGGGACGCCGACGACAACCGATACCTCGACGCGATCTCCGGCAATCAGAACGTCAACATCGGGCACGGGCGAGAGGAGATCGCCGCGGCCGCCAAAGAACAGATCGAGACGCTCGAGTACACCTCGAGTATGCTGTTCGCGAACGAACCGGCGATGGAATACACCGCGAAGATCGCGGAGTTCACGCCGGACGGCTTCGAGCACACGTGGCTCGTCGGGAGTGGTTCGGAGGCCAACGAGAGCGCGATCAAGATGGCCCGGCAGTACCACTTCGAGCGTGGCGACGAGCGAAAGTACAAGATCATCGGTCGGCGCCGGAGCTACCACGGGAACACGGCGGGTGCGATGGCCGTCTCGGGGTTCCCAGCCCGGAAGGACAAGATGGAGCCGCTGTTCCAGAACTTCCCGAAAGCGCCGAGTGCGACCCCGTATCGCTGTCCGTACTGTGACGGAGACGGCGGCCGCGAGTGCGGAATCGAGCGTGCGAACGAACTGGAGCGGATCATCCAAGACGAGGGCGCAGAATCCGTCGCGGCGTTCATCACCGAGCCGGTGACCGGGGCGGCCAACGCTGGGGCGTATCCGCACGACGGCTACTTCGAGCGCGTCCGCGAGATCTGCGACGAGTACAACGTCCTGATGATCGTCGACGAAGTGATGGCCGGGTTCGGTCGAACGGGCGAGAACTTCGGGATCGAACACTGGGACGTCACGCCGGACATCATCACGAGCGCCAAGGGGATGACCGGCGGCTACACGCCGGTCGGCGGAACGATGCCGCATCGACGCGTCGTCGAGGTGTTCGAAGACCTCGAGAACGGCTTCCAGCACGGACACACCTACTGCTTCAATCCCGCTTCGGCAGCCATCGGGAAGGCCGTGCTCGAATATATGCAGGCCCGCGATCTCGTGGCCAACTCCCGGCAGGTCGGCGCGTACCTCCAGGAGGAGCTACAGCGGCTCTACAAGTACGACTTCGTCGGCGACATCCGCGGCAAGGGCCTTATGCTCGGAATCGAGTTCGTCGGCGACCGCGAAACGAAAGCGCCGCTCGAAGATACCGGCGAGCGCTTCCAGAACGAACTGTTCGAGAGCGGGCTCGACAACAGCATCATCACGTACCCGACCGGTGGCCACGTGGACGCCTCGAAAGGCGACCTCACGTTGCTCACGCCGCCGCTGACGATCGACGAGGCAGACGCCGATGAAATCGTCGACCGGATGGACGCGACACTGGCGGACGTCGCTGACGAACTCGGACTGTAACTCGGGCGGTCACGCTTCGCCGGCACCCCCTACTGGTTGAATCAGATTTAATATCGCGGCGCATTTTAAAACAACATACCGTATAACGGCCGCCGAGTCCACCACAATTGGTCTCGACGGCGAGCAAGACACACCAAATTATGGACGAGAAAGACATCCGGATTCTGAAGACGCTCGCTCGCGAAAAGACGAGCGGTCCAGAACAGATCGAAGCCGAGACGGGAATCCCGAAGTCGACAGTACACTACCGGCTGAAACAGCTCCGAGAGGACGGCGTCATCGAGAACGACCTCTACGATATGGACCTCTCCAAGATGGGGGTGACGCTGACCGTCATCAGCGAGGTGAACGCGAAGTTCGACGAGGGCTACCACGAGGTCGTCGGCGAGAAACTGGCCGACCTGGAGTCGGTCTCACAGGTGTACTTCACGATGGGTGACACCGACTTCATCGTAATCGCGCACGTGACCAAGCGAGAGAAAGTGGAGTCGCTTATCGCGAGCTACGAATCGATCGACGAGATCCAGCGGACGAGCTCGAAGTTCGTCATTACCACGGTCAAGAACGAGCCCCGTCCGATCAACGATCTGGAGAGCGAGACGCTTCTGGAAGCGATAGACAACCTCTGAGGACTGGAGACGCGAGAGCCTCGGTGGCACGACTGCCTCGCTCTTACCTGGCGTTTTCTCGGACGCTTCGATCTCTGCCGGTCCTACCTGTCCGATCGATCGAAACGTCCCCAAGTTCGCGGACGAGAGACTGAAACATTCTCTCCGATCAAATATCTGTTTTGTCGCACTCTGTCTGTGTACACGACACTTACCCGGATTAATTCCAATAATCACCAGATTAATGGTACTGTGTTCATACACATAGCCCAGAGCCAATGTCGCAGGAACACACCACAGGCCGTTCTAACGCTGCCGTCGAGGAGCGTTACGATCGGTACCTGATGCCGATCTGGAAAGAGCTGAACACACCGATCAAGCGTGCGTCCGGATGCACTGTCGAGGACTTCGAGGAAAACGAGTATCTAGACGTCTTCTCGGGTATCTCGGTCACGAACGTCGGTCACACGAACGATGCGGTGGTCTCCGCGGCGAAAGAGCAACTGGACGAGTTCGTCCACGGCTGCACCTACGTCCATCCGCACGAGCCTGCAGCGGAGTTGGGAGAGAAGCTTGCAGAGATCACGCCAGGGGACCTCCAGAAATCGTTCTTCTGTAACTCCGGAACGGAAGCCGTCGAAGGCGCGATCAAACTCGCGCGGAAGTACACCGGATCGAAGGAAGTGCTGGCCCTCGAGATGTCTTTCCACGGCCGCACGATGGGGTCGCTCGCGCTGACGGGGAACAAAGGCTACAAATCCGAGATGGGGCCGACGCTCAACGACGTCTCGCACGTCGCCCCGCCGTACGCCTACCGCTGTCAGATGTGCGACGGCGGCCCCTGTTCGGGTGGCTGCGCGACCGACGTCGAACGCGTCATCGACTCGCACACGACCGGTGATCTCGCTGCGATCGTCGTCGAGCCGGTGATGGGTGAGGGTGGAATCATCGTTCCCCCGGAAGGGTGGTTAGAAGAAGTCCAAGCGATCGCACACGAGCACGACGCGCTGTTGATCGTCGACGAAGTCCAGTCGGGTTACGGACGCACCGGCGAGATGTGGGCGTCAGATCATTTCGACGTCGTCCCGGATATTATGCCACAGGCGAAGGGGATCGCCAACGGGCTTCCGCTGGGTGCATTCACCGCCAAGCCCGAAATCGCCGACGCCTTCGAGTCGGGCGATCACCTGTCGACGTTCGGCGGGAATCCGGTGACGTGTGCGGCCGCGCTGGAGACGATCAACCAACTGCAGGACGGCATTATCGAGAACGCGCAGGAACAGGGCGACTGGCTCGGAGACCGGCTCGCGGAACTCGAAGCGGAGTACGACGTCGTCGGCGATACCCGCGGACTCGGACTGATGCAGGGCATCGAGATCGTCACCCCCGACGAACTCGGGCCGATGGACGTCGCGCCCGCACCCGATCCGAAGCTGACGGGTCAGATCGGCAGCCACCTCCGAGACAACGGGATCATCATCGGTACCGGCGGCTTCTACAAGAACATCCTGCGGTTCCAGCCGCCGCTGACGATCTCCCGTGACCAACTGGTGCGGACGGTCGACGCCATCGAAGACGCCATCGTTGACCACACTGCGTGACGGCGTGACCGGTTCGTACGCGACACTCGCCGTCGCGCCTCTATCGCCCGTCAGCGTACAGCGAAGCAAATAACACGGTCGCCCTCCGCGCATCACCTGAGACACACGTATGAACGCACCGGCCAACCAGACGTTGCGGACGCTCTTCGAGAACGCTCTTCAACGATACCGGGACCGGACTGCCCTCGTTACGGCGGACCGCACCCTCAGTTACGAGACGCTCGATTCCCGTTCGTCGGCGTTGGCGGCGGCGTTCATCGACTCGGGCCTCGAACCGGGCGACAAAGTCGCGGTGTTGCTGTCGAACCGCCCCGAATCTGTTCTGGTCGATCTCGCGATCATCAAGATGGGTGCCGTTCGCGTGCCCCTCAATCCGATGCTCTCGTCGGAGGAGATCCAATACATCCTCTCGGACTCCGGGGCCCGGGCGGTCGTCTGTGAACCGGAGTACTCCGATCCCGTCGCCGAACAGGCTACCGCGACGGCTGCACCGGAAACAGTCGTCGTCGTCTCGGACGACCCGCCGGACGACATCCCCGAGACGACCGTTCGAGACTACCACGAGATGGTCGCCGGCGACACGTCTGTTGACCCGTCCTACCGAGACCTCGAAGTTGCCCCCGACGATCCGGCCGGCCTCTTTTACACCGGCGGGACGACCGGGAAACCAAAGGGCGTCGTGTACTCACAGCACAGTCTCGTTGCGAGTCTCTACGCGCACCTCGCCGAGTTCGGATTCGACGGACGCGATACGGGTCTCGTCGTCACCCCCCTGTCGCACTCAGCCGGGACGTTTCTGTGGGCGAACCTCCTGGGTGGCGGACGAACGGTCGTCCAGCAGGGCTTCACTCCGGAGCGTCTGCTCGACGCCGTCGAGCGCTACGGCGTCACGTGGACGTTCGTCGTCCCGACGATGATCTATCGCCTCTTGGACGCGCCTCACGATTCGTACGATTGCTCCTCGCTCGAACGGATGCTCTACGGCGCTGCACCCATCCGCTCCGACAAACTCGAGGAGGGACTCGACGCCTTTGGTTCGGTCTTCTGCCAGTTCTACGGGCAGACGGAGGTCCCGAACCTGATCAGCGTGCTCGGCCGGCAAGAACACGCGATGGCCGCCGACGGTCGCGCACCCGAGCGACTGGAGTCCGCTGGCCACCCCTGTCTGATGGCCGAGGTCCGCATCGTCGACCCGGACACCGGCACGGAGTTGGACGCTGGAGAGGTTGGGGAAGTTCTCGCTACCGCTCCGTACGCGTTCGAGCGTTACCACAACCGACCAGAGGCGACCGCCGAGACGCTCGAAGACGGCTGGGTGGCGACGGGGGACATCGGTCGCCTCGACGACGATAGATATCTCTACCTCCTCGACAGAAAACACGATGTCGTCGTCTCGGGCGGACTCAACGTCTACAGCTACACCGTCGAGAACGTGTTGACTGCCCACCCCGGCGTCGATCAGGCGGTCGTGTTCGGCATTCCGGACGAGACGTGGGGCGAGGCGGTTCACGCCGTCGTCGTCCCGGCCTCTGCCTCCGTCACCGAACAGGAACTGCAACGCCACGCCAGTGAGCATCTCGCGGATTACGAACAGCCGAAATCGATCAGCTTCGCGGACTCGCTCCCGACGACCTCACACGGGAAAGTGGACAAAGCCGCACTCCGAGATCCCTACTGGGAGGACCGGGACCGGTCTATCAACTGACGGCCGGCGCAAACGTCACCCGAGGTCGGTCAAAAGCCTCCGTCGCCCGGCGAGACATCTATGGAGACTTACGATATCCCTATCAGTCCGAGCGTGCGCCGACGTTTATATCTGGCACCTCGAGGACTTCTTCCTGAGTCTCCATTCCGAGCGGTTCGATGCGGACGCTCGCGACCTTGTACTCGGGGATCCCCGACGTCGGATCGAAGGTCTCCTGCGTCAGTTCGTTCACCGCACCCGCGGCGAAGTGCATCGGAATGAAGACGGTACCCTCGCCGACCCGCTCGGTGATCTCCGCTTTCACCACGATCGCACCGCGCCGTGACGTCACGCGGACATACTCTCCCTCACTGACGCCGAGCGAGTCCGCCATCTCTGGGTTGAGTTCGACGAACGACTCTCCGACGTGGCTCATCAGCCCCTCGACGCGCCGCGTGAGCTGTCCGGTGTGCCAGTGATAGAGCACCCGTCCCGACGTGAGCGTGAGCGGGAACTCCTCGTCGGGAAGCTCTCCCGGCTTCTGCATATCCGCGGGGACGAAACGGGCCTTCCCGTCGGGATGGTTGAAATTCCCTTTCTCGTAATCGTAGAGGTAGTCGGTACCGGGGTGATCCTCGTCCGGGACCGGCCACTGGAGGCCGTGTTCCTCGCCGCCGTCCAGTCGCTCGTAGGAGACGCCACCGTAGATGGGCGCGAGGCTCGCGATCTCGTCCATCACCTCCCGCGGGTGGTCGTAGTCCCACTCGTAGCCGAGTCGCGCCGCGAGCGCCTGGGTGATCTCCCAGTCCTGTCTGGCTGCTCCGGGTGGATCTGCGACCCCGTTCACCCGCTGGATCCGACGCTCGGTGTTCGTGAACGTCCCCGTCTTCTCGGGAGAGGTCGCCGCTGGAAGGATCACGTCGGCGTGCTCGGCCGTCTCGGTCTCGTAGATGTCCTGCACGACGAGGAAGTCGAGTTCGTCGAGCGCCGCCGCGGCGTGGGAGAGATCCGGCTCCGAGAGGGCCGGATTCTCTCCGACGATGTACATCCCGCGGAGGTTCCCCGCCTCTGCTTCGTCCATCATCTGCGGGACCGTCAGACCGGCCTCTGCCGGCGGCCGTTCACCCCACGACCGCTCGAACTTGTCGAGGACGTTGTCGTCTTGGACCGACTGATACCCGGGCAGCGAGTCGGGGAGCGTCCCCATATCGCCGCCGCCGCCCTGGACGTTGTTCTGCCCGCGGAACGGCGACAGGCCCGCCCCCGGTTTGCCGATCTGTCCGAGGACGAGCGCGAGGTTCGCAAGCGCGAGGCAGTTCTGGGTGCCGTGGCTGGATTGGGTCATTCCCATCGCCCATCCAATGACCAGCGAGTCGGCGGTACAGACAGTCTCCGCGGCCGCGACGAACTCTTCTCGCGGGACGCCGACCAGTTCCTCGACACGGTCCGGCGTGAAGGGCTCGACCTTCTTCACCAACTCCTCGAAGTTGTGCGTGTTGCGTTCGATGAACGATTCGTCGTGGTGGTCGTGCGCTATCGCGTACCGAATGAGCCCGTTGATCCACGCGACGTCGTAGCCGGGTTTCGTCCGGCAGTAGTGGTCGGCGTGTTCGGCGACGCCGATCCGTCGCGGGTCGAAGACTGTGAGCGAGGCCCCGTCGCGGACGTTGCGCTTGATCCGGGTCGCGAGCACCGGATGCGACTCGGTCGTGTTCGACCCCGTGATGAGGTAGGCGTCCGCCTCGCCGATGTCCTCGTTTATGCGGTTCGTCATCGCACCGTAGCCAACGGTCTGCTGGAGGGCGGCGACGGTCGAGGAGTGACAGAGCCGGGCGCAGTTGTCGACGTTCTTCGTGCCGAGTACCTGCCGCGCGAACTTCTGAACCAGATACGCCTCCTCGTTCGATCCTTTCGAGGACGCCAGCGCGGCCAGGGCGTCGCGGCCGTGCTCGTCGCGGATCTCGCGGAACTGCGCTGCGACGAGATCGAGCGCTTCACCCCAGGAGGCCTCCCGCAGCGTCCCGTCGTCGCCGCGGATCAGCGGCGAGGTGAGCCGGTTTTCGGACTCGGCGAACTCGTGTCCGAACTTCCCCTTCACACAGGTGGAGAAGTCGTTTGCGGGCGCGTCGCTCGGGTCTTCGACGGGCTTTACGCCACGGTAGTCGCCGTCGGTGCCGACCATCTCGAAGCGACACCCGACCGCACAGAAGCCGCACGTCGTCTCCTCGGTCTCGACGCCGTTGAGCCGGTAGTCGCTGACGCGGTCTGCGATCTCGAACATCTGTCCCTCCGAGAGCGTCTTCGTCGCCACCGACTCCGCGGCGTGCTCGCCGGCGACGAAGGCTCGCTTGCCGTAGTCGGAGACGGCGTCTTTCGCGGCGTTCTTGGCTTTCGCCATAAATCTCGCGACGCCGGATTTGTCCCCGACGTCGACGTGGTCTCGATTCTCGTCGTCGGCCTCGGTGCCGCGGTTCGGCGCAGAGGTATCATCGAGGGTCTCGGCGGGTTCGCGCTCGATGACGTCCCCGATCGAGTTGCGCTGATTGAAGCCCGGGAGTGGGAGCGTCGCCATATCGGCCATCCCCTTCTCGGTGAGCGAACCGGTCGGACAGACGGTCGCACAGTGCCCGCAGGAGACGCACTCGGAGTCGGCCATCGTCTCCGCGTCGGACTGGAACCCGATTTGAGTGTCCTCGCCGGTGCCCTCGATCTTGAGGACGCCCTCGGTCTGGACGTCGTTACACGCCTCAACGCAGCGGTTACAGAGTATGCACTTGTTGCGGTCGATCTGGATGAACGACGAGGTGTCGTCGAGCGGTTCGTACTCGTCGCGTTCGTCGTAGACGCCGAATCGCGGCTCCTCTACCTCGTTCTCGATCGCCGCGTCCTGCAGTTCGCACTGTCCGTTCTGGTTGCAGGTCGTACACCGGAGGTTGTGGTTCGACAGGACGAGATCGAGGTTTACCTCCCGCGCCTCGGCGGCACTCTCCGCGTCGGTCCGGACTGTCAGGCCCGCTTCGACGGGGAACGAACAGGCCGGGACGAGCCCTTCCTCCGCCGTCTCCACCATACATGTCCGGCACTCGCTTCGCGGACCGATGTCGTCGGCGCACTCGGAGTCACGGTCGTAGTAACAGAGTGCGGGGACGTCGCCGTCTGCGTCCGCTTGCTGTAACGCGGTCAGGATCGTCTCGCCGGCCTGGACGGCCACCGACGTCCCATCGACGGTGAGCGTCACGGTCTCCGCGTCCGTGGGTAGTTCGGGGTCGTTCGCCGTCCCGTCGTTGAAGTCCTCGGTTAGCGGCGTCTCTTTCCCCGGTCGTTCCGTCTTCGGGACGTGTGGTAGCGGCGTTGTGGTGTCGTGAGAACTCATCAGTTATCGCAAGATCCGCTCGGACAGTGTCCGTCCGCGTGTGCCTGAAATTCCGATTCGAACTCGTCGATGGCTGCGGAGACCATCCGAGCGGTCTCGACGCCGAAGCCGCAGATCGAGGAACGCCTCATTACGCGTGTCAGTTCGCGTATGCTGGCGGCGTCGTACTCGCCGTCGTAGACCGCCCGGAGTACGTCGAGAAGTTGTGTCGAGCCCTCGCGGCAGGGAACGCACCGGCCGCAGTTCTCCGCGGCGGCGAACTTCGCTCGTTCTCCCACTGCGGCGACCACGCAGTGTGATTCATCGAGCAACTCGACGCTGCCGTTGGTCCCGAGCGATGCTTCCCGGAGGGCCGGCGCGGCCGCTGCGATGTCGAGATCGGAGGCGAAGCCGCCGAACTGGCCGCCGACCACGGCAGCCCCGAAGGCGTCTTCGTCCGTGTTCTCGACAGGGTTCTCTGCACATTCGACAGCGTCCGTCACTGTACTCAATCGACTCCCTGTCGGCAACTCGACGGTGGCTGGCGCGTCCACGTCACCCGTAACGGTGACGAGGCGCGTCCCGGGATCTGGGTCGGTCTCCTCGAACGCGCTTGGATCGGCGAGCGTTTGGTAGACTTGCGCGAACGTCCGTGGGGTGTGGAGAACCGTTGGGCGGCCGTAGAGGCCGTGGGAAGCCGGTCCTGGGGGTCCCCGGCGTGCCTCGATCCGATCGGCGCCCTCCAGCGCTTCGAGTGCCATCGTCGGCTCCCCGGCACGGAAGGTGTCTGGCCCACTGACGACAGTTGGCACGATATCGAAGTACTCGCGACCGGCCTCGATCACGCGGTGGAGGTGCTCGTGCAGCCACTCGTCGGCCTCGTTGACGTAGACAATCAACTCCGTGGCTTCGACGTGGTCGACGACGGTGGCGGCCGCGTCGATGACGGTGAACGGAACGCTCGCGAGGAGGAGCGCATCGGCTCGCGTGCGTTCGTCTGCCTCGTTCGCGTTCACGACGACGACGGGCTCTCCGTCCGCTTCTCGTGCGGTCGTCCACTGCTCGGCGATCGGCCCGTCGGTGGCCGCGTCGCCCCTCCCACGCCCGAGAAGGCCCAGATCTGCGATCTGCTCGACGGCCACGCTGTCGGTCAGGAATTCGTGCTCGGTCGGATCTGTCGGATCGACCCAGCCGCAGGAATCGAGGACGCGCCGGTCGCCGACTCCCAGTGACTCGGTCTCCGGCGTCGGAAAGGCCGTACCGTCCTGTCCGTGCGTGACGACCTCACTGGCTCCTGCTGTGGGCAACTCGCCCGCTTCGAGCGATTCGACGAGTTCGGGCACGTCATCGACGCTCGGGTTCGGATAGAGAGCCGTCTGGCCGTGATGCGTACAGAAAACGAGCGGTTCGAGCCCGGGGTGCCCTGTCGGGCCAGTCGGGACGACTGGGACGTCGGTTGCGGACGTTCGAGCCGCTTCGATTAGCCCATCTCCTTCACCGACTTCTGGAGTCCGAGCGATCCGGATCGCCTGCGAGTGTGACGCCGTGTCTTGATCGTACGTTGTCGAGGCCACGTTGCTGAGTGGTAGCTATTCGTGTGCCCACAAAAATCTCCCGGAAGGGTTAACTGAATAAGGTTTACAAAATTTCACGGGCGCTAGACCGAGATAGAAAGCAAAACGGCAGTATATCATCTGAGACGAACGAACACGGCTCACTGAAAAATACCTGTATCATTACGCACTCGGAGAACGAAATTGTATTTAGTTACACAGGGCTCGGGGGGCGAAGTCTTCGCATCTATTTCTCTGGTTTCGTTCTCCTCACGCACTCAGGCGTTGCATCTCCTCGTTGGTCAGTTCGAGATGCGAGGCGGCGACGTTCTCCCGGAGATGCGAGATCGACGACGTCCCCGGGATCGGCAGGATAACGGGCGAGTGCTGTAGTAACCACGCTAGCGCGACCTGGTACTCTGAGGCGTCGTGTGCGTCGGCGACGTCCGTCAAGATCGCTGCCTTCTCGTCGCCGAGATCGCCCGCCCCGAGCGGGAACCACGGGATGAAGCCGATCTCGTTCGACTCACAGACGTCGAGAACGGCCTCGTTCTCGCGGTTCCCGAGGTTGTATCGATTCTGGACGGTCGCGATCTCGACGATGTCGCGTGCCGTCTCTAACTGTTCGACGCTCACGTTGCTGAGGCCGATGTGGCCGATCACGCCCTCGTCTTTCAGCTCCGCGAGCGCCGTGACCGACGCCTCGAAGTCGACGTCGGGATCCGGGCGATGGTACTGATACAGGTCGATGCAGTCCGTTCGGAGTCGGTCGAGGCTACAGAGGTGCGCGTTCCGCAGGTAGTCTGGGTCGCCGCGAGTCAGCCAGTCGCTGTCGCGGTTTCGGAGCAGCCCACCTTTGGTGGCGACGACGAGGTCCCCGGGATACGGCGCGAGCGTCTCGGCGATCAGTCGCTCGCTGGTCCCCGGCCCGTATGAGTCCGCGGTGTCGATGAAGTCGATGCCGAGGTTGACGGCCGTCTGGAGCACTCGTTTCGCGTTCTGGACGTCGTCGGGGTCGCCGAGCACGTCGTCGCCGGTGATTCGCATCGCACCGAATCCCAGTCGGTGCACAGTCAGTTCGCCGCCGATGTCGAACGTGCCGCTCGCGTTGCGAAGTGTCACGGGGGACAGACGGTCGGAAACGACGTAAGTGATCCGGCGCGCGCACCGCTCGATATCCCCGTCTCGCTATTGCCAGGTGACGTACGCGAGGACGCTAATCCCGGCCGTTTCGAGGATCTGGAGGATCATCATCACCTGGACGGCGATCGTCGGCATCGCGGGGGCGGTGAAGTAGAAGTACAGTGCGACCACGTTCTCGGCTAAGAGAAAGCCCGCGAAGACGATCGACGCCAGCGTGAAGGGAGCGCGGATCTCTCGATACGTGTTGACCCACACGCCGATCACCACCAGTAGGAGGAGGATGTTGAGTGCTGCCGCGAGGCGGGCCGCGTCCAGCATTAGCGTCATAGTGCTACTCCTCGACCGCTCTCGAGTGGCTTCGCGCGTCGATGGGTTCGTCTGTGGGTCGTCTTACTCATCGATCTGTGTGATAATTTTCTCGACGGTGTCCCAGTGCTGTTCCGCCCGCTCGCTCGGGAGATAGACGGTGCCGTAACTCGCGTCGCTGCTCGTGATGATCCCGTTGTCCTCGAGGACGTCGAGGTGGTGTCTGATGGTGTTGTACGCCAGATCGAACTCCTGGGCGAGCTGATTGGCGTTCCGTGGCCGTCGGTCCAAAGCGCGCAGGATACGGGCACGGTTCGGCCCGCCACGTGTACCGGCGAGCGTCTGCCAGAGGACCGTATCCATTCTCCGGGTGATTCACCGTGCGCGATTATGAATCCTCCGGCAGTGTGCAGATTGATACCCATTTGGTTTCTGTTCTGAACCCACCGATTAGGTGAGCCCCACACATTTCATATATCCGAGTATAGCGCATAAAATTCTTTCGGGTGTGAAAACTAAAACGGCGAATTAGGCGATCTGAAGCGATTTTAGGGGGATGTGAGTGAGATTTTAGTCTGAGTTGCGAAAGAGGTTATTTTACTGTCATCCGTCGGTCGAGGTGGATGTCATCAGACACCCCACGCACTACTCGGAGACGCGTCTTGCTCGGCATCGGTACCGGAGCCACCGTCGGACTCGCCGGCTGTAGCGGTAACAGTGATCAGGGCGGGACCGAGACGGCGACGTCCTCCCCGACGGAGACGCCGATGCCGACTGAGACGGCCACAGAAACACCGGAGGAATCGCCGATGGGGTCCGCGATGGTCCGCGTCGCGCACCTCTCGCCGAACGCGCCGAATGTAGACGTCTACGTCGACGAGTCGGCCGTGCTCGAAGACGTTCCCTTCGGCGCCGTCAGCGAGTATCTGGACGTGCCAGCCGGTGATCGCCAAGTCGAGATCACCGCGGCTGGCGACCCCGGCACGTCGGTGTTCTCGGGCCCAGTCACCGTCGAGGACGGGATGGCCTATACCGTCGCAGCGATCGGTGAACTCGGCGACGGCGCAGACCAGATGTTCGAGCCGCTGATCCTCCAGGACGACAACTCGGACCCCGGCGGCGACACCGCTCGGGTCCGCGTAGTCCACGCCTCGCCCGACGCGCCCGCCGTCGACGTCACGGTGGCATCGAGCGGCGACGCGCTCTACGACGGCGTCTCCTACGGGCAGTCAGGCTACGTCGAGGTCCCTGCTGGCGAATATACCCTCCAGATCCGCGGCGACACCGACGGTAACGACGGCGACGTGGTCGCGAGCTTCGACCTCAACCTCGCCGGCGGCCAGGTGTACACCGCGTTCGCGGCGGGCTATCTCTCCCCGGACGACGAACCCGCCGACACTCCGTTCGACCTCGTCGTCGCACAGGACACCGAGAGCGGGACGATGAGCGACGGGATGGACGACCCCGCGATGGTCCGCGTGGCGCACCTCTCGCCGAACGCGCCGAATGTAGACGTCTACGTCGACGGCTCGGCCGCGCTCGAAGACGTCCCGTTCGGTGCCGTCAGTGGCTATCTCGACGTCCCCGCCGGGACGCGAACGGTCGAGATCACTGCGGCCGGCGATCCAGATACGTCGGTTTTCGCGGGCGACGTGGGTGTCGAGGCTGGACAGCCGTACACGATCGCGGCGATCGGTGAGATCGGCGACGACGCGGATCAGATGTTCGAGCCGCTGGTCCTCCAAGACGACAACAGCGCCCCGGACAGCGGGATGGCCCGGCTCAGGGTCGTCCACGCCTCGCCCGACGCCCCCGCCGTCGACGTCACCATCGCGGCCGGCGACGTGCTTTTCGACGGCGTCGCCTACGGCGGATCCGGCTACGTCGAGGTCCCTGCTGGCGACTACACGACCCAGATCCGTGGTGACACCGACAGCAACGACGGCGACGTCGTGGCTGAATACGACGTGAGCCTGAGCGGCGGCCAAGTGTACACCGCGTTCGCGGCGGGATATCTCTCTCCCGACGACGAACCCGCAGACACCCCCTTCGACCTCGTCGTCGCCCAGGACACGATGGCCTGAGAGGCATCCATACGCTCGTGTGCAGTAGCGACGCTGCTCGCACGCAGTCGTCCTTTTTCCCGGATCATACCGAGGCTGGCTCGAATCGGAGTAAGCGGACTCGCGCTCGACGGCCTCGAATCGCTGCGCCGTGGCCTCTATGTGCGAATACCTCTCATCCCAAATTCTGGGGTACTGAGAGCGACAGTATACACAAGACTTTTACTCGTTTCGCTAAATCCTCAAGTACGGTCACGGGACGACGCCTCGACGGGCGCGCGGGTAGGGGTACTTGGGCGAACGTCGACCGTCATCCCGATGGACATTTTTCGGACCTAACTCGAACAGCGGCGCGTCTCACAGCCAGAGCGACACGTAGACGACGACGTATCCGATCAGCGCCATCGTCGTCCCCGAGAGCCCGGTCGCTCCGAACGCGAACCCGGCACGGACGTCGCCTGCGGTCGGTCGCCGACGCAACGATGCGACCGTCGTCGACCGGTACCACGAGAGTCCACTACAGACGACCCCGACCGCTAGAATCGAGAACACGAAGTGATACGACACCGCAAGTGTCGGCGGGGCCAAGACCAGCGCGAGCGCGCCGTAGCCCGCTCCGAGCACTGCACTCCGGTCGTAGAACGTCCCGAGTGACCGGTCGGTCACCCGCACGATGGCGAGCGCGGCCAGCCACACGGCCGCGAGTTCGATCGCAAACGCCCCCAGCAGGTGCATCGTCGGATCGGGGTGCAAGACGACGCGGCTCTCGATGACGCCAACCTCGAACGGGTACAGGAACTGGGGCGGCTGGCCGGTCACGAGATCTCCCCACGGATGCGTGAGGAGCCCGGCGGTCGCCGCGAACCCGTGCATCCGCGGCGAGAGGTCGGTCTCCCGGCGACTCAGCGCCGTGATCGCGACGCCAGCGACGACGAATGCACCCATCACGACGGCGCCGAGTGCGCCGCTCACGGATACCGAGATGGTGACGAGCGCGACGAGCAGTACGGCGCCCGCGATCCGTGCACCCCACGCTCGCCGCCGACTCGTGGCGCCGTCCGCCGTCCTCGCCCGAACGGCCCAGAGGCCGAACGCCGGCCCTGCGACGAGCGCGACGAGCACCGAGTGCGTCATCGAACGGTGCACGCTGTTCGCGGCGTCCCAGAAGGCCGTCGGATTCACGCTGCTTCCGAACAGTTGCCCGCCGTCGAGGGCGACGACCGCGTACACGACGTCGACGTCCGGGAGCGCCGCGAACGCGCCCGCCGTCGCGCCCAACAGCAGTGCCTGCCGTGTCGACCAGCCTCGCCACTCGGCGAACAGCACCGCGAGGGCGAATGCGAGCAGCGCGTGGCCGACAAACACGTTCGAATCTTGGGGGGCCGCGAAGCATAAGCGTCTCGCTGGTCTCGTCGACTGGTAACGGTACACTACCGGCTCCGCCGAAGCAGCGGACGCTGCGCTCTCAGCGGCGAGTGACGACCAATCCTCTAAGTGCGGCGGGTGTGAACGTCGCGGCGATGACTACGCCTGCCGACGTTCCGGCGATGACGACGCCCGCCGACGTTCGCGAGTCCGTTCCGGTCTTCGACGACGTTCGATATCTCAATACCGGCGCGAGCGGTCCCAGTCCGCGTCCGATCGTCGAGGCTGCACAGCGGGCGATCGAGACCCACGAGTGGGACGCTGCGGACGATCCGGGTCCGTACCCCCACGCCTTCGGCCTGTACGAAGACACCCGCGCCGATGTCGCGGACTTTCTCGGCGCTGAAGACCACGAAATCGCGCTGACCCAGAGTACGACCGACGGCATCACCCGAATCGCGTCGGCGATCGAGTGGGAGCCCGGCGACGTCGTCGTCCGGACCGACCTCGAACACCCCGCGGGGATCCTTCCGTGGCAACGTCTCGAACGCCGCGGCTGTGAGGTCCGCGTCGCACCGACAACCGAGGGTCGCATCGACCGCGACGCCTACCGCGAGGCTGTCTCGGACGCGAAACTCGTCTGTCTGAGCGCGCTGACGTGGAACTACGGCACGCATCTCCCCGTCTCGGAGCTGGTCGAGGAGGCTCACGACGCCGGCGCGCGCGTCCTCGTCGACGCCGTGCAGGTCCCCGGCCAGTGCCAACTCGACGTGACCGACTGGGGCGCCGACGCCGTCGCGATGGCGAGCCACAAGTGGATGCTCGGCCTCTGGGGCGCCGGCTTCCTCTACGTCGACGGGGACGCGGCCGAGGATCTCCACCCGGGACAGATCGGCTACCGGAGCGTCGAGGACCCCAGCGCGCCCGCGTACGAACTCAAGCGCGGCGCGCCGCGGTTCGAGATCGGAACCACCAGCCCCGCGCCGTACGCCGCCCTCTCGGCCTCGATCGATCTGCTGACTGACGTCGGCCTCGATACGATCGAGTCGCACATCGACCATCTCGCGACGCGTTTCGTCGAGGGCGTTCCTGAGGATCGACTCGTCAGCCCTCGCGATCCCGAATCCGGGCTGGTGACGGTTCGCGTCGACGATCCGGAATCGACGGTCGAGCGCCTCCGCGAGGAACACGACATCGTGATCCGATCACTACCCGACCCCGACGGCGCGGTTCGGGCGTCGCTCCACGTCTACAACACGACTGCGGACGTCGATCGACTGTTGCGCGGACTCGAAGCGACCGGCTGGTAAGACCGCCGATCTGCCGCTCTCACTCCCGTTTCTGGATTTCGTCGAACAGTTCGGACACCCGTGCTTCGATTTCGTCGCGGATCCTCGCGACCTCCTCGGCTGGCTTTCCGTCCGGGTCGTCGAGGTCCCAATCCCTGTTTTCGCCCGCCCAGCCGGCCGGGCAGACGTCGTCTGCGGAACAACCCATCGTGATCACGTAGTCGCTCTCTTGGGTCTCCTCGAACGTGATCTCCCGAGGCGTCCGCCCGGCGACGTCGACGTCGATTGCGTCCATCGCCCGAACGACCTCGTCGTGGACGTGTTCGGCGGGTCGCGTCCCGCCGGTTATGACTTCGACTTCTCCATCGAGCCCTCTGTTTTCGATCTCGTGCTGGCCGAACGCGTAGGCCATCTGGGAGCGCCCCGCGTTCTGCACGCAGACGAACGCGATCTGTGTAGTTTCTGTTCTGCCCTTCGGTGCCGCAGGTGTCTCGGAGTTGGATTGCTGGGTCATTGGCTGTGTGTCGTCTCTTTGTTCACTGTCAGTCGTTCTCGGAGGGCGCCCCGGTGCTCGGAGTGCCCAGGCTTCCGGTCTCGAATCCGTCCCAGTCGAACCGACGCTGGAAGTACAGCGCGACGTTGACCAGCGCGAGCAGAACCGGGACTTCGATGAGAGGCCCGACGACCGTCGCGAACGCGACGCCGGAACCGACGCCGAACACCGCGACGGCGACGGCGATGGCGAGTTCGAAGTTGTTCGAGGCGGCCGTGAAGCCGATCGCCGTCGTCGTCGAGTAGTCCGCGCCGATCCCGCGGCCCATCCCGAAACTCACGAGGAACATCACGACGAAGTAGATCGTCAGCGGCACGGCGATCAACAGGACGTCGCCGGGCGCGGCGACGATGTTCCCGCCCTGCGTGGCGAACATCACGATCACGGTAAACAGCAGCGCGACGAGCGTCAGCGGGTCGATCAACGGTACGAACGACTCTTCGTACCACTCGCGACCCTTCGTCCGCGTTCCAACGTAGCGCGTGAGGAACCCGCCGACGAACGGGATCCCGAGGAAGACGACGATGGCTTCGACCACCTGCATCGGCGTGACGTCGAACGTCGTGATGCCGGCGACGAGCGACTCCATTCCGAGCAGCGGCGGCAGAAACAGCGCGAAGAACCAGACGTAGACGCCGTAGGTTACGATCTGAAACAGGCTGTTGAACGCGACGAGCCCGGTCACGTACTCGGTCGAACCCTCGGCCAACTCGTTCCAGACGAGCACCATCGCGATGCAGCGCGCCATCCCGATGAACACGAGTCCGAGGAAGTACTCCGGTCGCGCCGGTAGTCCGGGCACCAGCCCGCTGAAGAAGACGACCGCCAGCCCGAACATCAGCGTCGGGCCGATGAGCCAGTTCTGCACGAGGCTCAGCCCCAGCACCCGCCAGTTGCTGAACACGGTGGGCAGCCGCGAGTAGTCCGCTTTCGCCAGCGGCGGATACATCATCAGAATCAGGCCGATCTCGACGAGGTGGAAGTTCTGGATCGGCTGCGTGACGCCGGGTGCGACGTACCCGAGGCTGACGCCGATCGCCATCGCACCGAAGATCCACACGGTGAGGTACTTGTCGAGAAAGTCCATCGACCGCGGATCGCCACAGCTCTCGCAGTCGCAGTTGGGGCCGTGCTCGTGGGCGTTACTCATCGTTCACGCATCCTTCGAGCACCGTCACGAGTGCGACCGCGCGATTCGTCGCGCGGTACTTCTTCCAGCGGCCGTCCTGCCGGTCCGAGACGAGGCCGGCGTCGACGAGTTTCGAGAGCGCGTGACTCAGACCACTCTCGGTGACGTCTGTGACGGCGTTCAACTCACAGACACAGAGTTCTTCCTCTGCGGCGACGAGCGTCCGGACGAGCGTGAACCGCGTCTCGTTCGCGAGCGCGGAGACGATACTGAGCTCAGCATCGACGCGCGCCTCGCCCAGCGCCGCTTCGAGCGTTCCCAGTTCGTCGAGCCGCGCGTCGACGTCTTCGCTCCGACACTCCCCGAGTTCGTCGTCGAGGTACCGACGAAGTCGTTCTGTTGCTTGTGCCATTACACTTCAATTGAGAGATTACTCAATTAGCTCTTCCCATTCGAAGGCCAAACGCGGTCAATAGAACTATTTGGTCTACATAGAGTGGGGCAATCGGGCTATTTTGGATTTGAAGTAGATTGAGAAATAGTTCAAATCAATTCTCGGCTCCTGCTCCCACGTCGTCTTCGCCGACGACGAGTCCCGTGCCGCATCTGACGGTCGTGTCGGGGAACCGCTCCGTGATCTCTTGTTTCTTCTGTGTGCAGTGGCAGGGTGAGACGAAGTCGAGTTCGCGAAGCGCTTCCAACTTCGCGAAATCGTGGAAGCCGCCCATCACGCCCACGACCGCTGCGGTGTCGCGTGCGGCGTTGAGGAGGGCCTCCAGCCCAGGATGTGCGCACCCCGTCAGGAGTACCGCCCCGCGTTGGAACTGACAGACCAGTCCCTGCTCGCGGATGGACTCGCCGACGGCTCCCGTCGTGACGACATCCTCTCGTATCCGCATCGACTCCTCGGCTGCACTCACGTCGACGGTTTCCGGCACAGACTTCGCAACGGTCGTTGCGAGCGATTCCGTGGGAACGACCACGTCGACTTCCGGATTCTGCTCGACGACCGCCGGGAGTCCGCCGACGTGGTCGTCGTGGCCGTGCGAGAGCACGACCGTGTCGACGTCTGCTGGTGTCACGCCCAGCGCCGCCATATTCTCGCCCAATGCGGCCGCGTCGTCGCCCGTATCGAACAGGACGTCGTCGCCGACGAGTGCCGAAAACCCCCAGCCGGTATGTACGCCCGTCCGTGCTCGTTCGTTGTCGTACAGAACGGTGATCTCCATTCGTGTCACTCCCTCACCCACTGCTTCGGTCGCGTCCCGCATACTGTTTCCCCTGCTTCGTCTGCTGTCTCTCCACGCGGAGCCCGCTACTAGGTCCGGCCACTCGACCGCCCGGGATAGCGCCACTGCCTCGCTTCGCGGTCGTCAGCAGTTTTACACCTTCGATCCGAACTAGTCTGTGTGATGTCCCTCCGGATCGGGCTGACGGGAGACGTAATGCTCGGTCGACTCGTCGACGAGCGACAGTGGAAACGCCCGGTAGCTGCCGTCTGGGGCGATCTACTGGACACGCTCTGCGACCTCGATGGGCTCTTCATCAACCTCGAGTGTGCGCTCTCATCTCGCGGTGAGCCCTGGCGACGGACGCCGCGAACGTTCCGCTTTCGTGCCGATCCGGACTGGGCTGTCCCCGCACTCGACAGTGCTGGCGTCGACTGCTGTGCTCTCGCCAACAACCACATTCTCGACTTCGAGGAGGCGGCCCTTCGCGATACGCTCGATCACCTCGACGACCAAAATATTGCCCATGCTGGTGCTGGGCGGACGCGTGAGGAAGCCTTCGAGCCAGCACTGGTGTCGATACACGATCTCGAAGTCGCGTTCGTTTCGCTCACCGACAACACGCCCGAGTACGCTGCGACCGAATCGTCGCCGGGAACGGCCTACGTCGTGATCGACGCCGACGACGAAAAGAGCCGGACGACCGTTCAGGAGACGCTGGAGCGCGCGCGGGTGCACTCACCGGACCTGTTGATCGTCTCTCTCCACTGGGGACCGAATATGGTCGAACGGCCGCCCGAGTCTTTCCGCGAGTTCGCCCGCTGGCTCGTCGACGAGGGCGTCGACGTCGTCCACGGCCACAGTGCGCACGTCTTCCAGGGGATTGAGGTGTATCATGGACGACCGATTCTCTACGACACCGGTGATTTCGTCGACGATTACGCCGTCGACGCTCGCCTCCGGAACGATCGGAGCTTCTTGTTCGAACTTTCGGTGTCGCAGACGGGCGAACTTTCGGAACTGCGGTTGCGTCCGACCGAGATATCCGACTGCTTGGTACACGAAGCCAGCCAGGTGGCGGCCGAGTGGAGTCGCCGACGGATGCGGGACCTCTCGTCTCCGTTCGGAACCACCTTCGAATTGGGCGGGAACGACCTGGTGCTCGATCTGTCCCAGTGAGAAAAGCGGACTCTTCCCGGGTAGGACCTTCTCCCGCCCGTACCCTCCGGATCACTGCCGTTCGCTCCGACTTCGATCCTCTGGGAATTTGATATAGCGATATATAATTTATTAGTTTGTGGGCGTCCACGCCACAGATTCTGTGTTGTTTCGTTGTCTGCCCGGGACATCTACACAACAAGAATTGGCAGATATATTATAAATTTGCTCTACCAGCCGAAATCGACGTGCTTCGAACCACCTGCGCAGGGAGTTCGCGGCTTAGGCGGTACACACGGCTACGAGTCGACGGCCACCCAATTCGGCGATCCAACGGGGGTCGATCGTCCTTCTGTGCCGTTTCTGTCCCATCGAGACGACCGCCCAGCCGACGTCCAGACGCCGGAGAAGTCATACGTCTCCCCGATGTAGGCCCTCGAAGAGATGGCACGAGGCTCCGACACCGCCCGGCTCCCGCTCGAACCGCTTCGCCGACAGGTGGCAGACGCCACCGGCCGCTCGGCGTCGTTCATCGACGTCACGGGCGTCGAAGTGGACGGTAACGCCCTCGAAGTGACGTTTCAGACGCCAGATGAGGACGTTCCGGTCGCAGAAGTCGTCGTCGAAGGACCGGACGGACGCACCGGGACCACGCCGATCCGACTCGACACCCCGTCAGGAGTGAACGTCTTTGGCGAGTTGCTACGGATCGAATACGCCGGTCGCGACGCTGAAACGGACGAAATCCTCGTCTCGGTCGACCAGCAGGTCGGTGACGACTGGCGAACGCTCCTCGGGTGCGGGCAGATGTGGGCCGTACAGACGTCACACCGGGGCGAGGACGTCACGATCACGTGTCACGTGGAAACGCCGTCGGATCCGGGCGACCAGGACGCCGACACGGCAGAATCCGAGACCGATTCTGCCCCGAGGTCCGCCGCCGCTGACTCGGACGCGGACGCCGGCGCGGCCGACGATGGTGGATTTCTCAACCTCGATCGGTAGTTCGTACCCCTGTGCCGAACGTCGCTCGCTATCGTCTCGTTTCCCGTTAAGAGGTGCTTACTGGAGAGTAGTAAACCATTAATCGCGATACGGAACGAACCGTCGACAGAATCTTGTGTCGGCCTCGACGACTGCACCTATGGTCTCTGCGCCCTCCGGCAGCGTCCTGTTCGGTAGCGTCCTCGCTTTGATTGGCGGACTCGTGCTCGCGTTCAGTGCTCGGTACGTGTGGCGTGCCACGGCGGTTCGCAGAGCACGCAAAGTCTCCTCGCTGGCCGATACGCCGCCCGGAACACTCGTCCGCGTGTCGGGGACGGCAAAACAGGCGAGCGACCTACTGACAGCCCCGTTCAGCGGGCAAGACTGTCTCGCCCTCCGCTACGCTGTCGAAGAACGTCGCCTCAGTCCGGGGCTGCTCCCCTGGTTCGTCACGCTCCACGAAACGGCCGGCTCGAATCCCTTTCGGGTTCGAACCTCGGAGACTGTCGTCGACGTCGTCGCGCCTGCTCGCACGGTCGTCCTCGATCGGGACGTCGTCGCGACGGTGCCGGTAGGCGGCGATCCCCCTGGTCGGATCGCGCGCTTCGAAGAAACGATCGCTGCGCTTCCAGAGACGACTTTCTGGCGCGATCCGCCCTCGATACTGCGCCCGCTCGTAGCCACACTCACGTTGGGGACGCGTCGATACACTGAACAGCGAGCCGTTCCCGACGAAGATCTCACCGTCGTCGGCCGCGTCGCTGACGACGATGACGGTATCGACCCGCTGGTCGTCTCGGATACGACCCCTACAGCAACGATCCTCCGGATGGCGAAAACGGCTGTTGCCGGCGTTGCGATCGGTGGTCTCAGTCTCGGGGTTGGGCTCGCCGTCCTGTTTCTCTAACCGATCTGGGGCGTCGCGAAGTCGATGACGAGCGGGACGTCAGCCGACGACCTGCGCAATGGCGATCGCTTCTCGATAGTTTGCGATGGCGAGGAGGAGGTAGCCGCCGGTGAGGACGACCCACTCGCGACGGGTCAACGTCCAATCGCCTGGCGATCGGACTCGCTCGAACTCCTCGCGCCACCGCGGCCCGGACTGTTGGTGCCACAGCATCACGCCACGCGTTGCCACTACGATAGCGATCACGGCGGTGATCTCCATCGGACCGCTCCGGTCGACGAGGACCGACAACGACGGCGCGATCCGTGCGCCGCTGCCGACGGCTAGCGACCCTGTGCCCCAGACGGCCCCGTACTGTGGCGCCTGGACGACCACCACGACGTATCCGAGTGGCGTGTTCACCGATCGGAACGTATTCGCGCCGATGGCGACCAACGTGACACCGACGTTCCACGCGAAGAGTGTCAGAAATTCCAGCCAGACGCTCCCAGCGTAGGGGATCGACGCCCCCGGGTTCGAGCCACGGAGGATCCCTGCCGGGAGGACGTAGTAACTCCCGACCCAGGAAGCTGTGAATACAACCGCGACGACGGTCCAGAGAGCGACGAACCGAACGACGACGTCGTCGTGGTTGACCCACTTGCCGACTGTACCGAGAGCCATCAGCTCGCATTGATCTATTGATTGAATCACATATAAAGGTGAGCGGACTCTGTAGTGGCTTCGTACTTGCCGTCCGGCTCACTGCGTCAAAACACCCCCGTAGGTCCGTCTACCCTTGATTTATCAAAAACAACAGATACTAATCTAAAATATATTCTATCATAAAACGATGCACAGGTACGAATATAATGGAACTAAATGGCGCTAATTCATCACACTCTACGACTATAAACTGCTACTAGCCAAAATTATGAATGTATGGCTACGTCGCAGCCTCCGACGCCTGTTGTCCGACCTCACTCGTGTCTCCCAGCCGTTTCTGGACTTGGCTGAGCGAAATGTCGAGTGAGATCGCCAGCAGCGCCCCAGGTATCGCACCGGCGAGAATCTGCGGGTTGTTGAACAGCGCGATCCCGGAGATGACCCAATCGCCCAGGCCGCCGGCACCGATGAAGAACGCCAGATACGCGTTTCCGACGCTGATGACGGTGCTCGTTCGGATCCCCGCGAAGATGACCGGCACTGCCAGCGGCAGCTGCACTTTTCTGAGAATCTGATTTTCGGTCATCCCCATTCCACGTGCGGCCCGAACGGTGTCTTCTTCGACTTCCTCGATGCCGGTGATCGTGTTGATCAGGATCGGCAACAGGCCGTAGACCCACAGTGCGACGAAGCCTGCCCGGATACCGATCCCGACGATCGGGAACACGAGCGCGATCACCGCCAACGGCGGAATCGTATGGAAGACGTTCGCGACCTGTAATCCGTATCGCTTCAGCGTCTCGTTGCGGGTGGAGAGGATGCCGAGCGGGACTGCGACGGCGATCGCGGCTGCCTCCGCGACGAAGACTAGGAAAATATGTTCTCGCAACAGCTGGAGAAACGTCGAGAAGTTGGCAAACAGGTAGTCGATCGCCGCGATGAGTATGTTGCTCATAATCAACTCGAGAGCGTCCGTTTCAGGTTCGTTTCAGTGATCACACCGACGACTTCGTCACCGTTCGTGACGGGCACGGACTCGGCGTTCCCCTGGTATAGCTTCGTCAGTGCCGAGTGCGTGGTGTTGTCCCGTTCGACGGTGAGGTACCCCTCGCCGTTTCGGGCGAACTCGTGTTCACTGTCGTTCAGCTCGGCGAGCGACAGGCCCGCCACGTCCACGTCGGTCTCCATCACGTCCCCGACTTTCATGAACTTGAGCTCCTTGATCAGTCGCTCGGAGCCGAGGAAGTTCTCCACGAACTCGTTTGCGGGGTTGGTCAAGATCTCTTTCGGCGTGTCGTACTGGACGATCCCGCCG
>Ga0207719_100186_pt1 | contig 49088 bp, 67 predicted proteins | sample A23P1SouthBayCA_2_FD_187279 | JGI IMG/M metagenome (GOLD analysis project Ga0207719, IMG submission 187279) | Aerobic enrichment media microbial communities from Eden Landing Ponds, California, USA - A23 P3 (3) (SPAdes) | ecosystem: Environmental > Aquatic > Marine > Unclassified | place... | reverse complement strand
CGGCGAGAAGCCCGCGCGTCGCGAATCGGACATACACGAGCGGAACAGCGTGACTTTGTCGTGGGTGCGGTGAGCGTCCTGTTTCGCGTCCTCGGGAACGAGATCACCCAGTTCGTCGAACAGCAGTGAGAGCCACTCGTAGTGACTCGAATGCTCGACTGCTGCGAGGATGAACGCGAACCACCAGTGCTGTAGCGGCGTCGGCGGCTCGCTTTCTTCAGTCTCCCACGACGGGCGGAACGGCAGCGGATCACTCGTCCCTGGGCGATTCGTCTCCGCGGTGAGTTCGGTACAGCCGCTGAACGTCGGATCGGGATACACGACGTTGATCGTTCCTTCGGGTCCATCGCCCAGCTGCTCGAGGAGATCGAGCGGGTCGGAGTAGGTGAAGACGTCGCGGATGACGTCGTCCAGACTGTCGACGTTCTCGGTCGGGGCATCGCCCGTCTCGGTCATCCACGTGGCCTCGACGTCAGCGTCCTCGGGGAGCCACAGCGTGACCCAGTGTTTGAGTCGCAGCCATTCGGAGCGCATTGGGGAGCCACGCCAGACGACGATCTCGTCATTCTCGTCAATCAGCCGCGTGCCGATCTGGGCGAGTAGCGTGGACTTCCCGCAGCCACGCTTCCCGACAAGCAGTGAGCCGGTACCGCCCTCCGAACGGGTGCGCTCGGCGTCGTGCTCGTGGATCAGCAAGTCAGGGTAGACGATCCGGGAGGGTTCCTCGCCGTCCTTGGTGAAGTCCGAGATGTCCAACTGCCCGATGCCGTATCGGGTCCGGATCTCGTCAGCGTCCGTCGGTTCGTCTTTCGGTGCGGAGTGCGTCCGCACGGACTGTTGCGTTTTCTGACCCCAGTCACGGTCTTCTGGAGCGCTCTTTGCGGTCGGAGTGAGTCTATTGTTAGTCATCCTGAAGGAATGTGCATATCTGCGGAATTGTCAGTAGCCGATTCACCTGCGCTCGCCGCTAACTCGCGGACTGCGCGATTCGTTGCGGGCAGCAGGTAACGCGCAGCCAGCTGCTCGCGCTCGCGGGCGTACGCTTCAGTATCGCCCAACGCGACGCGCCTGCCTGCGCGCTTTTGAATGAGTTCGAAGTCGAACTCCTGGCCACCCGGGATGTTCTCGATCTCCCCGAGCGTGTCATAGTCGAACTGGTGGATCCAGTTCTCGAGCTCCGACAGCGAATCGAAGCCATCGAACCAGCGCTGGAGTCGAATCCGCTGGCGCTGTTGATACTCGTCGAGTGTCGGCCGAAGGACCGAATGCGGTGAAGTGTCCGGGTCCGGAGCCGGATCCTCTTCGTCGACGTACTCGGTCGCTCGCGTCCGGAGTTCACGCAGCGCCTTCCGACAAGCCGGGCGGAGATACTTCGCCGCCTGTCGGTGACGCTCGCCGGCTCGCTGCTCGGCCGTGAGGAACGATCGCGGATGGTGTCGTCGGCGTGCGTCTGCATTGTTCAGACAGCACGCGACGGTGACGTCCTGTGTCGGCAGCAGGTAGTACACCCAGTCGGCCACACGCCCGAGCGTGCGGTACTGGAACGTGTGCAGCCACTTCAGCAGCGCCTGCCTCGAAGCAAATCCATCCTCACGGAACGTCTGGAGCGCTTCGAGTTGCTCCTCACGCAAGCGGTTGAGCGCCGGACGACGAGCGTCCGGCTCCTCGAGGAGTTCCGCCTCGGGATCGACGTCCCAATTCTCTGCGGCCGCGGTAGAGGGTTCCGAGCTCACGCTTCGGTCACCCCCTTCGCCTCGTCCGACCACAGATCGTCGAGCCCGTCCGGATCTTCGCGCTCGTGAGCGCGCTTGATGAGCGCCTCGGCGCCCTGCTCCTCGATCATCTCGAGGATGTCCTCGTGGCGGTTCTTCTCCGAGCGGAGTTCCTGGATGAGCCCCTCGAAGGTCTGGTACTCTTCGAGCGACTTTTCGAGGTACATCGCGGTCGCGTACGCATCCTGCGCCTGCCCCGTCGCGGGCAGGATCCGCGCGGTCCCGTTGTGCGCTTCGGTGTAGATCAGCGCGACACCGACCGCGCCAGCGAGCACGGCCACGATCGGCCCAACGAGCAGGAAGAACACGGTCGCCGGAATCGCGAAGACGACCAGCGCCTCCAGGAGGCCGCCGATGTCGAAGTTCCCTTCTTCGTCGTAGATCGGCGAGCGGAAGTTGAAGTGCTCGCGTTCGACGTCGACGAGCGAGTCGGCGTCCGTCGCGATGAACAACATCTTGTCGGCCGGCGAGTTGTAGAGGTCGATCTCGGAGTTGATCCGAGACGCCCCGGCCAGCACGGCCGCGCCACCGAACACGCGGGCGAAGAACGCGCGCAGCCCCGTCGGGATCACCGCGAGCGCCCCGCCGGCGGTCTTGGTGATCTTGATCGTACGGAACTGCCCGGCGATCCCCTCACGGGCGATGTCACCGGACGGTGTCTTCTTCGCGTCCGTGTCCATTCGGAAGAGCACGACGCGCTTGACGCCGTCCTCGTAGCGTTCGAGGAAGACGATCCCAACGAGTCCGCCGACGAACAGCGGGACAGCGAACGGTAGCGCGACGATGATGCCAGAGAGCCACGTCGCGGCGAACAGCAACCCGAAGAACGTCGCGAATCCGAGGATCACGAGCCACGGCATCAGCCCCCACTGCGGGCCGGCTCCGGCGCGGCGAATCGCGGCCGGAACGGCGAATCCGGCGAGAGCAGTGGTGCCGAGCGTCGGGAAGACGATCTGGATGAGCGCGCGCTCCCAGAAGCCGCCCTCGGAGGTGATGAGGATGTTCTGGGCGAACGGCACCGAGTGATGAGTGAAGTGCCACCGGACGTCGGGATGGCCCTCGATCCACATCGTCACCTGCGTCGGCTCGGAGTGACTCGGCAGTGAGATGTTCGCCCGCTCACGGTTCTCCTCGACCGTGAGGTTCTGCCGCGCGACCGTCTGGTTGACCGCGACCGTCTTCTGGATCGTGCCGTTGCCGTTCGGCGCAGCGACCTCTCGCTGCTCGGCCTCCCAGTAGACGATCACGAGCGTCTCGTCGCTTTCGGGGCGACCGTACCGGATCGAATCGAGATTGACGCGATCGCGCCGGACAGTCGTCCCGTGCTCGAGGAACTTGTCCGTCGCGTGGAGCAGCCCGACGCCGTCGTAGCGGACGGCGAGCGACGTGTACGTGTCGAGTTTCCGGACTGAGGCCGGCGAATCGGGATCGGGTTTCGTGCCCTGTCGTCGCAGCTCGTCGATCGTATAGCCCGCATCGGCCTGTGTGGGCGACGTCGCCTGCAGCGGCCGCTGGTCGGCCGACAGGTCAGCGACTGCCGTCCCGACGCCCATCCCGACAGGACCGACGAGCAGGAGGATCGCGAGCGATGCGAAGGCGAGTCGCCGCATCAGTCGAGCACCATCCCTCCCGCTTTCACGACCGCCACGAGGGCGACGACGATGCCGAAGCCGGCGACAGCCAGAGGCGGTGCCTGCACGCCGACGAGACCAGTGACAACGCCGCCAGCAGCGCCCGTCGCCATCATCGCGACGACGAAGACTACCGGCGAAATCAGCAGGACCAACAACCAACGCCAGAGGCGCATCTACTCGCTCACCTCCGGGGCGGAGTCACCGGTCGAAGTCTCACTGATCACGCCGGCCTCAACGACCAGGGCGAGCGCCAGCACGAGCGGAAGTGCGACCCACAGCAGGATCGCCGGTCCGCTCCCGAACAGCGTGACGAGCGCGCCTGCAACGCTCGCGAAGCCGACGAGAATCGACGCGCAGAGCGTCGCGACGTCACTGCGTCGGGTCACGACGCCATCACCTCCGGTTTCTCGACGGTAACCCAGATCTCGTAGGCATCCACACCGAGGATGACAAGCGGCGCAGCAGCCGCTGTGAGAGTGAGCAGCATTAATCCGCCTGCGGCCGTCTCCAGTCCGGTCAATTGCGCGCGTGTGGCCAGATACGCGAGCGCATAGACACCGGTGACCGGGAGAATCCAGACCGCATAGCCCGTGTACCAGGGCCACTCTCGACCCTCGCCGAAGTCACCATCGTAGTCATAGATTATGAAGGCGGCGTAGGCGGCCACAGCCACGCCGAACACCGGGATCTGGGACACCAATGTCGGCGTCGTTGCTTCGGGAGCGCCATCAGCGACGCCGAAGATCATCGAGAACGCCGAGACACAGACCCCGAGCGCCAGATGAACAGCATCCGCTAGCAGCTGGCTGCGGTCAAAGTGGTCGATGGCGGACATGACCAGTGCTAGGACGATGGTTGTGACCCCGAGCCCGTTGAGGATCATGTCGAGACCTCCCGCTTGTTGAGGATCCACGCGATCACGACCGGGACGAGCAGCGCGACACCGATGATGGGCCGCCGAAGGATCTCCGGCGAGAGGAACAGGCCAGCCAGCCCCGCCAGGATCGCGAAGGCCATCGTCCCCGACGCGAGGAAGCTGACCGTGCCGGTCTCGGAGGTCATTTGCGACCGGACGGAGGCGTCTTCACCGTTGCCTCGGAGTCGCCGGACGAGCCAGTACATCATCACCACGACCAGCAGACTCGCCAGTGCGAGGCGGGCCTGCGGGCCGATCGTGAGGGATTCTGTCTGTAGTATCATTGTCTTGTTAATCCGCGTAGGTCACCCCGACTGCGAGGACGAACACGAACGCGATTGCGCCCGCGATGAGCGCCGGCGTCTGGTACTGCGCCGGCAGCGTGCCGCCGACGAGCGGGAGTGAGCCGCCAGCACCGAGCCAGCCGATCCCGATCGCGCCGATATTCGACGAGATGAGCGGGACGTCGGCGACAACCTGAGCGACGATACCCGCGATTTCCGCGCCCTCGCCGGCGAGAATCACCACGATCGAGAAGCCCAGCGAGATGCCGAGCGTTCCGATCGCCGCCCACGTCGAGAAGAGTCGCTGCAGGCGTCTGGTGACGCTGCGGGCGATCGTTTCGGGATTTCCCGAGGACGCCCACCACGCCTCCAGCACCATCCACGCGAGCATCAGCAGCGCGACGCCGACGATCACGGGGCGCTCGCCGAGTCCGAACGTCGGAATGACCGACACGTTCCACGGGAGCAGCAGCGTGCCGAGCAGGCCCACCAAGAGCACGCTCAGGAGGAACGGAATCGACGGCATCCGGCCCTTCTTGAAGTAGGCAAGCCCAAACAGCACGGCCATCAGCACGAGGATCAGGAACCCTCCGAGGACCGCGCCGAGAGTGCCGAGGAGGCCCATCAGCTACGGCCCTCCTGGTAACAGTCCGATTCGTTTCGGAGTGTGTCGTTGCATAGTGATTGGACCGATTGTTGGCGGACTGCGGCCGCTCTGTGTCCGGATCGACGTAGGTTACCCCCGGCTGAGCGGGCTGCAGTAGTCGTCACGCTGTCCCTCCATCCGTGCGCGTGCGCCAGCGGAGCCAGAGCCGACGGACGAGGAAGACCAGGTAGGCCCCCGCGCCGATCAGGATCAGCTGCTGTTGGACTCCTGGGTCGATATCCAGACTCGGGAGGATCCGAATCGAGAACAGCGACCAGCCGGCGAACAGCGTCCCCGCGTTGGCCGTCAGAAACGGGATCAACTGCTGGAGCCCTAAGGCTCCGAAGAACCCTGTCGCCCACGCGAACGGCGATTTCAAGATGTCTATTACGCTCATAGCTATGGTCTGCTCACTGGTGCGGCCGCGATGATGATGCGAACGAGCCAGAACAGCCCGACGGTCAGCGCGAGCCCGAGCAGGAAGAGGATCGCCGGACCGGCGAGGCCGCCGTCGCTCGGGATAGATGTCCAAACTGTCTCGATACCCTGCAGGAGTTGGATCCCGCCGAGACCGAGTTCGTCGATCAGGACGTCAGCGAGGTAGCCCGGGATGTCCACGAACGAGAACAAGTCGCACTCGCTTGAGGAGCACCACGGGACGTTCACCGGACTCCCGTCGACGGTGATCTGGCCGGGGACCTCGAAGCCCGCAATCCATCGGGTGAGGTTGATCCCCAGCAGTAACACTGTCAGCACGTACCCGACGAGCGTCGAGAGCAGCACCCCCAGCACGAAGCGACGGGGACTGTTTGCGACGGCTTTGAGATTCGTGAGCCACCCAGGGAGCGAGAGGTCGCCCCAGCTCGAGATGCCTCCGCCGCCGCTGCTCGTCGTGTCATCACTGGTGGATCCGCTGTCGGAGTCCCACGACTCGTCGCCGTCGTCACTGACGTACGCGCCTGAATCAGGAACTGACATCATCGCACCTCCCGAGGGTTACAGCGCATACTTGCGCACCCCCCAGAACACGGTCGCAAGCCCGATGATCAGCCCGAAGGCGAGCAGGAAGCCCAGCGCTGCGTCTGTGACTGACGCTTCTGCGCTTTTGAAGACAGCATCGACGTAGTCGCCTGGTCCATCGATCGTGACGAGATCCATCCCGCGCAGGATCCACGTTCCATCGCCGAACAGCACCGCGACCAAGTCGTTCAGGAAGTCGAATCCTGCGTCGACGAGATCGCTGAGTGCCTGCGCGACCGCGCGGTAGTACGCGATGATCCCGTAGAGGACGGCCATCAGACTCGAGCCGGCGGCCGTCTTCGTCAGCAGCCCGATCTTCACACTGGGCGTGCCACCGTCTTCCTTCCCGACGCGGTCGAAGATCGACCCATCGTCGCCCCAGTTCGTGAGATAGCGGTCGCTATCGGCCACCGCGATCACCTCGCTGTCGGGGGACTGATGGTGCGATCATTATTCTGCGTCGTCGGGTCCGAAGAACGGGACACTTCCCAAGAACGGGACGTCCTGGTCGGTGAGGTCCTGCCAGAGGCTGTAGACCCAGGCTAAGATGAGGACGATCAGGAACGCGATGATGAACCCTCCTGCCTCGGTGCTCAGCCACGCATTCGTTCCCTCTTGGCCGGCGGAGAGAAGTCCTGAGAGGCCGCCGATGAAGTTCGTGTTGAACAGCGTATCGAGTTCTGAAAGGAACCCACTGGCGAAATCACCAAGCCCCGCTGCAGTCGCCCGAACTGGCGCGAGGATCACGTAGATGGCTGCCATAAACACGCCGCCAGATCCGCCCGCAAGGAACTTCGTCAGCGAGTCCGCGTTCCGGGCGGACTCGACGAGCGAACTTGAGCTCGGGACATCACTGTCACTGTCGCTCGAACTCATCGGCTCACACCGCCTTCCGAGCCTTCCGGATGTAGTTCCCGATGATGGCCACGATACCGCCGACGCCACCGACGATCGCACCCCAGATGCCGCCGTTACTACTGGCGTTGCTGAAGAAACCGCCGCCACCGCCGGCGGGGCTCTGCTGCATCGCCGCGACGTCGTCCTGGGTCAGTCGGAGCTGGGAGCGAACGACGATCTCCTGGCCGGGCTGGATCGTGTCGTCGAGGACGTGCGTCTCGTTCTCACCGGAGAACTGTCCCGTGACGTCCATCCACGCGGAGTCGGAGATCTCCGAGAACTTCGTGTCGGAGGTGCCCTCTGCGACCTCGACGCTCACGTAGCGGTCACTCGGGAGCGACTGGTTCACGCGAAGCGAGAGGCCCTGGTGACCCAGGTCGTACGCTTCGGGCACGGACAGGCGCGTGTAGATCGTCGCCTGCTTGTCGTAGGCGGGGTAGGAATTGCCCGCATCGGAGATGGTCGCCTGCGTGTCCGAGGCCGGCAGCGCCGAGCTCGTGTAGTGGACCGGGAAACGCAGGTCGTTGATCGTGACGTTGTTGTCGCCCGCGAAGGTCGGTCCGAGCGAGCCCATCGAGGCGATCGAGACGTCACCGATCGGCTCGGTCACCGTCTCGGTCTCCCACTCGTCGTCCGAGTTCTGATAGTGATGGTCGCCGAACTGCCACTCGCCGGTCTTCTCGGCATTCAGCGCGAAGATCGACGCGTCGACCGTCCCGGTCGCAGACGTGACGCTGATCGACTCGATGTCGTTGAACGTGCCGTCCGAGCCACTGACGGAGTTCGTCGTCAGCTGACCGAACTGCTCCTGCCAGACGTACGTCCCCGTGCCGTTCGCGATGACCGCCGCGTCCCCAGTGACGTCCTGGGAGGTGTTGATCGTCGCCTGCTTGTAGTCGCCGTCGGCGTCGGTGAAGTTCACGTTCACCGCGCCGTCCGCGGAGACCGAGTGAACGACCACACCGATCTGGCCGTACTTCTTGTTCTCGTCACTCGTGATCGAGAAGTTCGAGAACGACGCGGAGTCGCCCGCAGCCGACGTCGTGATCTGGACGGCTTCGACGCCAGGGCCGGTCTCGGTGTCCGAGACCGAGGCACCCGACGTCGTCCACTCGCTCGCCGTCAGCGCCGACACGTCGCTCTTGTCGTGCGGGAACGCTCCGTAGTCGACGGCTTCGATTTCAGCGGGCGAGAACGTGTAGACGTTCGGTTGCGAGTCGGTTTCGTTGACGATGGCGTCAAGACTGGCCTGCGAGCCGTCATTCGCCTCGTAGGTCGTGACAGCCTGGCCGGTCGGGTGCGCCGCTTTCGTCACCTGGTCCTCGTTGATGTACGGCGAGGGTGTCGCACCGTTCCCGAAGACGACCGTGCCCGCGGCCGCGCCCACGCTCGAGAACAACACGAGCGTGACGAGCGCGATCGCGAGACCACGAGCGCCGATGCTCGGGAGTCGCTCGCGAAGGCTCATCGCGAGCCTCCATCAGAAGTTGTGTGTGATCGCTGCCGATGCCACTGCCGATACTGTGTACTGAATTTCATTTGTGAACTCCGAGAAGTCGTTCTTTGAGTCGCCGTGCTTTCGTCCGTATGCGGCCCTCGTGGGCCTGTTTGCCTGCGTCGTGATGTCGGTAGGATTCCCAGGATGGCATCCTCAGAAGTGTGCCCGCGTGTCGGGCCGCGGGAGGCCCTGTCTGTACTGTCGTTTCGGCCACGTGCGTCGGAGACGTGCGATATACCGCCGGAACTCGTCGCTCGCGTCGAGCCCGATGTCGACTTGGCTGGCGTCACTCATCGGCCTCCTCGGCGTCGCGGAGCGTTCGCTCCTGGCGATCGCGTTCCGTCTGTTCGACGCACTGGCGCAGTCGCTGCGTCTCGTCGAGCAGATCAGTCACGCTCGGGCCTCCGGTGTTGTAGGAAGAACGTGACCGCAGCGGCAGCCGCGAATGTCACGATCGCCGCCATCCCTTCTCCGACGCCGACGAGATAGCCCGCAGCGGCGTAGGCGAGTGCCATCACCGTGAGGACGATGTTGCGGTTGCCGGAGCTGAGCCCGAGGCCGTACTGGCGCATCGTCACGCGATCGCGGACGAAGCCACCATCGGTCGCGACGTCTTCATCAGCGTCGGTCGCCTCGAGGTCGTCCGCTTCGTAGACGACGGCTGTCTCCTCGGGGACGCCGATCATCGGCGGGTCGTGATCGAGGTCGACGGAGACGTTGCCGTCGAGGGACTCTGCCTCGATGGCCGTGACACCGCCGTTCTCGCGGACTGCGACCTCGCCCGTCACAGCGGCCTCCCGTCGGCGTCGAACTCTTGCCACGTGGCAGACGGTTCGACGCGCTCGTGTGCGTCGGTATCGGTACAACTAGTCCTACCCTCCTCGTTCTCTGCTTCAGAGGGGTTTGGGGCCGAAGCCCCGGAATCTCCACACATAGTTTGGAGCGGGCCGCGCGGGGTACTGAGCGCGACCGTCCCGTCGTACATCAGCCAGGCAGACGCTAAACGTCAGGATTTTACCATTTACGCCATCAAACCCACTAATGCCAGGAATGGGAGAAATGGGATTAATGGTGATTTGTGGTTTAAGTACCATCAATCACATCAAAGCCATATGAGCAAATCTCAGGAAACCGCTAAGGTTCAGGACAGTGGGACTGCTCTCCGTTCCACGATCCCGAAAGACGTCGCCGATCAAAGTCGAATTCAGGCAGATGATCTTCTAGTTTTCGAGGCTGTCGACGAGGGAGAGATTAGGGTTAGAAAGGTCGATACGCTCTTGGACCGTGCTGACGCTGAGTAGTTATCCCAGCTGTCGCATCTTTCGGGCGGTGTGCTTAGTTATACTAATTAGTATAATTAGTTAGTCTTAGTGGTTAGTCTAAACAATAGGACTGCGAGAAGTCGGGGGATTTCTACTGTTGGTTCACGCGTTGGTCTGTGTTCGAGAGTGCCTCAGTCGCCATATCGGCCCGTTCAGCAGCTTCGATATGCTGGTAGGCCTGTCGGACCTGCTCCTCTGAGTTGTCGAGATACCGCGCTGCAGCTGCGTAACCGAATTCTCGAACGAGGACCTCACCCATTCCCCGACGTCCTCCGTGAGGAGCGAGGTAGTCGTGGCGACCGTCGTCGACGTCGATCCTAGCTTCTGTGGAGAGTTTCTCCATCATCCGCCGTGCACCGTCAGTCGTCAAGGCAGACGGTGCGTCGAGATCGTGCTCAGCCGCAGCGAGCAAATCTGGCCACGTCGATCGGATATCCGCAATCTCATCTTCATCGAAACCAGCGTCGGCAAGTTCTGATTGGACGTGGGAAGACAGCGTCGGTCGATGCAGCGTGGTGAAGACGGGCCAGTCATCGGGAGGATCGAGGAGCCGCTTGTAGCGTTGGAGCGGGCCGATCACCGGCTCGGGTAGAGAGGCTTCCTTCCACTGTTGGTTCTTTCGGTAGACAGTCGCGCTCCGATCCTCAAACGAGACGTCGTCCCACCGGAGACCATCACGACCTGCACGATCGTCGTTCGGATCGCGGAGGAACTCGGCCGCCCGGAGTCCCGTGTACGCGAGTAGATACGCGAGTGCTCGCTCACGGCAGCGCTTGATCGCTTCGAGCCGGGTGCGTGTTTTCTCTGCCCACGCGTCACTGGTTGGGTCCTCGGTCTCGTCGTACAGAACCTCGACGTCACCGAAGGTATCGATCGCAGCGCTGGCCTCTTCGTCGACGAAGCGCGTGAGGAGGTCTCGGTCCTTGTTGTCCCACGCTTGTTGGTCGCCGGGGCGTCGATCTGAAGCCTCTGGAAGCGGGTCTTCAGCGTCTGACTCCCGGGCATAGTGCCGCGAGATGTACCCTTGTCCGTGCGCCCAACCACACCACGAAGCCACGTAGGCGTAGTAGGTATGGATGGTTGAGTGGGAGTACCCCGATCCACGAAGATAGCGCGCGTAGTCACCGAACGCGGTCGCATCGAGATCAGCGAAGGTGACTGCACCGCTGTTGATGATCCCGCTCCAGGAGGTCGCCGGACTCGCGTTCGAGGGGTCGGCTGTGTTGCCGAGCGCCCAGCTGTGGAAGCGGTCGAGTTCCCGCTCGGCGTTGCGACGGTAGTTGCCGCTGTCGCCAGCATCGCCTTTCCCCTTGTCCGTGAGGAACTTGTGGAAGGTCTCGTTGATCGGCGTATCGGCGCTCCGTCGCCCGCTCATTGGTTGGAGTAGCGTTCGCGCATATTTTTCTGATCTGGTTCGTTTGGGGGTACGGGTAGGTCTGTGAAAAAAGTTACTCGTGATTACTCAGTTAATCACGAGTAACTATAATCGCGTTAAATCCAGTCCTGTGAGCTCCAAAGTGTTGTTGAAGGCCTCGTGAACCGCTCTACCTTGATTGGGTTAGATAATAAATTATATTTCGCTATACGGAATGCTGCTCCAGAACAGCCACGTTTTCGGGATCTCAAATTCTACCAACCACTAGACTGCTGATAATTTCTTTGCGTGGCGGTACCGATTGACGAGACAGCTATGAGTCTAAAAGAAATCTGAAACAGTCGATTTGGCGATTAATGTGACGAGTTGAAACCGTTCGCCGCCGCGCTCAAAACTACCGACAGGAACTCGTATTCGTTTTTAAACGGTCCGATGACGCCGTCTGTCGGCCACTGGTCGTGGTTGTACTCCGACATACATACGACTCTACCTGAATATTAAATGATATATCGATACTCTGTTAGTATTTAGTAGTCGCTAGGGACCTGTCGACAGCTGGAATATTATGTGTCGTTGCCTTGCACTGAGCGCGGAAACGTCACCAATGCTTCTCGGCCGTGATCGGTCAGGTACACACGCTTTTTCCGTCCTTCCTTATGGACCCGGATATAGTCCTCATCAGTCAGTGGTGAGATTATATTCGTTGCGAGTAGTCGATAGAGTCCTTCCTGGGACTTTGACTGTGAATTGGCGATGAAAGACAGCTCCTGGTCACGCGCATAGCTGATGAGATCTTTCTTGGTTGCCCCATCATTCTCGCACAAGTACCGAAGAATCGCTAATTGGTCAGAGTCTGGTCCTTCGAGATGGAAGACTGGCAACTGTGAGATCTCGCCAATGGACTCGACTTGTGGTGACGACGGAGCCTCACGTTCCCCATCCTCATTCCGGAACTGCGGAGACACGTAGAACGGAGTTGCGGTTGTCGACTGACAGGCGATCATACCCGCGATAGCCGTGAGTTTACTCCCAGTGGAGACATTGACATAGATTTCATCACTGTCACAGCTGGCGATTGCACTTACAAATGCCTCGATCGCGTTCCCGATATTAAAGAGGTCACACTCTCGTTGTTCGAGTTCTATACGCTCGTTTTCTTCGAGTGTCTGCACAAGCTCGCGTTGAAAATCAGCCTCGTAGTCGTCCTCTTTGTTCTGTCGGAGCAGAATAACCTTGTCCGCTTTGAATTCATAGATGGGTTTTAGAATTCGGTTGTACTCGTATCCGAGAGGAGCAATCTGTACTCGATTGGAAATCTCCATTGGTTTCTATCATCGGAACGATTGTAAAGAAACTATGGATGTTTTGTTAGTTTGAATAGCTCAGTGACTCAATCTGTCCGGACTCTCGTCGATCCGTCTTTTTCATCCCCTTACCGTGGGTTGGTACTGAGTTCGATGATTTGGAAGTCGGTGAGTTGACCCGCAGAGACCCGCTCACCCCCTGGATTGACAAAATGGACACTGACTTCATCGTCAGCTACGGTGAATTCATACGTCGCACCGTCTTCTGCCGGTCGGGTGGCAATAACTTTGAATTCAAACTCAGCATCGAGTGGACGTTCGATCGATGTGACAACATATCCGGTATCAAGACGGGGGATACCAGGAGTCTCGAAACCAAGTGCGTCACCAAGTTTGACTCGCGCCAGAGCCTGAACCGTATCTTCCTGCGATTGTTGAAGCGACATATATGAACACAAGAGCCAGGTACTAATTAAAATTACTTATTATTCTTATCTTCTCCAAAGGTTAATGCAAAATATGACCTGGGCCCACTAGTAGAGGTCGATCTATCGTCTAAGGGCTTCCAATTTCACCCCATTTTGTTATCATAGCCGTCTTGAAGGACAATAACTTATAGTAGTTAGTATTATAATAGTGGCGTTATTGTATTCAATCGGATTATGTGTCAGTCACCAACCCCAGAGAGCGTCATACTTGGACTCGCCGCCGGCGATGCATTCGGACTGCCCGTTGAGTTCAAATCCCCGAGTGAAATTGAGGGTGAGTATGGAGATCTCGACAAGTTAGTCGGGTATGGCTCGAGGAATCAGCCCGAGAGACGTGCTTCGGATGATACCGATATGGCGTTGTATCTTGCCCGAAGCCTCGCTAGTTGTGGATCCTTCGAGGAAGATGATGACGTCTCCCGGTTTGTTGAGTGGTTTGAGTCTCGACCCGTTGGTCATAGAAAATTGACGAGGGCAGTCCTCTCAGATGTCGCTGATGGGTTATCGTGGGAATCTGCGAGTAAGGTGAATTGGTCACTGAGTAAGGAAGGATCGAATGCTGGAAATGGTGGACTTATGCGAGCGCCGCCAGTCGCAATCGCATTTGCAGATGATTATCTTGACTAGTTCAATACAATTCTGAATTAACAGCTAATCAACCATTTACAAGGAAATTCCAGTTATGTCATCAGACAATCCATCCATATGTTCGTACCAGTTCGAGTCGCTCAGCCACACTGTCCCGACAGAGCTCGTCGATGTCCCGCAGTCTGACCCTGACCGGTGCCCGCATCCAGCGGCAGACGGCGAGGACAGTAGGTGCCTCTTCCACGCTAGTCAACAGGACTTCCCACCCGAAGCAATCGTAGATGAGTTTCTGACGGGCATCTCGTCTGAAAGCCGCTCTGCAAATTTTGCGGGTGGACACTTCGAGGCACTTGACCTCTCGAACCAGGTATTAGAAACACCAGAAGGCGGACCGATTGACTTGCGCGGTGCAACGATCGACGGCACGCTTGACTTGACGGACGCAGAAATCAAAGTACCGTTGTTACTCGGCAATGCTGCGATCACTGGGGAACTCAACGCCGACGGTGCACGGTTCCACGAACCAGTCGACATTGCCGGTACAACGGCTGACAGAGGGTTACACCTGTACAAGACTACGTTCGAGTCTGGTCTCGCCGCAAACGGATTCGAGACCGGATACGTCGACGCTCGTGCACTCTCTGTTGCTGGCTATGCGATCTTCGATGAGGTCGGTTTCTCTGCTAATGCCCGGTTTGCTCGCTCGCACTTTGGCTCGAACGTTTCCTTCGAAGGCGCGTATTTCGACTTGCTCGCGGACTTCACGTCGATCGAAACCGAATCCGACGCATCGTTTTCCAGAATGACAGTGGGTGGTGAAGCGCGCTTTACTGGTGCATCCGTCGGTGGGAGTGGTTCGTTCGACGACTGTGAGTTCGAGGGGACGACTGATCTGAGTCATACCATTATTGATGGGGAGCTCGACGCAACTGGTGCAGTCTTCTCCAAGCACGCTGATTTCGGTGGTTTCCGGTGCCGTGGATCACACGCTTCGTTCGACGAAGCGACATTCAAAGTGAAAGCCACGTTCACGCTCGTCGAGTTCACTAATGGCTCAGTTTCTCTGCCGGAGACGACGTTCGACGGCGAGGCAAACTTCGTTCAAGCCAAATTCGGCGGCACAGTAACGTTCGAAGGTGCGACCTTCGACGGACTCACCCACCTGCGCGATGCCGAGTTCGGTGCTGATCTCATACTTCGTGACTGTGATTTTGGGCCACAGTCGTTCCTGCACGGTTCAGTTATCAAGGGTGACTGCGACGCTGCCAATGCGTCGTTCAATCACTTCCAGTTCGGCGCGACAGTCCACGGCGGGATTGACTTTCGGCGCTGTCAGTTCGATTCACGAGCGATCTTCAAGCGTAGTGAGGTTGGGGGAACCGCTCACTTCGACGATGCCTCGTTCGCCGGGAACCCAGACTTTAGCGACAGTCGATTCAAGGATTCCACCTCATTCGATAATACGGAGTTTCTGGTCCAACCCACGTTCGATGGCACACGATTTGCTCGGGAGCCGGATCTCGAGGCTGCGAGCTATCCAGGCACAGGTAGTCGGGAGATTCCCGAGCGGCGCCGAAATATGGTCGTCGCCCGCCCAGAGGACCTTCGCAACTCCGGACTGACTGTTCCAGGGGAAGCCGTGACTACAGACGTTATTCTGCCCAAGAGTGCAATTGGACTAACTGAACCAGACACGCGACTCGCACAAGCTGTTGCGCAGGCCCTGAATGACATTGAGCAAAACGACTGGTACAGTCTGTTCAATGATGCCGTCGAACTGGCTCGAACAGCCGTCTCAAAACTTGGTGACGAGTCGAACACCATTCTCGCGTTTGGGCTCTCGATCGACAAAAGCGGCAATGAAGCTGCGACATTCCTATACGAGGCGACGCTCACTGGTGTATTCGAACTTCTCCCAACTGAGTCAGAAGTCCGGTTCAGTCATCTCAATCCGGAATTCAACGACATTGACTACGTGATCGCCGTCCCAGCGGCTGATGACGCATTCGAATCTGGCGTCACTGTCGGAACCCATCAGGAATTCCGAAAGGCGATCTTCCGGCGGCAAGTGCTCCAGACACGGATCTTCGATCAGGGGGACCACGACCGTGTCGTTATGGATTACCTTCCGGTGCTTGTTGCTCCAACGCGGCTTTCTTGAGAATTTCGCGTCGGGAACTATCTCACCCGGTAGTTTCAATACTAAATTATTATAGTTTGTTTAATTAGTATAGGCAACATATAAAATCGGTGGAACATAACCGTAGAGGAGGTCACTTACTCGGTGTCGAATTTCTGACGGCGAGCTTCGAGTACCTTTTCGACGATGCGATCAGTGACTTCTGGAATCGTTCGTGCGATCGCATCGTCGAGTTCACGCCCAGTCACGTCTTTCACACCGTGTTCGCGAAGTTCCCGCTTGACCTCGAAGTCGAGCGCCTCCGTGCGGGCATCCCACGACTCTGGACGCGGATAGACGGCTTTCTGCTGGACCGCATCGAACTCGAATGCTGGTCCCGACTCTGCTGGGTCGACTGTTGGTGCTGTGGATGACTTCGTAGTGGTGTCTGATTCACCTGATTCACCTGAGGTACCTACTGTGCCTGAGGTGCCTTCGCTGGCTGTGCTGTCGGCCCCAGTTGACGACTGGGATGTCTCGTCCGCTGCTGCTGAATCGGATGTCACTTCTGGCGAGTCGTCAGATTCGGACTCCTCACTCGGAGTTTCGTCGTCGCCGATCCCGATATTCGCAAAGCGATTGTCGTCAGGCATCGACACCACCCCGCTCGATGATGTCCGCAAGTTCATCGAGTCGCGGCAACTGGTCGCTGGTTGGATCGTACGCGGCGAGCGGTTTGCCCTCCCGATACGCGCGGCTGAACGCGACACGCTTGCGAAGCCCTGGTCCGGGCGACGCATCGAACTGTTCGGACCGCGCAAATGTCGGGAGACAGTCTGCCCACGGTGAGGCTTCGATATCACTGATGATCCGCTTTTCTTCTCCATCACCCTCGAGGATGTTCGGGACGAGCGCGAGGACGCGGACTTCGATGCCGCCCTCGTTCTGGAGCGGTTGGAGCTGTTGTTCAACCATTCGTTGGAACCCTGAAATCGATGCTTCCCGCATTTTCAGGGGGACCAAGACGTTCTCAGTGCCGACCAGTGCAGAATCCGACAACGGGCCGATGCTTGGCGGGCTGTCGATGATGATGTAATCGTACGCCTCACCGAGCAGTGGCTCCACGATATAGTTGCGCACGCGCGTGACCCCGTACGCACTCGTCCGGAGTTGGTTCTCGACTTCGTCGAGATCGCGGTGGCTCGGGATGACGTCCATCCAGTCAGTCTCGCGAATGAGATCCGTAATTTCGACGTCGGAATCGGAATCCCAGACATCGCCGATGTAGTTCTCGGCTTCATAGTAGTCGCCAAGGCCGACCCCTTCGGTTGCGTTCCCCTGTTGGTCGAGGTCCACGAGCAAAACCTCGTGACCTCGTGCCGAGAGTCGCTCGGCGACGTTGATCGCGACGGTCGTCTTGCCGACGCCGCCTTTCTGGAGCGCAACGGTTACGGCTCGCGGCTCTGCGTGCTGGTCCATATGCATTCCCACCGAAGCGACCACTGTAAATTTACCTACGTCGCCCAACTTACGCAAGTTGCCTTAGGCACCTTAGGTAAGTGAGTTAGGTACCTTAGGTAATACACGAGACGAGTGCAATACCACGGCCTTGAGTCAACCGCCTCGCCTTTTTGTGAAAAATGGAGCTGCCTGTTCGAGGAGTTCAGCTCTTCTGAATGACCGTTGGCCCTTCGATTTCGATATCGGCTGCTAACTCACGGATTACCGCATCAAATTGGTCTTGGTCTTGATCGTAGAGCGCCTGCTTTTCGACAGCAGCTACGCCTAAAGGCGTTATTTGATACAGCCCTGAGCTTTCGTGTGGGCCGATCTTTTCGATGAGATCATAATCAGCAAGGACAGGAAGCCGGGTGTTGATGTAACTTCGATTTTTGTCAATTCGCTTTGCGATATTCGACGCCGCATCTCGTTTTCCGTCTGATAACGTCTCTAGAATCTGGAAATCGGTTGGTTGAGTGAGTCGAATACGCATTCTTGTGTATATACTATATACTAATAGTATATTTTACTTGGGGTCTGGCATTCGTGCTCGAGCGCGATCAATATGTGCTCTGAATAGCGGTGTCCGTGATCGGGGAGGAAGGGCCTAGGAAGGCCCAGGAAGGGAAGGGGGGCGGGGAATGCTGACGTGTCGTGACCAAGACCAAATGTGCCTCTGCTCCCCCGCAGTAAACACAACTGACATCCTCCACTCGGCTAAAGCCGTGGGGTTCCCCCACTGGGGGTTGAGTCCACGGTTAGACGGAGGTTCGCAGGTTCGTCGTCACGATGGACGATGACCTGCGTTTCGGGCTGTGCCAGTACAGCCCCCGCCTCGGACAGCGGTTTCGAGAACTTGCCCAAGGCTCGTTTGCCGATGTTCAGCGCACCGTTCTTGTCCGCGTTGTCGTCCAGCCCACACTCAGGACACTCGAAGCGTCCCTGCGTCTCTCGGACACCCTCACAGGCACACCGATTGCACGTCTTGGACGTGTCGTATTCTTCGACCAATTGCACGTCGATGCCAGCGTCGTGTGCCTTGTACTCGAGGTAGTTGAGCAAACGGGCGAACGGCATCTTGTGGGTTTTGTCGTTGACGTACCGTCCCTTGTCGTTGTCTTTGCGAATCCCACCGAGGTCGCCCACGACGATGACCGCGTTCCGTTCCTCGGCGTCCTCCACGATTTGTCGAGCAATCTTGTGGAGGCGGTCGTCCACCTTCCGTGCTTCTGCGCCCCCAATTCGCTCAACCACCTGCTGTCCCTGTCGGGGTTTTGCCTTCCCGATGGACTTCCGTAGTTGCTTGTAGTGTTCGCGGATGCGGCGTACTTCCTCGCCGTAGAAGGTGGTTTTGCGGTCGGAGAGGAACGCGCAGGTGGCGACCCACCGTGCGCCCATATCGATGGCGAGTACGTCCTCGTACTCGTCTTGGACGGTCACAGACCGTTTGATGACGAGATGGACGTACCAGTCACCGTCACGGCGCACCAGTTCGCTGTCCCGAATATCACCCTCACGGACGAGTTGTTCGTCTTTTCGTGGGACGTGGGCTGGACACCAAATAGAGTTTCCCTGCCCTTGTTCAGGGTCGTAGACAGGGACTTTCACCCACCACGACGAGAGAACGGTGTCCTCGTCGTGGGTCACGTCCAGTACGTCGTTGCGGAGGACGACGGGCTGTTCGGTGTCCTCGTTCGGGTCTTTCTGTCGCCGGACTTTCGACGCCTGTTGTTTGGTGGCGGAGTAGAGGTCAGCGTCTCCACCGTGAACTTCGCGTTGGAACGCCTCGTACTCACGCCCCAGCAGGTAGGCCTTCCTGTTGGTCAGCGAGTTGAGTTTGACCCGCACCGTGGTCGAGACGTTCCGTCGCATGACTACTCACCCGCTTGGGCGTCGATGTATTCCTCGATGACTTTACTGGACACGTCGCCCGCACTTGAGACGAAGTACGAGCGCGTCCATAGTGACGGGAGGCCGAAGTTGAACTCGTCGCGGAGGTGGCGCGAAGAGTAGCCCTTGACCTGTTGCAATATCTTGTTCGGGGCGAGCGTCGGATCGCCCGTGATGAACAAATGTACGTGGTCGGGGCGAATCGCCAACTCCAGTATCTCTAAGTCGAGTTCGTCGGCTTTGTCCTCGATGAGTTCTTCGAGACGGTCGCGTACCTCGCCTTCGAGTACCGACTTGCGGTATTTCGGGCACCAGATGAAGTGGTACTGGAGTTTGTGGACGTTGGTACGTTCCCTGTCGAACCCACGAGGCATCGTCTGTATATAGATTATTTTCACCTAAAGATGTTACGTAAACATTCAACCCCAGCCGTGGCTACGAACGTGGATAGATTCCCAGTTGTCGGCTTCATCCCACGGCTAAAGCCGATGGGCTTTCGCCTTGCTACCGCTGTAAGCCACGACCCGATCTTACAGTTGTAGTAAGACGCGAAACCACGTCTTTGTAACCCGTCTAGACGGGAGAAAGACGGGAGAAAAGACGGCTTTGCAACTAGCGAAACACGCGTACACAAGCGCGTTGAGTGTGTATACAGTCTAATTTGTTTTCGGCGGTGGTTTCGGCCTTTGAGCTGTGGGCGTGGCGGTGCTCTCGTGGCCGATCTTACAGCCACACCCTTGGATCGATCTTACTACAACTGTAATATATCTCGTACGCATCGTTACTCCGTGGTATCGGTCTCGGGGAATCCAACGTAGAGGTTGTCGACACCGTCGACCTTCCGCCGCTTGACGAGGCGTGTCGAGCCGGCGGCCAGCTCCTCAATCGCATCGAAGATGTCGCCGACTGTCTTGCTGGTCATCGTCACCGCGACGTCGTCGGTGCCGTTGAGCAGGCGTTTCACTCTGGGCCGGGGGAGCCGGTACGCCTCGCCGGCGCGGAGTCGCTCCTTGGTGCCCCACTCTTCGATCTGTTGCAGGACAAGCTCGGCGCGGCGATCACGCTTTCGGGGCGAAGCGAGAACGGCATCGATCCCGTCCTCGCGGACCTGAGTGAGCTTGTCGCCCGTCGACAGCTCGAGATCAACTCCGATCTCGTCGGCGAGATGCCGGATCATCGCGTTCTGCTGTGCTCGGAGTATCCCGACCTTCCGATCGATATCGTCGTTGAGATCGTCTCTCAGTTTGGGGTGTTTCCGATTGAGTGCGGCGAGTTGATGGTTAAGTGGGCCCCGCTGGTCGCGGAGCTGCTTCATTACGACGAACGGAGGCTCGTCGTGGCCCTCGCCGATCACTAGCTTTCGGAGGGGGGTGAGCGTCCGGAAGGCATCTTGAAGATCATCGCTGTTCCGCTCAACCTCACTGGTCACCTCCTCGAGTTCGTCGCGGAGTTGTTGGTTCTCGGCTTCGAGGTCGTCGACACGCTCGTGGAGCCGCTTGTTTTCGGCCGCAAGATCCGCGAGTCGGTCCTCGAAGCGGGCCTCTAGATCGGCGAGACGCTCGTCGAGGTCGTCGTCGGTGGTGGTGTGGTCGTCGGCGGTACCGGCGGTCACGGTAGTGGAGTCAGGTGCACTCATTGGGGGTCACACGGATCGATCATCGGTTGAGAAGCGTTGCTCCAGACCGGCACGGACGCCGTCGAACTCGCTGTACTGACGCAAAGCCACTGCTTGATTCGCTCTGGCTCAGTCATCCCGTCGAGCAGCGACTGCGCGGTCTTCGCTATCGACCGGTCGCCGTGCTGAGAGGGGTCCCAGAATGGATCCACATCGCACAGCCGCTCGCTGAACGCTTCGGCAGCCGTTGGCCGTCTGACTGAGGAGGCTAGCTTGGTGTTCATCGCTGTGTCCTCCGTTCGCCGATCGGTGTGAGACCGAAGTCCTCCGGATCATGGCTGGCGATGTGAGATGCGACCGCGCTATTTTCGAGCGTCTCGTCACAGGCGGGGCATCTGATCAACTGATAGCGATCCCGGGACAGGTTCAGCCCTCGGTTGATGAGATACCGAGAGCAGATCTGCGCGTCACGCGCAGTCTCGAGTCGACGTTCGGTACTCAAAATGCGTCACCTCCGGTCTCCGTGCCCTGGAGTTCACTAATCCGAGCTGCAATCCAGAGCACACCTGCCAGCCAATAGGCGGCGAAAACGAAGTAGACGATGGCTGTCACAGCATAGGCCACCGAAAACCATCCCTGAGAAACAGCGACGTACCAGGGGAGCACAACTGGAATCGGGATGATTGCGTAGAGCGTCAGGAAACTCATTTTCAACTGGAGGACCTCAACCTCTCGTCCTGAGAGCGGCCCTGGCCCACCGGAGTCCTGGACGAACGTAGACATCTCAGTCCACACCTCCATCGAAGTGTTCCGCAGTCCATTCGATGGACTCCGGAACGCCGTCCAGCGCTGCGGCGATCTCGCTGGCGTCGACATCCGAGGGTGCGGCCACCAGCACCGAGATGTCGCCCTGCTCGATCGCAACGAGCGCTTGGCCATCTTCGACCTCACAGTCGATGACTGCAGGCGGCTGGTCGGTGGTGGAGGTGTCGCTACGCGTCGCCATCTGCGTCACCTCCCTGTTCCTCAGCGTACGCAGCCGCGCGGATGAGCATCCGCCCGAGTTGGCGTGCGGACGCGGGTGGCAGCTGAAGTAGTGTCGACAGTTCGAGGTTGTCTTCCTCGGTGTTTGCCCACAGCCAGACCTTTCTGTTCGCGATTTCGTCGATCTGGACCGTGGCAACCGGACGGGACTCTTCGGTCGTGAAGAAGTGCGGCGACTCAAGGCGCCACGAGAATCCCCCTTCGACAGCAGGTGCAGTGACCTCGCTGCCATCACCGAGTGGAGCCTCGAGGTCGATTTTCTCAGCAGCCATCGGCGGTCACCTCCACAGTCTGCGTGACGAGATCGCCATCGCAGCCGTCCATCCAGAGCGATAGCGTCCACGATCCTGGCTCCGAAGGTGCGTTTGTCGAGATGAAGACCTCCGTTGAATCGGTGGCAGGGACCGTGATACTGATGCTACCAACGAGTTCTCCGAGGAGGCCAGGGTTGTCTTCGCCACCGAGAAAGCGGACGTCCCCCTCGAAATACCTCGCCTCGCCAGTCCGGTTCGTCACCACGAGCGTGCTCTTGAAGCGGTCGCCCGTTGTGACCGTCCGTGACGATTGCTCGAAGCAGCCGAAGACCGACGGTTGGACCGTCGCATCGACGAACACTGTCTCGGTGTCTGAGGGTTCGTCACCAGACGTCAGGAGCCCAACGCCACCAAGCGTGCCCGCACCGACTGCAGCTACGAATGATCGACGGTCGATCATCTGATCCGGCCTCCCTCACCAACTAGTTCGCTGGGTTTCGACACGTCCTCACGCCACTGGACGTTGTAGCCCTCGTTCTCGATAGCGTGGACGAGCATCCGCTCGAACATCACGCACGCGTTTGGGTCCGTCAGGAACCGTGCGTGGGTCTCGGCAGCCTCAGCGTCCGTCGGGCCGGCGACGATCTCCGCGGGATCCTGATGCGGATTGCAGACAACGTAGTACCTTGCCTCGAGTGGCTCACCGCCATCGGTGACGAGTTCGGTAGGTCGGAGTGCAGCGTAGGAAGAGACAAGGCGATCGACACGCTCCCAGCGCTCTTCGAACTCCATCGTCCCGAGACACTGGTGGCACTGGTCAGTCATATACCCGCCACCGTCCTCTGCTGGGACTTTCCAGTCGGGAGCCACAATATAACGCCAGTTCCCGCAGCTGCATCTGCCCGTCAGCGTCAGCACGTAGAGGCCGTACTGATCGGCCTTTGTCGCTGGACAGCCCATCCAGTCGGGGAGGGCTGCCTGGACGTCTTCGCTGCTGTGTTCAACCTGTCCGCCTGAACACCGGTCACTCGCCATCTCTGTTACCTCCGAGCGAGACATCACCGTCGCCGACGTGTGCGATCATATGAACCATCGCATCGCCTCGCGTCTCCAGCGTCTGTCCGCACTGCGGGCACGGCGCTGGGAGGCTGTCGGTGTTGTCTGTAGGTCGCTCACTCATCGCTGACCACGCTCCTCACCACGGACGTCACCGAGCGGTAGGCAGATTCGACGTCGCTTTGCTGAGTTTCGCCCCCGTCACATCGCACGAGCGCATCACGACAGTGGTCACAGAGTCGCGACCCATCGGCCCGCGGATAGACTCCACAAGCCGCGCAGTTACGCTCGTGATCGACTGCGTCTCCGAGACACTCACCGCCGTCGGCGCGGAGTTCTCGGTCGTGGATCTCCAGATCCTCTACGTCGTCAATCTCCAGGACTGTGTACCCTTCCGTGTGGGTGTTCGCCTCGATCCCACTGGAGAGCACGATCTCGCCCTTCGCGTCGTAGTTCAGAATGAAGTCGAAGACCCCGAACTGTTCGTCCCGGACTGTGACGGTTCTGGCGTGATCGTCGGGGTCGTCGTTCTCGTGGGAGCTGATGATGCGTCCACTGATCGATCGAACGCCGTAGCCGTCGGTCTCGGTAAACCCGACGTAGACGGTCTGTCCAGTCTCCGCGTTGGCCAGGTCCTCTGGCGTTCCCGGAGCGGTTTCGGTGACGTCTGTGGGCCTTTCAGTCACGCGGACGCACCCCCCGAGAAATCAGCGAGCGACGCATCGTCCCAGTTCGATGGGTTGCACTCTTCGTGGAGCCATCCGTCGGGCGACCGGTCAGCCGACGTCGCATCGAGCGGCCGGCCGCAACGAGCACACTCGCGTTCGGCCCACGGCTTCACGTCGAATCCGAACGACGTGACCTCGATCGAGTGCCCTGTTATGGGGTCCTCCCCATCAGGATCACGCTGGCTGGGGAGGACATCGGCGTCAACGAGATCGAACGTCTTTCGGTCTGCGTGTCGATCGATGCTCTCACGCATCCGGTCGGGGATTTCCCCACGGTTTGGGATCGCGAAGCGGTGAGCCTCATTCCCGAGTCTGTCGTGGAATGAGGAACAGAGACGGGCGATCCCGAAGTCCGTCATCACGTAGAACGAGATGCACGGTCGTGGGTCTTCCTCTGCGTTCACATCGTGGCAACCCTCGAAATGTTCGTCATAGACGCGAAGGGCTGTCGACTCGTCGAGATCGTCGAGGGTCGGCCGGTCAGTCATCGTACACCTCCGTAACACTACGACTCGACAGCTGCCAGCCGCCATCGGACCCTCGAGTCCACTGTTCAGAGACGCGCTGATCGCCCTCCTCAAAGTACTTGAGGAAGAGAGGATCCATCCCATCCTGTTGCACTGCGACCCGAACAGTGTCCTCCATCGACAGCGTACAGTGCTTGCACGGCTTGATCGGTGGTGTGTACTCTGAGAGGACTGTCGGAAGGCTGTGTGCTGTGACGTACGCGTCGAACCCGTAACCTGATGTACTCGTCTTCAGGATGTGCGGGCAGTTCTTGTCCGCGTGGAACACGTCCGCGCCAGATCCGGTTGTGTAGACGGTGGTGGTTCCCCGGTAGTCGTGTCCAGCGATCCGCATCACTGACACGTCGGGCTGTTCGTCCTCATCTCCGGGATTATCGGTCAATCCACTCACCTCCGTCAGTCCACTTTTTATCAGGGGCGTCGCAGTATCGAACCCGATGCGGGCCGTCGTGGCCGTCCGTGAGTTCGCAACTGAATACCCCGTCCGGAGATTCGTGGGTACATCCTGGGCCGATCGCCGTCACGCAGACTCACCCCCGTAGCGACAGCCGACACAGACTCCCTCGTCGAGGTAGCGCCGCTCGACGACGTCACCGCAGCGCTGACAGGCTCGGTCGGGATCCGTGGTGGGATCTGTGAATGTATCGAAGGACTCGGCGATCCCGCCGTCTGCGACAATCGCTTCTCCAACGTCGGGTTGCTCGTCGAGGAAGTCTCCGAGCGCCTGCCGGACGCCTTCGGACTTGTTCTCGAGGAGACCCGCTTCGACGAGCTGATCGAGACGCTCGTCGTGTCCGTCGTCGATTCGAACCGTGATGCGGGAGGTCATTCTTTGACCTCCTGCATCATTTCGTCCCAGGCGTCGTGGACGTCTGCCTCCGTCTCGGCGCGGGCTTCACGGCCGCACCCCTGACAGATTGCTGGTTCGCCGGCGGCCTGCGCCCACCGACGTGCGCCACACTCTGGACACTGTGGCTCGTCGGTCTCGGTTCGCGACCGGACCTCCCTCCACAGGGCTGCAGCCCGTTCGATCGCTGCATTCGAGACGTCGTACCCTGGGCGGTCGTCGTCGTAGAGTGCCTGCACGATCTCGCGGTGTTGATCGAGGAGTTCGCTTCCGTCTAGATCCGCAACCGGGTCGGCAGTATCCAGATCTACCACCTGGCCGCCGTCCGGGGAGACGTTCGCGACGGTCGTCGCACTCGGCTGGTAAATCTCGCCAGTCCGAGACAGCTGAGCCAGCGCCTGACAACACTCCAGCAGTCCGATCGATCCGTCTTGGAGGACGTCGTCGACGACGTCGCCCACGGGCGCACCGATCGGGCCGCTATCGGGCCGTGCGTAGTGCTCCTCGATCGCCTCGAGGACGACCCGCTGCGGACTCACCGTCTGGCCGCCGTCAGTCACTAACGTCTCGTCGCGATCGGCACTGACAGTCTCGCTGTCTGCGTCTGCGAGCCGGCCCGCGAGCCCGCGCCGCCCGCTCGTTTTCTGGCGCTCGCGACGTGCGGGGTCGTCGAAATCTGCGCCACAGTCCGAACAGCGCCAGACGTCCGCGTCGGGATCGACCGTGGAGTTGTGTCGCCCGGGCGCACGTCGGAAGATGTTCTTCGTCGAGGAGCACTCTGGGCAGGCGAGGGTCTGGCCGCCGTCGGTGACGAGCTCTTCCTCGCTGCCGTCGGGCTCGTCTCCGACGTGCTCAGCGAAGCGCCACGCTTCCTCGCCGGCATCGATCAGCGTGGGCTCCTGGGCGGTCGCCCAGTTGATGACTTCCGATTCGGTGTGTTGCCCGTGAAGGTCTGTCCCAAGCGGGAAGCCGGAGACCTTCGTCGTGATAATCTCGAAGCGATCGACCCCGTCGAAGGACTCGCCGAGGTACCGAACCGCCGTTCGCGCGTGTTCTATCGCGCTTGGGTTGCCGTCGGTCCGTTCTTTCGGCGCTCGCAGTGCCTTCGACTGGTCATTTTTGATCGTCTCGACGGCGTCTGGCACCTCTCGGGGCTCGCCGCCATCCGCTCGGAGTTGTGATTCGTCGTCGACGAGGGAGATCCACTCGCCTTCTCGGTCTTCTCTCCAGGCGACCGCTTCGAGTTCGACCTCGGTGCCGCACCCCTCGAAGTCAGCACCTCGTGCGGGATGTGGGGCGATGCAGGTGTTGTCCTGCGTCGCCGGCGGTTCCTCACCCTCGATCCGCAATGGCCGGCAATGCGTCGCGCCACACTTCGGACATCGGTAGCGGACGGAGACGAGCCGGCTCATCAGCTCTCCACCTCCTCTGCATTGAGGTCGGCGACACTGCGAACGTCCGGATCGGCGAGTTTCGCCGCGAGTGAGTGGGTGGGACCGTGGTGGCGGTGATCGACGCTCGGATCACACCACTCACAGAGTTCTGCATCCGCGGGCAGGTCCCCGCGCGTGCTGGCCTCCCAGTCGGTGTCGGCGCGGTCAGCGAAGCCGCAACGTGGCTCGGGGGTATCTGTATCGCGTGCGCGCAGATGGAAGACCTTCTCCGATTCGTCGCGACCGAAGCGTGGGCTCGTGACGACCGGCGTGTCGGCGGTGATCGTGGGCTGTGCGTCTGGGTTCGTGACCGGCGGTCTTTTGCCGGTTGACGTTGACTTACTCATCGTCGTGCGGTAACGACCCCACGAGCGTCGGCCGGACCCTAGATCCGGTCGGCGCCTTTTTTTGGGAGCGCCGATCCGCTCGTGAGCGTCGCATATGTCACCCAAATAGCCCCTCCTTAATAGTTCCAGCGCAGGAAATACCCAGCGTAAGAAACGTTACATATCGGTGTTTCCTTAATCCCTTCCCTCATATTGGACAAACAATGCCTGGACCGGAAACGTCGGACAGGGACGTGGATATCTTGAGATACGTACGACTCCGGCCAGAGCCATTTGCGACGGCGCGTGATATCGAGCCAAAGACATCTGTCGGATACAAGCAGACTCGAAACCGCCTCGACGATCTCGTTGAGAAAGGACTGCTTAACGTCGAAAAAGTCGGCACGGTGAACGTCTACTGGCTTTCTGACGAGGGCAAACGCGCCGTCGCAGACTCTGATCAGTGCTGAGGTTCTATATACCAGACTACTGACTGCGCTCCGATCTCTCTTTTTTGGAGCTTGCCTCGGTCGTGGAGATCGTTCAACCGTTTGTTGATCGTCCGGCGACTCACTGACGAGAACTTTTCCAGCACGTCCGATGTTGTCACGAAAGGTCGACTGTGCTCGCGGACGAACTCCAACACCTGCTCGTGGCTCGGGTTTTTCATCTTCGGCCCCGGTTTCGTGCTCATCAATTGACCATTTGATTCTTCCGTTGGAAAGGTTTTTTGGTGGTTCAGTTCTTACGGAGGAATAGTCACAGACGGCTCTCTTCGGGCGCGGTTCATCGCAGAAAGCGCCCGCGTGTTCAAGGCACGCGAGCCGGGCTGTGTCTAAGACAGTTATGACAACTGCAAGCCCATCGCCTTCTGACGGCGACACAACTGATAAGCGCACCGACCGCGGAGAACTGCAGCGCCACTTCGGCTGCGACATCGGAGAGCGCGACGCCGACCACGAACGCATCACCGATGTCCGCGACCTCGACGTCGGCGACGAAATCCGCGTCGGCGACCGCGTCAAACCGATCGTCGTCGACGACCACGGAACTCGCTCCATCCAGACCTTCCAGGGCGAGCGCACGCAACACGCTGTGGAAGCGTCCGGAGAGTGGGAGAATGCGGTGTCGGTCCTGCTCGTGAACCGCATCGATATGGGGACCGGCGAGCGCCGCGGCGAGATCTCCGTGGATCTGGACGCCCCCGAACCCGTCTGGAGGGCCGACGAATGAGCGCCTTCGGAGCCGGCGCTGATCATCCCGACGCGACGTGGTGCCCCGAGTGCCAGCGCTGTAAGATCGACTGCCCGCACCAGTCCCGAGATCGATGACCAGCTGTACGATCGTGCGTCGACGACGCTGCCAACAGGCCGCCCGGACGCTAGAGAGCTACGAGAGCCTCGTCGCGAGCGCCGAGGTCCACCCGCCGAATACAGGCCACCGTGACGGCTGGACAGTTGAGATCGTCCTCTACAGTGCTGAGGTCCCACCGACGGTCTTGGAAGCCCTGGCCGCCGCGGAACTGTCGCTCCTACCGGGCGAGACCGGGACGCGCGCCCAGCCGGTGACGACGACGCTGCTCGCGCGAGCGAACTGACGCACGCGATTCTTTTCACGGCTGCACCTCGCTGCTGACGTGGCGGATCACGAACCGAAGCCACTGATCCAACTCTGCGATAGCCGGCTGGGTCGAGTCGGTAGCGTGCGCGGTAACAGACCCGTTTTCGAAAGCGCAAACGGCCTCTAACTCCCCTGTCTGCGGGTCCGGCTGCAGTTCAACGCGCCAGCGCTGCTCGTCGCCCTCAATTTCAAGTGCGAATGCACCGTTGGTGTCCCGGACGAGATCAGCGTCGACGCGTGCTGGAGCCTCGTCCACAGGCTCGAAGCCGTGGGCGTCTAGGTTGATGTGGTACTCCTCACTCGGAACCGTCGCGCCCCCGTGGTTGACCGCTGACATATGCGAATCAAGAACGGGTAGAGATAAGCGATTAGGGGAGTGCGTGACGAAAGTCATACGCGAATCGCTCTATCCTTCACTCGCGGCTTAGAAAACCACTGAGACACCGGATAACGAAAGTTGACGAAAGCTACCGGCAGGGTTAAAAGTATGAAAAAAGTATGAATTCATATGCCCGAACACAAGCGGAAGGTGGGCGATCGAGGGCAGGTGACGATCCCAAAAGAGCTCCGGGACCGCCGCGGTATCGAGGGCGGGGATGAAGTGACGTTCGTCGAAGAAAACGACGAGATCCGCATCAAGCCGCCGACGGATGAGGAGCGCCTGGCAGAAGGCTATCGCAAGCGAGCCGATCGGTCGCAGGAACTGGCTGCTGAGATGGATGGTGTGTCGTCGGAAGCGACCGACCGCCTTGGTGACGCGCCCGATTGGAGCGAATAATCCGTGCAGGTGAGCCGTGGCGATGTCGTAATCGTCGAATTGAACCCAACCAAGGGGAGCGAACAGCAAGGAAGCAGTAGGCCGTGCGTCGTCATCCAGAACGACATCGGGAATCAGTACTCTCCAACGACGATCATCGCGCCGTTCACAACACAGTACGATCCGAGCGACGTCTATCCGTTCGAAGCGGAAGTCACATCGTCGAACACACCACTGAATCAGGGCTCTGTGGCAGATCTAAGTCAGATCCAGGTTGTCGATATCGACAAACGGATCAAGAAAAATATCGGATCAGTCCCATCGAATGCGATGCGAAAGATCGATACAGCGATCAAAAATAGCTTGGGCCTATGACGCCGGAACAGAAACACAACCGACAGCAGCTTGCTAAAGGAATTCGCGTAGTCCGTGAGGCCGACGCGGATGAGCTCACACTGCTCGACGAAGTGTGAATTTATCTGGAACGCGGTATCTGGTCCCACGCGTCCGATTTTTCTTTTCGATCATTTCGTAATCCTCCAGACTACCGAGGTACGTCCGCCGCGTCGAGTCGGCGACTGGATCATCCGACCGGGCCTCGTAGCGCGCCTTCAGGTCCTCGCCAGTGATCGGCCCGTGCTGACGGATGATTTCCCACAATAACCGCGGCTCGGTGCCTAGGTCAGACAGATACCGACGTCGGACTGCCGCCTTCGCGTCATCACGACCTGCCTGGACGTGCTGCTCGGTCACTATCGCGTCGCCGTTGGTCATCGCCTCCTGGACGGCCTCCCGGAGCAGCACGATCGCGTGCCGCGCGTCGCCGGCGGCGATATCGGCGATCAACTCACAGACGTCTGTGGCGACCGAACTGGGTGCGAGCCCGTGCTCGACGCGCTTCTCCAGGATCGATGTGAGTTCCGTGACTGAGTAACGGTCCAGATGCAGCTTCGTCACGCCGTGCAACCGGGATCGAAGCCTGGAGTCTGCACCCGCAGCGAACGAATCCTCGTCGATCGTGACTAGGATTACCGACACGTGCGGGATCTCAAGCAGATCGTAGAGCGTTGTCGAGTCTCGGAGCGCGTGAACCTCGTCGATGATGGCGACGAACTGCTCACCTTCTGGCAGATCGACGAGGCGGTCTCGGTACACAGAAGGGGCGTGACCTTCCGGACGGAGATCCGCCCCGACGCGAGCGTCACGAGCAAGCTTCCAAAGTGCCTTCGTTCTCGTCGAGCGACTGAGTGCGTTAACGTAGCCCCAGCGCACGTCGAAGGTCTGTCGCTGGAGTTCTTGGACGACGAACTTCGCGATGGTCGTCTTGCCCGTTCCCGAGGGCCCGGTGATCAACGCATCCTCGCCGCGCCGCCCCGAAGTGATCGGATTGAACGCGGCCTCCAACTGCTCGATCTGGGTGTCCCGGTGCTGGAGTTCTTCGGGGACTGTGGTTGTTTCGAGGGCTTGGGAGTTGACAATCATTCCTCTCTTGGCTGACTTGTCACTAGATACCTTGTAAGCGAGCCATCCGCGGTGGAAGTAAAGCTCGAGTTGTTCGACTTGGGGTCGAGTTGTGTATGGGTTGTGTGTCGTAGCTTGGTGGCCCGACACTGATTCTTTCAGTATATACCACGTATGAGATTATGCCAACTGTTATCACTGCCTAGCAGAGTCAGAAACGATAATGGCACCTCGTGGGGAACCATTGAGCGATACAGAGCTTTCAGCCGTCCCCGATTCTCCAAGTGCACTAATGGAATTCGCCCTGGAGGTCACAGGGGCGAGAGTATGGCGGTGGGACGTGGCAACTAACGAGGTAACGGCTTTTCCGTCGGGACAAACAGTGTTTAATACAGACGTTGCGACGGTGGAGGACTATCTCGACCAGATTCATCCAGACCACCGACAGGACGTGCAAAACGCACTCGAAACAACTGTAGTAGATGGTGGGACATATGAGGTTGAGTTCCGGACTGACACAGACGACGGCAGCCGGTGGATTGCTGATGTCGGCCGCCCTGTGAGTGGGGTGGACAGCCGCTACATCGTCGGCATCGCCCAAGATATTACGGAGCGGAAACAACGTGAGCAACTGTTTGGCCACCTCCTCCGACACAGCCTCCGCAATGATACAAACGTCATTCACGGCTATGCAGAACAACTGTACGACGCCCTCGAAGATGAGGACCTCAAAACGAAGGCCGATATCATCAGTACCACGGCAAATGCCTTGTACAGACTTGGTGAGAAAGCCACGCGACTCACGCAGTTACTTTCAGCTGGCTCGGGGCATCAGCAACGAATCGAACTCAGCGCCCGACTAGACACCCTGACTGCCCGGATGGAAACGAACTATCCGAATGCGGACGTCGTGACGTCACTCGAGGTATTGACTGAGGTGTACGTCGACGAACGCCTCGTCTTCGCGCTCGAGGAATTACTCGAGAATGCCGTCCGACACAATCACGCTCCGCGCGTCGACGTTGAACTGCAAGCTAGCGATCCGCCGAGCGTGGTGATCGTCGACGACGGGATGGGCATTCCGGAGATCGAACTCACGACAATCAACAATCGACAGGCGACGGATATCAGCCACGGAACAGGTATCGGGATCCCGGCGGCGCGCTGGGCGATCGAGTCCGCTGGCGGGTCTCTCACAATCGATACGAGTCCCTCGGGTACCGCCGTGGCTGTCGAGCTTCCAACGTCTGCTGTCGAGTGACCCAAATTACGCGGTGGTGACGACACGCCGAACAGCTTTGAGTGCCGCCGAGAGCCCCGGCCGTCCAACGGACAGCCAGTGGCCGACAGCGAGGCCAAACAGTGCGAATTCCGTGGCGACCTGCGGCGTCACGGTGAACGCAGCGAAGTGCGCCCCGAAGCTCGGGGCGATCTCGTAGGTTGGTAATGGGAGCACCGGCCACAGCAGAAAGGCGAGAGAGCCGACTTGTCCCTCGAAGAGCGGCCAGACACTGTCCGCGACGAGGTGACTCCAATATCCGATCGCGAAGGCGGCGCCGGACTCGGGGTCGAGCACTCGAATCCCACCGAGTGCGATCGGCACCGCAACCAGCGCCGAATGCGCGAGTGTCCGCCCTGCCGGGAGGACGTGTACCGTCCACGCGAGCGGTTTGTCGATAAGATCGGGGAACTGCGTGCCGATCGCCAAGAGAACGAGTGTTGCGAGCGCAGGCGCAAACCCAGTAGTCGACGACTCAGTGTGTCGGCGCCAGCCGACGTAACACAAATAGCCGACGGCTAGATGTCCCCACGGCCACATTCTATGGGGATGTTCTCGAAAGCAGGCTTGAACGTGCTGGTTCCGCCTACCGGCAGCCAGTCTGCGCTCGTCGCCGAAGCCCCAAGCAAACAGAGTTCGACACTCATAGGAGGTTACTACTGCCGATACGCATCTGTCTATTAGTATACGTATGGAGTAGTGAGAAAATGAAGATCGTCACGACGAACAGTGCGGACACTGTCGCCACAGACTCTCCTGCTAGCGGACCGAACGCTAAGTGGACACTGACGAGAAAGGTTCCGAATGCGACCGAAATGGCCGTATAGTACAAACTCCACGGAACGTCGGATCCCGAGACAACGTCGAGGTAGATGTCGAGATCTGATGCCTGTTCGGATAGCTCGACGCTCCCCTGCCGCTTGTCAAAGTGAACGATCCCTTTCTCAGCCATCTTTGGCAGATGGAACTGCCGTAGGCCCGTGTAGGCATTCTTTCGCTCACTCGATCGAATCTCTCCGAGCGACTTGTCATTCTCCCGGCGGGCGACCTCCTCGGCGAGTTCTCCGAGTTCGACCGGACCTTGTTTCCGTTTGAGATAATGGAGTACATATCGTCGCCGGTTCGAGCTCAACACTTCGAATATCTCGCTCTGTGAGAACTGCCGGGAGTCGGGCTCCTCGTCCGCATCACCCCCCGAACAGCGAGTCTCTTCCCCACCGCTCCGAGTCTGTCTGGGTCCCGTTGTGCTCATTCAGCCCGTACTGCATACGTTCGGGTATTAGTTATTTGATGCCTGTCATAGCAGGGATATCTCGAACCCGTATGGCGAAGGTACTAGAGGTAAGCCTCTAGTAAGGGAGGAGTCAGCTCCGAGATGGACGTTTCGTTTGTACCGCCTCTGCACATACGCAACGCGGTTGAGAACTCCACTGTTGTAAAAGATCTAGACTATGATAGGAATTAGTAACCGACTACAATGCTTGAATAAACCGACTAGTGGCAGGTAGACCGATTTAGGATACATCTGCTCATATTATATGAACTAAATGTCATTTATATCGAAACCACCTGTGTCGAAGTCGACGCCAATTCCAGTAGTTACAATCGTCCGTTAATCTGGCTTCTGGCACCGTTTGAACATCTTCTGAGCGTCTTTGACCGATTTCTATCAGCGTACAACAAGGTAGGTGGCAGAAGATCTGGGAGTTGTGGAGGGCAGGAACACAGCGAGGGACACATATGAGCAACGACAATACAATGTCGCGACGGAAGCTCCTCGGAGGGATGGCCCTCGTCGGAGCAGCTAGCGCCAGCACAGGCGCCGGCACGTACGCGTACATCAGTGATAACGGAGAGGCGGCGTTCAGCTTCCAAGCGGGGAGTATCGTACTAAAAATATCCCCAGAGACGGTCGGTTTCACTTCAGGCAGCGAGACATCCGGCGAGCAGGACGATGGGGACGCGATGACACAGGCTGTTGAACTCTCGAACCACGGAACACTCGACGCGAACGTGGTTGAACTCTCAAGTCTCGGGCTTTCCGGTCCGAAGGACTTGAGGGAGGGAGCGATCGTAACGACGTTCGAGTTTGATGCGCCCAAGGGACCAACATTCGATCTCCCGACAGGCCAATCACTGGCCGAGTTGCAGTCGTCGATAGAGAACTCGCCGATTGCACTCGATGACGGTGAGATGGAACCAGTTCTTGAGGCGATGGGTGATGCTGGAACCCTGACGATCGGGATCACCTACGACTACGAGGTCGTTACGACGAACGGTGGAATGCTCGAGGTCGACTTCGGATTCACCGCGAGCCAGTAAACTACCCTCCCCTACTTCGCTCGGGGGCAATGGCCCCGCTCGCTCTGGGGGTAGGGAGTTCGCGTGGACTCCCGTTCTATGCCTCAACCGAGGCAGGGGGTACGTACTCCTCGCCCACGTTCAGCATCCCTCGATTCAAGCGCACATCTACGGGTGCGCCTCCATCGTCTGCGTTTTGCCGACGGATGGTGTTAGTTATACATTGGTGAGTCGCACCGCCATCGTAGCGTGGTTTGTGTCATCGGGTGTCGACTCCTCCCCGACCTCAAGGGGTATCCGCCTCGTAGCGCCTGTGAACTACTCTACCCAACGTCGCCGGGGTCTAGTAGGAGAGAGATACGATGCTCGAACCGTCGCGAAAGGAACACCTAAATCACAAATAAGTGGTTATATCCAGTGTAATAGTCTATTTCTTAGAAATATCAGATATTAGCTAATACACACCCTGTTGAGAGTTGTCTATGTCTTCCCCACGGACAGGGGTGGACAGAGCACTATGCCAGAAGACGACTCCGACAGCAAACTAACGCTGTCACGACGTAAAGCGCTCGCCGGTCTCGGCACGATTGGTGCCGCGACTGCCGCAGGCGGGTTCGCAACGTACGCACAGTTTACGGACAACGAGGACGTCGATATGACGTTTTCAACCGGAGAAATCGACGGGGCGCTCTCCTACGCCGCGACGTACAACGGCCAGGAGATCAAATCAATGGGCGCTGAGGGCGGCTCGATTACCCATCCCCACGTCAAGGAAGGCGCCGAGGCCAACGGTGTCGGTGCTGGGGCAAACCTCAAGCTCAATGACTTGAAGCCTGGAGATTACGGCAGTATCCTGTTCAAGCTTGAGGTTCAGACGAATCCGGCTTGGGTCATCAACTGTCTTGGTCAGGAAGGAACGGTCACCGAAATCAACTACGGCGAATACGATGGCGAGTACGAGAGTTGGCAAGAGCTGATTGCGGCGTGTTACTCCAAGCTGCTCGGCCGCTCGATAAGCAGCACTGACTGGGCGCAGGGCAACCTCGGCGACCTGCTTATGGTCATCCCGTTCTACGACGAGGATCCTATGAGTACCTTCTTCGACTCGGGTGGGCCGGGCACTCTCGATGCTGAAGAGCGCTACGGTGTTGGGTCGCCTGGAGCGTTCTGGGCGAACGAACAGGAGGATCTCAACCCGCTGTTCTTCAACCAGGCACGATCGGCAAGCGGGGTCCAGACCACCCTCTGGCCTGATGGTGATGTCAAATCCGTTGAACCAGGTGACTTGGCGTGTGACACTGGCTGCTACCTCCTCCACGGCCAGATGTCTGACCTGACCGGCGGTGAAAGTTCAGACAACACGCCCGACGAGGACGCTGCTCCGCTCCAACCAGGAGATACGATGTACTTCGGCTACGATTGGCATCTCCCGTGGGAAGTCGGCAATTACGCAGAAAGTGTGACGTACGACTTCGACGTCGGCTTCTCGTTCGTCCAGGAGCGTCACTCTGCGGGTTCAACGTTCTCGAATATGTACCAGTACGAGCCCGATAACGCCAACAACGCCTAATCAAGTATGAAGTGGGGCAGGGCAGCCAGTGTCTTCGGATCGCTCGTCCTGTTCATAGCCGTCACTGCGTTCCTGCTCCAAGCCTTTCCGGGCGTTGTTGGGGCGGATCACGCCCTGATCGTAATGTCCGGCAGTATGGAACCGACGATCGGAACCGGCTCCGTAGTGTTCGTCGCTGAACGTCCGCCGGAGACGGTCAGCGAAGGCGACGTCATCACCTTTTCTGACGATAGCGGGAGACTAATCACTCACCGAGTAAACGCGGTGCATCGGACGGAAACCAGCTTCCGCTTCGTCACTAAAGGAGATGCCAATGAGAACGTAGATCCCGAGCCAGTCTATCGAAATAGCTATGTCGGCTCAGTTCCCGAGGTTCACCTCCCACTGCTCGGGTCGTATTATTTAAGTATCCCATTTATCGGGTACATAATAACATTCGCTGAAACTGGACTGGGCTGGCTCATACTCGTTGTTACCCCCCTATTGCTCCTAATTGCCAATGAGTTATGGGTGTTGTATAGCTCACTTGAAGTCGAAAAAGCAGATTAGGAATGTGGGCGTCATTGGAGAGGACGGGCCGAGCAGTGATCGCCACCTATTAAATTCGTCCGCCGACCAGAACCGTCCGGCCGAAGCGACGCGGATTGGTTCACACTGAGGTCCACACCGAGGACTGTTCTGTGCCCAGTCGTAGGTCGGTGTCGTCGTCCTCTTTGAGCATCGACGTATGGAGATACCAGTCGCCGTCGCGCCGATTGAGTGTTGCCCGCCGAAACTCGTAGTCCTCGTTGTCTGTTCCGACCAGTTCAGAATGGATGCAGGCCACGCTGATTCGGGACGGCAGCTATCGGGAGTTGCAGCGGGATCTGTGTCAGGGTTGCGACCGCACTTGCAACGACTAGACGGGCGCGGTGGTCGAACACGCTGCGGTCGCACTCAGAAAGTGGTTCCGCGCGGGCGACAGTATGTTCGGTGACTGGACCACGAGCGTGCCCGTTGATTGGTGCAGCGGCTGGACCGAGACGTCGCTCAGCAGGCAGCGAGCAGCAAGAAGACCGCAAAGAGAGACCGAGAAGCGGAGAGCGAAAAAAAGAGAGTTACTGTACCGACGTCACGTCACGCTGTTTAGTTGGCCCGCTCGAACAGCGTGATGATCGTCGTCACGTCGTCCTGCTTGATGTCGACGTTGTTGACGTTGTTATCGCGCTCGAACTGCGTGATCGCGATCGTCACGTCGTTCTGGGTCAGTTCCGAGGCGGACTCGACGCCTGCGATCTGGAGCGCGCGCTCGGTCGGGTCCGTCGGCACTGACTGGACAGTGATGTTCGCATCATCCGTCACCTGCGAGCCGTCGACCTGAATCGCACTGCCGTAGGCGCTGTCGGCGGCCGGCTGGTGGAGCATCGCGCGCAGCTTCGTGTCCGAAGTGATGCTGTCGAGCGCATCGCCCTGCGCGTTGCTGGCGTTCAGGTCCACGGAGATGTCCTCGGCGCTACCGGACTGGTTTGCCGAGTACCCGACGATTTCGCCGGTCGAACCGTCGTTGTTCACCGCGTGGACGACAACCACGTAGTCAGCAGCCGAGCCATCAGCCGTGTAGCTCGCACTGTCGACCGTGACCGTCTCAGTGCCGCTCGTGACCGTCGTGTCGTTGAACGTCACCGAGGCGTCGTAGTTGACCGGACCGGCTGGCTGCTGGTAGGTGACCGTTGCGGTGCCCGTCACACCGCCACCGATGCCGGACAGGTTGGCCGTGCCAGCCGTGGAGCTATTCAGCGTGACCGTCGCCGAGGCTCCACTGCCCTGCTTGAGGCTGGGTGAGACCGTCACCTTCTGGTTGCTGTTGCTGAAGGCACCGAGATCGGTCTTCACGTCAAGCTTCGTCGTCTTCGGGACCATCTGGCCCTGCGAGTCCGTGTAGGAGATCGTGATGTTGACCGACGTGTTCGTCGTAACAGTGCTCGTCGACGGCGAGACACTGATCGACGTCGCGGGACCAGTGGTCGTCACCGTACCCGTGCCTTCTGCGGAGAAGTTCTCCGCGCTCGCGTAGAAGGTCGTGTCGCCCGTGTTCGAGGTCGCGTTGACCTGGAACTGAGCGACACCCGTACTGTTCGTCTGGGCCGTGAAGTCTGCCGGCATCTGGCTCAGGACCGCACCGTTACCGCTCTGAACAGCGAAGGTAATGTTCTCGTTGTTGATCGAGATCGGGTTGCCATTGCCGTCCAGCAGCTGGGCGTACATCGTAGACGTGTCCTGCGCGCCACTGCTGGTCGAGACATCGTGTGCGAAGTACACGTTGATCGACTGTGCGGTGCCGATGCTCGCACTCGTCGAAGTGTCCGATACGTTCGAATAGCCCGTCGCGTTCGCGGTCAGCGTAGCCGAGCCTGACGTGGCGTTGGCGTTGATCGTGAACGTTGCGTTCGCGTTGCCCGCATCCTGCGTCGTCGACTCAGACTGCGAGGCGCTGCCGGCAACGTTGATGACCGTCTGATCCGAGGTCGACAGCTTGATCATCGGCTGCGCACTCGTGTTGAGGTTGCCGTACTTGTCGAGCGTCTCGACGGTGACCGTCGTACTACTGCCAGACGGGACGACCGGGTTGCCCTGCTTGAAGCGGAGCTGGTCGAACGCCGCCGGCGTCGTCGTCACGTTCACACGCGCGTTGCCCGTTGCGGAGGCGTTGAACGTCCCGGACGACGCGTTCAGCGCAAGCGTCTGGGTCCCGTTCGGGAGTGTGACAGTCGTGGCGAACTGCCCACTCGCGTTGGTCGTACCGGACGCACTCGCGAAGGAGACACCGGGAGCGTTCGACGAGAAGCTCACCGACGTACCACTGATCGCGTTACCGCCGTCGTCCTCCAGATCGACTAGCAGCGTGCCACTACTCGCAACTTCAGCACTCGTAGAGCCACTGCTGCCCTTGAACTGCAGGCTACTCTTCAAGTTCGAGGGCTGTCCAGGCGTGGTGTCAACCGTGGCATCGGCGAAGTAGTTGTTGCCGTTGACCGTCGCGATACCACGGACGGTCAGGGTGACGTCCGAGTTCGAAGCCTTGATTTCGAGCGTCGCCTGGCCGTTGCTGTCGGTCGACGTCGTCGTGCCAGATGCACGTGTGACGCTAGCAGCACTGGAGTTGTCAACCGACCACGAAACGGAAACTCCCGATTTCTTCACTGCGTTTCCGTTGGGACCGGTCAGTTGGAGCGTGACGTTCTCAGTATCCTGATCGTCAGCCATCAGACTGCCGTCGGCAGCCGTGACCGTCACGCCTTCAACAGGCGCAGTGAACGTCTGCGTGCCGCTCGCAGTATTCACATGACCGTTACTGTCGCTGATGTCCGACGCACTCAGCGACACGTCTCCGGCTTCCGTGTTGGAGACGTTGAAGTAGATCGGGTTACCCTGGACGGGTTTGTTTTCGTAATTCGAGGGGTTGCTACCAGCGGTTCCATTAAACGGCCCTTTGATGGAGACACTACTGTCCTGCGTGAGGAGTGTCGTGTCGTTGCCGTAGGCGTTGACGTCGTTTTCAGCAACCGTCAGGTTGTGACCGAACTTGTCCTGCACGACGACGGCGACGTCAGCACCTTCGTCATTGCTGACGGTGTTGTCGCTGTTGATGAACTTCGCCTGGTCGGGGATAACCTTGTACTGCGCCCCCGACATCTCAACGACCACGTCATTCGTGGAAGTGTCAATAGTGTACGGGATCGAGTTGCCCTGCGAGTCCGCAGCAGAGAGTGTCGAGATCGTGTAGTTACCCTCTTTGAGGGCCACATCAGTCGTGACAGTCACGTCACCGTTGGATGTGGACACGGAGCCAGTCCCGTTGACGATCTGGCCGTTCTTGACAACGACCGTGTCTTCACTGACGTTTCGATTCGTGACAGTCAGATCGATCGACGATGCATTCACGTCGTTCGAGCTGGCCGCAGGGGTCGTCACCGAAACGTTGAATGTCGTTTTGTTATCGGTGATAGTCGGCGTCCCACTGGGTTTGTTGACCGTGATCGTTCCAACATCAATAACAGAGTCGGAGTTGGCTCCCCCAGAGATAGGACTCACGAAACTCCCCTCCTCAACAACTGACGCATTTTTCAGTGCCAGGGGGTTTTCGCCGGATACAGTGTCATTAACTGTGATACCAACGGTAATGTTTTTCGTCTCCTGAGAGCCATCACCGACTAACAGTCCGTTACCATTATTGAGGGAGATGGCGGCGTTCGGAGCTGAAGTGGAGATACTCTGCGTCGAACCGAGAAGCGAACCAGACGACGTGTTATACAGACGGATCTCCGTAATGTCAGAAGCAGTTGTGCCCGAACTGACATTAAGACGGAGAGTGGTTACGTTTAGCTGATCGCTGCTGTTCTGTATATTTAGATAGGAAATGTTGCCTGACTGACCAGGTGCCAAGTTACCCGTGGCAGCATTGTCTGCAAAGTTCGAACTCGTCCCCACATCGGCCGCAACACTCCCGGAGAACGCGACGGTCCCGGCAAACACCGAGGTGACCATCACGAACGCCAGCAGCGCCGCACGCAGCTTCTTCCGCGTACTATTGTTACCTGTCATACTGTTCCTCCGCCGTGCCGGTCAACCCGGCCTGCTGTTGAATACGAATTCATTAATTGTGAGTTAATCATCAATTTGAGTCAGAGTCGGAGCCGTGCTCCGGTCCGAAGTACGTCTCGAGAATGTCTTCGAGCTTCTCAGAGACGTTTTTGCCTTCACCGACAGCTTCAGCGCGAACCTGCCGCCACAGCTGGCGGTCGACCTCAACGGACGTCCGCACTTGGTCCGTCGGACCGCCATTATCGTCGGTCCCATTGTCGTTGGTCATTGCTTCGCTCATATGCGATTCATACTGTCATTATGGAGTGGCTACTGTCACTGTAGTCATCGCTGACTGCAGTTGATACATTCAATTCCCCTATCTTATATATTTCGGGGTAATCGTCTCACCGTTCTGGTGTCATATAGTCACCGCCTAACAGCAGGTCAACTGCCTCGCGCACGGTGGCGCGGGGCTTGTCAGTGAACTCGGCCTCCACCGGCCGTGGTTAGTCGGACGGGACGAATCCCCGGTTCGGCGTCACAATCCCTGACTTCAGGGCGAGTTGACTGTCGCCCGCCCGCCGCGACGACTGTAGGCCGCGACAGATATACCGCCACCCAACATACTTCCCTCCAACAGAGTCCGCATTCGCTGTCGCACCGCACGACTCACACTCGAACTCCGCCTGCCTGACGCGATTTCCCTTCGCTCGTGTGTCCACACTCGGGACACCGCCGACTCGTGTTCTCCGGATCGACGTACCCAACACTGATACCTTCCGCGTCAGCCCCACGACGACAATCGCGACGGCGAGCGCTTCGAGTGCCTGAAGTGTGGCTACCAGAACCACGCCGATTACAACGCGGCAAAGAACATTGGGCTGCAGTATCTCCGGCGTCCCCAGAAATCTCTGATTTCTGGTGTGCGAACGAGACGCGGCGCGTCTCGTCAACGCCGGCAAAACGCAGACGACGGAGGCGCACCCGTAGACGTGCGCTTGAATCGCGGGACGCTGAACGTGAGCTGGGAGTACAACCCTTCCACCACTGGTGAGGTGTGAAGTACCTCGGGGACAAGCCCTGAGGCTTCACCGTTTTGTCTATGTCGTCCAGAAACGGACGGATGGACGCAGGCGAATTTAATTTCCCTCGGCCTCCCGCGTTCGCGGTCGGCTGGAATTAACACCCGAACACACCGTTCGTGTCCGTGAGGGTCGGTCGCTCCACCACGACCCGACAACTCCCGTCTCACCGCCGTAGCGGGTTTTGAGAGGAGCCGCATTTCCAAACTTCCGAACGACCACTTCACATTAAGGTCTTTAATGTCCGTCGTGGTCGTTAATCCACGGCACGAGGCGTGTAAATTAAACCTTTTGACGGGCTTCACCCTCGGGGTCAACCCCCGAGGCACTCGCCCTACTCCGCCTGTAGAACGGGAGTCCACGCGAAAGCTCTTCCCTCAACGAGCGAGCGGGTCCTTGGCCCCGAGCGAAGTGGGGGAGGTCGTTTACAACACGCTGCAACCGCCCACCGATGGACCGCGAGCCTCACGACGCAAGCCACTGATATTCCCGCGAATCCCGTTCGTCGGAATCGGCAGTCGCCAGCCGCTGGCGACCTGCGTCGGTAAGCCGCCAGCGATGGGCCAGTCCCTCACCACCGGGATCGAGTTCGACAGCACCCTCCTCTTGGAGCTCGTGGAGACGGTTGCGAATCGCGACCTTCGAGAACGGCAGCGCCTCATAGACCGTGCTGGAGGTATGCCAGTCGCCCTCTTCGACGGAGAGCGCCTCGAGAATCATCGCCGGATCAATCGTCGTCGCACGATTGGCGAAATACGTCTCGAAATCGGCAGTGGACGCATCGGGAAGATCCGCACGCGCAAGGCGGTCGCGACCGGCATCAGTCAACGCCCACCGGTAGCTGTTGTCAGGCGTCTCTTCGGGTGGAGTCGCCTCGAGGAAGCCGCTCCGGGCGAGGTGGCGGAGACGGACGTACACTGAGTTGTGATCGAGGGGGAGGACATCCGCGATCGCCCCGGTCGAGGCAGGTGACATCGCATCGACCACCCAGAGTAATTCTGCCTTGCTGACAAGTCTCCTCATTCGGTACGCGTAGTATGCTATCGAAGGATAAGAGTGTAGTGCCTACGCGTGGGCGCCCGCGCATCAAGGAACATTACTGGTGCGCTCGACGGCATCATAGTCGCGACTGGGACAATGTCTAATTTCTCGTAGTTGTTGTTGTTGTCGCTTCGCTAATGGGTTCTCGCTCGAATGCAGCCACCAACAGAGTCAGCAATTTCGGGACAGAACTACCGGTCTCGAGTACTCACTCTCACGCGCTGCTACCAGATGGGAACCTATTTTTTGGGGTAGCCGGAACCAGCGAACGCGGGCGCGGAAACGGCGTCTCAGGACGGATGGTCGTTTCGCCACTGTGCCCGCAGCGGCCTGTGACATCTGGTCTTGGCCGTGAGGCCGGAGGCTCCGCCTCGAAACTGCTGAAACAGCTCCACAGGCGTGACCGATCATAGGTGACATCCTCCTCGCCTTGAAAAAAGATAGGTGCAAGACAGATTCATTCCACGCGTCGCCACGAGGAATCTCCCGGGGGGACTCCCCCACCCCTCGTTCAGAGTGAAAACGGATTTCGGCCCGAGGGGACGGGGAAAGTAGCGTAGTTCCGGGTATGATTAGTCGGCCAATCCGACCGATTTTATAAACTGCTAACAGAGCAAAATCGCCACAAAAGCCGTATACAACAGTTACGCACCGAGATTATTACTCTGAACAGATGGAGTGGGGGAGGGGGGGACAGGGTCTACGTAGATATCGTCTTTCACTCTGAACGAGGGGTGGGGGGGTTCCCCTTTCTGCTCCCAGATTTCGAACACGAGATCAAAAGGGCTGCTTTCACTCTGAGTGAGGTCCCCCATCCTTATTACGAGTGGGTGTAAGATGCAGCATAGAATGTCACAGGAGGAGGGGGACTCGGTCGGCGATCCGTTGTTTGCCGACCAGGATCCGATCTTCACACGGAAGGAGCTGCTTCACGTGGGGCACGTGCCTGAAGAGGATCGGATCGTCGGTCGGGACGATGAAATCGAGTCTGTCGCCGAGGAGGTCGGTGCGATCGTCCGTGGTGATCCACCGAACAATGTAATGATTTACGGGAAGACAGGTACTGGCAAGAGTCTCGTCTCACGGCACGTCGCCGCGCGCGCGAAGAATGCCGCCCAGTCGAATGGGATCGCCTGCAACGTTTTATATATCGACTGTTCCGAGGCGGATACCGAAACGCGGGCGACCCGACAGATCGCGGCCACACTCAAACAACAGACCGCCTACGAGCAGGATATCCCGATGCGCGGCGTCGGAACGATGGAATACTATCGCCACATCTGGGCAATCTTGGAGCAGCACCTCGATTCTGTCATTGTCATCCTCGATGAGATCGACAAACTCGCCGATCCGAATATCCTGATGCAGCTCTCCCGTGCCCGCGAGGCCCAGAAAACCGGCTGTTATATTGGTATTATTGGGATCAGCAACAAAATCCAGTACAAAGAGGAACTCGACGAACGGATCACCTCCAGTTTCGGGCATCGCGAACTCTTCTTTCATCCCTACGACGCCGAGCAGCTCCAGGAGATTATGCGGAATCGGACCGATGCCTTCCAGCCCGGCGTCCTCGGATCGGGGACGATCGAGTTGTGTGCGGCGCTCGCTGCGAAAAAACACGGTGACGCTCGCAAAGCAATCGATATTCTGAAAGAAGCTGGCGAGTTGGCCCGACGGAACGGTGATTCGAAAATCACGGACTCCCACATCAAGCAGGCCCAAAACGTCGCCGAAATAAACCGTATCGAAGAGTTGACCAGTGGCGGGACGATCCACGCGAAACTTGCACTGTATGCACTTTCGAGCCGGATTTTGACCGGTCCGAAGGATAGTCTCTCAACGCGGGAAGTCTACCAGCGGTACGAACAGATGTGTGAGTTAGCTGGCTACGACCCCGTCACGGAGAATGGCGTCTACAAACAGCTGAAAGAGCAGGCGTTCTTGGGCGTCATCGAATCGACTAAAACTGGCGGTGGGCGATCGCAGGGCAGTTATCTTCTCCATCGGCTCGTGACTGATCCGGAGCACATCATCAAAGCGGTCCGGCGGGATTCCAGCCTTGAGGTGCTTCCATCGCTGGACGACCTCCACGAACTCGCCGAGGTGCAAGACCAAACGAGTGACAACTCACAGATGACCCTGGATGCAGGTTCATCGTCCTCGACCGGATCCGGATCCGACGAGTAGCCGAGTCGCGGTTCCTGTGCTTTCGATACAGTCTGAATGAGGGGTGGGGGAGGCCGAACGCTGAATACAGTTTGAACGAGGGGTGGGGGAGAGTCGACCACCGAATACAGTCTGAACGAGGGGTGGGGGGAGAGTCGAACACCGAATACAGTCTGAACGAGGGGTGGGGGGCTGACCATACAATTCCACGGCAACTGTACAGATCCCTGCTCTCTCGTCTTTCCATCCCCCAAGACATATACCGATATATGTTAGAGTAGGCCAACGAGTAAGCGACTCACAAACCGCAGTATCTACGTGATGGTGGCTACTGTACAATCTCACTATGACGAACACAAACAACACTTCGGGAGGGAGTTCCTCCCCAGAGCGGGTTGGGAAACCGATCGAAATCGACCGTGAACTCTGGCAGTGCGTCCAGGACGAAGCTGCAGCGAACGGAACAACGACTTCCAAAACACTCGAGAAGATCCTTTCGTCGTATCTCGACAACAACGATTGAGCGACCCGCCCGCAAGCGGAGGGCCTTTGCGTCTATTTCTCCTCACATCCGGATATGTACCGTCGCCAGTTTGGCTCCGTGTTGGCTTGTTGGGGGCTGGTTGCAACGGCTGGTTGTCTTGGCTCCCAGTCTTCTGCTGGCTCTACAACAGAGACGAATACACCGAGGCAGTCCACGGACACCACTACGGAAGCTCCCTCCAAGTCGATTAGTGTCACAGAACGTGTCGAAGCAGGGCAGACAGGATTAACCCGGGTCGTCCACGTCAGAGACGGGGGTGCGGTCTCGATCGAGTTAACGTGTCCTGACGGAACGACGAAATCGGCACGTGGACAGCTCTCCGCACAGGAGTGGCGCCAGCTTGAACACCTCATCCTAGAGATAGATCTGACGGCGTTACAGTCGGCCTACCAGTGTGAGTCGGAGTGCCCGAGTGATATTCCGTCGAGACAGCTCACGATCTCCGTTAACGAGCGCGTAGCAGAAACCCGTCTCGAAGCCGGAGCTACCCCTCCAGAGTCACTCACTGCACTCCTCTCACAGCTCACTCACGTCACTGGCGAGATCGATACTCCGAGCTGTACTCGTGACAAGTAATACATTTTTTATGTGACCAATCTCAACGCGGATCTGTGACTGTTGATCGAACGGTATCAGCTTCCTCTCTCGTCCGAAGTACGATCGTTTTTCTTGTAATTTTGGTCGGTGTGTGTATCGCATTGAGTGGGTCTGGCGCAGCCGCGCCTGCTGCACCCACCGATCATACGCTCTCGCAACCGAACGGGACATCGTTCACAGCGACACAGTGGGGTACTGAAGACAACCACGGCTGGCAAACGACGGACGGCTACACTATCGTACAAGGATCTGACGGGTGGTGGTGGTACGCGACCGTCGATGCGGGTGCTCTCGTCCCAACCGATCGGAAGGTCGGCATCGATACGCCACCGGAGTCAGTCCCGAAGGGGGTTCGTGGGGCGGCCGATACCAGTCACCGCCACTCGAGTGCTGGGGCACCTGCATCTGCCGCTGTCGGGACGTCTGCACAAGCAGCATCGGCTGGCATTCAGCCAGCGCCTACAACGGGCACCGTTCGGTACCCAGTGATCTTGATCACGTATCCGGATACAAACACGACCGCCAGTTCGAGGGAATTCCAACAGCTACTTTTCGGTACTGACCCGGCCATCGCGTCCGGCCCAGGCAGTATGCAGGACTTCTATCTGGAGGCCTCGAACGGACAACTCACAGTTGATGGGACGGTAAGCGCGTGGGTCACTGCAGACCACGGCCACGATTACTACGACAATGAAATCCGGGCTGCTGAACTGGTCCAGGAGGCCGCCCGCAAAGCTGATGGGCAGATCGATTACTCCCAATACGACAACAATGGGGATGGCTACGTCGATGGCGTCATCGTGATCCACCAGGGTGCCGGTGAAGAAGTAACTGGAAATCCTGCAGATATCTGGTCGCATCGATGGTCGTTATCTAGCGCTGCTTACTACGGAGCGCCAGTCAGCCCTTATGCCAGTAATGACGGCGTGACAATCAACGATTATTCTGCTAACCCCGAGACATCGTTCGATGGCCAGATCTCGACGGTCGGTGTTTTTGCTCACGAAACTGGTCACCTCCTCGGGATGACCGACCTGTACGATACGGATTATAGTTCCAACGGGATTGGCGAGTGGGGGTTGATGGGCGTTGGCTCCTGGAACTATGATGGTTCGCCGCCGCGCCGGGTGGGCAACTCGCCCGCTCATCCCGTCGCCTTCCACAAGTGGCAACAAGGCTGGATTACCCCGTCTCAGCAACCGCTAACCGGTCCGATGCGCCCGCTCGACTCATACGCGCGTACGAGCGACACCTTCCAGTGGCTTGATAATCCGTACGGGGTTGAGATCGGTGGGACTGGCGAATACTTCCTCGCGACGTACCGCACCCAAACCGGGTTCGATCAGGGGCTCCCGGGAGAAGGTGTGCTCATCACGCACATCGACGAATCCCAAACTGACAACACCAACGAGAACCATAAACTAGTGGATATCGAGGCTGCTGACGGTGACCAAGACCTCGATGCCGGCCGCCCTGGGGATGCGGGCGATCCATTCCCCAGTCAAGCGAGCGCAGGATTTGCCCCCGATACAACACCAAGTTCGAATCTGTATGACGGCTCGGAGTCGGGGTTGCGGATTACCGAATTCAATCTCCAAGATAATCAGGCTCAGTACATCACAAAGCCGGTTAGTTAGAACGTCTGCTTGCTGAGGATGTGCACTCCAACAAGCAAGCAGACAGTGAAATTCACGAGGACCAGCTCCTTAACTTCCTCGTCAACCGGCTTGACGAGGAAGTTGTTCTCGACCTCGGCGACAATGCTAAAATCGATGCTGAGGACATCTTCGAGGTCCTCGTCGGCGCTACCGCCGACGGGACCTCGATTTCCTCGCTTTGCGAAAAGAGCAAGGACGCTCCCTCAGCTAACGATGTGCTCTATCATCTCCGGACCAAGTTCGATCTCCACGCTGTCCAATCTATCGAAGATACTCTCCTCCAACGAGATTTGCTTGAGACACTTCCTCAGCAGGTGGAGGTCGTCGCCGACCTCCACCTGCGGCCCTACTACGGAGATGAAGACGATACAGACGGTCTCTACTACAACGAAGCCAAAGCAGGAACCACCGCGTTCCACGCCTATGCGACACTCTACGCGCGCGTGAAGAACAAACGATACACGCTGGCGGTACGCCGTCTTACCGACGGCGATACCGCCAGCGACGTCCTCGCTGAGTTCCTTGGACTCCTCGAACACTTCGAGTTTGACGTCAAAGCGGTCTATCTTGACAGCGGCTTCTACGACGGGAAGTGTCTCACACTGCTGCAAGTACACAATTTCGCGTACATTGTCCCGGTCATTTCGTGGGGCAAGGAGATCAAGCGTGAACTGGCCACTGGCTGGAGTCGTGAGATCGCCCACGATCTCACGACGTCCTTTGGTGACCACGAATGGACAGTTGAATTCCCGGTTCTGATTGACTGTACCTACAAGAATGGTCGATATGGAGAGAACGGAGTGGCGCGTCACGGCTACGCCGTCGACGCGCCGTTCATCACTGAGCCCTCACAAGCCCGATCCCATTACAGTAAACGGTTTGGGATCGAGGCTAGCTACCGCCTCTCCGAGGCAACGCTCATCTCGACAACAACGCAAGATCCGGCGAGACGGCTGTTATTCGTAGTTCTCAGCTTATTGATCCAAAACGTCTGGCGGTATTTGCACTGGGAGTACGTGGCGACGCCCCGCCGAGGCGGGCGTCGCCTCTGGTGGTGGCCTTTCGAGGAGTTCATCGATATGGTAACCCGAGCAGCGTGGACGGCCCTCGCGGTGCGTCGGGCCGTCCCCGCAAATCGACCCCCTGACGATCGGTTCCACCGGTAACCACTGACCGGGTTAGCCCCTCTCGAAGTGGCAACGCTGTCGCGTCGGCGGCTGACCGCCGCCGACAGCGACACCTCTCCGTCGATTCCCCACGATCTCTTTGGTGGGGCTGTTAGTACAACTGCTCTGACGTCGATTTCAGAGTTCAGAAACAGTTAGCTGAGTACGCTTTGTGAGGTACTGATGATACCCTACTGTGG
>Ga0207719_100184_pt1 | contig 49333 bp, 50 predicted proteins | sample A23P1SouthBayCA_2_FD_187279 | JGI IMG/M metagenome (GOLD analysis project Ga0207719, IMG submission 187279) | Aerobic enrichment media microbial communities from Eden Landing Ponds, California, USA - A23 P3 (3) (SPAdes) | ecosystem: Environmental > Aquatic > Marine > Unclassified | place... | reverse complement strand
GGCTGGCCGGCGGCCCGCCGAGCGTCCTCGCGTGACGCGGCGACCGACGGACGGCGCGGGCGGGCGACCGATCAACAGCCCACGACGGTCCCGTTGACCGGATCGAGCGTCACGGTGGCGTTGCGCGCCACCGACCGGCGCAGCGTCGAGTCGTTGACGAAGTACGCCGCCGTGTACCAGTCGTCGGCGATCTGCTCGATCGGCGTGCCGCCGTCGGGTGTGATGATCTCCGTGTAACCGGTCTGCACGTCGAGGGTCACGACGTAACCGTCGCCCGACTCGGTCACGTTCGTCACCAGCACCTGGACCGTGATCGACTGTGGATCCTCGGCAAGGGACTCGTTCCAGGCGTAGGCCTCCTCGAACGACGAGGCGTAGTCGGCAGCCGACTCGTTGGTGAGCGTCCCCGGGCGGTCGGGACAGGGTTTCGGCGTGAGCGTCTCCCCGGGCGTTCCGTCGTCCGCCGGCGAGGTCGTCGGTACCGTCGTCGCGGGATCGCCCGACGCGTCCGTGGTCGGGGACGTCCCCGACGGCGAGGCGGTACAGCCGGCCAGGACCACGAGGGCGATCACGAGCGGGAGCGCGATCCGGTTCATCGCGTGTGGGTTGTCCCCCCCCGTATAAAACACCGACCCAGACTACAGTCGTCGTTTCAGCGTTCCGGCGTGGGGGATCCCCGTCGGGGGATGGAGGCGTTCGGCGGGCAGGGGGACGGAGGGCGCTCGGCGGACACACCGAAAGACGGTTTTCGCCGCGCGTCGAGGGGTTCGGTATGCGCGTGGTCGTCAACGCCGCGATGAGCGCCGACGGGAAGCTGGCGACGCGGGAGCGCGAGGGCATCCCGATCAGCGGGCCGACCGACTTCGAGCGCGTCGACGAACTCCGCGCCGAGTCGGACGCCGTGATGGTCGGCGTCGGGACCGTGCTCGCCGACGACCCCTCCCTGACCGTCGACGACCCCGTCCGGACCGCGATCCGGGAGGCCGACGGCGAGCCGATCCAGCCCGCCCGGGTCGTCGCGGACTCGACCCTGCGAACGCCCCCCGAGGCCCGCGTCCTCGACGACGACGCCCACACCTACCTGCTCGCGAGCGAGGCGGCCCCCGGGGAGCGCGTCGCGACGATGGAGGACGCCGGCGCGACCGTGGTCGTCGCCGGCGGGGAGCGGACCGACCTGCGCGGCGCGCTCTCGGCGCTCGAACGCGAGGGGATCGACCAGCTCATGGTCGAAGGCGGCGGCGAGCTGATCTACTCGCTGTTCGAGGCCGGGTTAGTGGACGAACTCTCCGTGTACGTCGGCGCGACCGTGATCGGCGGCCGGGACGCCCCGACCCTCGTCGACGGTGCGGGGTTCACCGAGGAGTTCCCCCGGCTGTCGCTCGTGGGCGTCGAACGACTCGACGACGGCGTCCTCCTGCAGTGGCTCGTCAGGGGGGAAGGGAGCGGAGACCGGTAGACGGCGCTAGTGCGAGTGGCCGGTCGCCTCGGCGTAGGTCATGCCGAAGCGGTCCTCGAAGCGTTCCTGCATGACGTCCTCGATCTCCTCCATCTCCTCGTCGGCCTCCTCCTCGACGTGGTGCAGGAGGGCGTGAGCTCGCCCCGTGAAGGCCATAAGGGTGATGCTTCCGACGACGTCGGCGCGCGTCTCCTCGGGCTCCTTCAGGCGGTCGATGAGTCCGCCGGGGATCTCGATCTCGTCTTCCTCGCCGTCCACCGCGATCGTGACTGTCGCGTCGTCGACTGCCATACCACGGACCTGGCCCCCGGGTCGTATAGTCCTTGTCGTACCGGGCGGCGGTGGACTGCCCGGCGATCGGGTATGACTCGTAATGAACTGTCGGACGACATCCTCGACTACGACAGGTCAGCCCCCCCGACCGAACACCGCCCCTCGTACTCGACTTCCCCGACCGACTCGATCCCACCAGTACAGACCGGACAGTCGGGCGAGCGCTCGATCGGGATCGTCTCGAATGAGAGCGCCAGCGCGTCGTAGTGGAGGAGGCGCCCGGAGAGCGACGTCCCGACGTCGAGCACCAGTTTCACCGCCTCGGTGGCCTGGATGCAGCCGATCGTCCCCGGCACGACGCCGAGGACGCCCGCCGTCGCGCAGTCCGGCACCGTCCCCTCCGGCGGCGCCTCGGGGAACAGACACCGGTAGCACGGCTCCTCGCCGGGCACCGTCGTGACCTGGCCCTCGAACCGGAGCACCGAGCCCTGCGAGAGGGGGACGCCGGCGAGCGCACAGGCGTCGTTGAGGAGGTACCGCGTCGGGAAGTTGTCGCTGGCGTCGACGACGACGTCGTGGCCGGCGATCAGGTCCCCGACGTTGTCGCTCGTCACGCGGGTCTCGTGGGTCTCGACCGTCACGTCGGGGTTGAGTCCGGCGACGAATTCGCGGGCGCTCTCTACCTTCGGCCGTCCGAGGTCGGCCTCGCCGTGGATCACCTGGCGCTGGAGGTTCGAGCGCTCGACGGCGTCGGGGTCGGCGATCGCCAGCCGCCCGACGCCGGCGGCCGCGAGGTACTGGAGGACGGGCGATCCCAGCCCGCCGGCGCCGACGACGAGGACCGAGGACTCCAGAAGCCGGGCCTGGCCCTCCGGGCCCACGTCGCCCATGACGACGTGGCGCGCGTACCGGTCCAGCCCCTCGGCGTCGAGGTTGAGGTCGGCCATCGGCCGGGGTTGGCCCCGGACGCGAATAAGCATCCGGGTCCCCACCAGCACGGCGATGCTGGGGGTAAACCACAAGTCACTGGGGCCCCTGAGCGTGGGACGTGCCACTGCCGACCTGGGGGGTCGCGGTCATCGCGCTGTACTGCCTCCTGCAGATCCCCGCCGTCCTGTTTCTGGCCCGGTACTGCGAGGTGGAGGCGGAGGATCTCCCGACGCCGCCGACGCGGACGTACTGGCAGGGAGAGGAGGGATCCGAGAACGCGCAGTCGGCACGTGCGTCCGAAGAACCGGTCTTGACGGAGGACCCCAACCCGTCGACCACGCCCGCGACGACCGCCGACTCGGGGTCGGCACCCCCCGTAGAGACTGCCGGGAGGGATCGTGTTCGGTGTCGACACTGTGGCGCGACGAACGACCCCTCTTTCAGCCGGTGTCGACGCTGCGTCGCACAGCTGTGAGGTGCCGGCGATCGGAACCAGTCCCGTTTTGCCGCCGCGACGCGAATCCGACGTATGGTCCGGGAGATTTCCGCCGATGAACTCCACGAGCGCCTCGAGGCGGGCGATCCGGTGCAGGTGATCGACGTCAGGTCAGAGGCCGCGTACCGCCGCGGACACATCCCGGGTGCGGAGAACGTCCCGATCCACCGGTTCACCGGGGCGATCGAGGACCGCGACTGGGCCGAGGAGATCGTCGTCGCCTGCCCGCACGGCGAGAGCTCGCTTCAGGCCGCCCGGCTGCTCGAAGCCTACGAGGGGACCGGTACGGACACCGAGGTAGCGAACCTCGCCGACGGCTACGAGGCCTGGGAGTACGGCCTCGAGCGGAGCGACGACTTCGACGGTGACGACGCCGTCGCCCCGTTCTGAGCGTCCAGCGTCGCCCCGTTCCGTCGCCCGTTCGAATTCGACAAGTGTCGATATACAGAAATTTTATATACCATGTTAAAGATTACTTGCACACATGCCGGAGTGCCAGAACTGTGGTTCGTCAGTCACCGAGGCGTACGTACGAGTGTTCGCACCCAACGGCGAGGACAGCCCCAGGGTGTGTCCGTTCTGTGAGGACAAGGTGAGGGACGGCGCGGACGTGCGCGACGCGCGCTCCGTGCGGCACTAGTTTCGCGACGGCACGACTGGACGGGGCGGGACAACAGGACACCGCGATCAGGGCTGTGTCCGTGTCATAATGATTACTCTCGTCTCTTCCCGCCGAGCGCCGTCACCGGGGGTGGCGCTCGGCGGTACACAGTGAGAGTAATCATTATCAGTTGCCCTGGATCGCGTCGATCACCATCGCGGCCGCGACGACGGCTTCCTTGGGAACCGTACTCGCGTCGTCGATCGTGATCTCGTAGCGGTCCCGAAGCGAGAACTTCCCGCTGATGTTCCCGACGTGACCGCCCTGGGCGTCGGTGATCTCGTACTTGTGGGGGATCAGGAAACCGAAGGGGAGGTACGCCCGCGCCAGCGTGACCAGCGCGCCCCGGGAGTTGATCTCGGCGAGCTTCTCCCCGCCGGGATCGCGGATCCGCCAGGTGTCCCGGAAGATCGAGAAGTCGTTGTCCAGGACGACGAGGTCCTCCCCTGTCCGCGCGTCCGAGAGGACGTAGTTTCCCGCGACGTCGATGACCCCGCCGGCCTTGACCGTGAAGGCGTCCTCGCCGTCCCCGTCGACGAACGGGAACTCCTCTTTCATCTTGAACATCTTCTGCTTTCCACGGAGGACGACGTTCCCGCGGGCGTCGGTCGCCTTGTACTTGTTGCGGATCAACGACTGCACGACCTCGTAGCGATCGTCGGTCAGTTCGAGACCGCTTATGTCGTAGGTGCTCGCCATGGCGTCTCGATCCACTGTCGGAAGAGTGTAAAGGCTGGTTTCCTCGAACGGGCCAGCCGGACCGGGACGATGGCTCCGGAACGGTCGATTCATGAGGGTGGCCCCACTGTAGTCCGGTAACGGATGGTCCCCCAGAGCGACGTTGATCGAGGCGTGTCGTCCCGTCAAGCCAACCCATGACCGAGGAGTACATCCGGGTCCGGGGCGCCGAGGAGCACAACCTGAAGGACGTAGACGTCGAGATTCCCCGCGAGGAACTGACCGTCGTCACCGGCCTCTCGGGGTCGGGCAAGTCCTCGCTGGCATTCGAGACGGTGTACGCCGAGGGACAGCGACGCTACATCGAGTCGCTGTCGGCGTACGCCCGGAACTTCCTGGGCCAGATGGACAAGCCCCAGGTCGAGTCCGTCGAGGGGCTCTCCCCGGCGATCTCGATCGACCAGAAAAACGCCGCCAACAACCCCCGGTCGACGGTGGGGACCGTGACGGAGCTCCACGACTACCTCCGCCTTCTGTACGCCCGGATCGGGACGCCTCACTGTCCCGACTGTGGCCGGGAGGTCGGCGAACAGTCGGCCCAGCGGATGGTCCGGCGGATCCTCGATCTTCCCGAGGGCACACGGATGAAGATCGCCGCGCCCGTGGTCCGGGACCAGAAGGGCGCCTTCGAGGACCTGTTCGACGAACTACTCGCCGAGGGGTACTCCCGGGTCGAGGTCGACGGCGAGCGCTACGACCTCGCCGCCGACCGCCCCGACTTAGACGAGAACTACGACCACACCGTCGACGTGATCGTGGATCGCGTCGTCGCCGAGGAGAGGGCCCGCTCGCGCATCACCGACTCCGTCGAAACTGCCCTCGACGAAGCTGACGGCGTCATCAAGGTGATCGTGCCCGACCCGCCGGAGGACGCCGAACTCGGCGGGGCGACGGCGCGCTCGACCGGTGACCTGGCCGACGGCGACGGGACCCACGGCGACGAGACCGACGAGGAGGGCGTCACGGGCGAGGCTGACGCCGGCCGCCTCGTCGTCGAGTTCTCCGAGAACCTCGCGTGCACGCACTGCGACATCGACCTCCCCGAAATCGAAACCCGATCGTTCTCCTTCAACTCCCCCCACGGCGCCTGTCCGGAATGCGAGGGTATCGGCGAGACGAAGGAGGTCGATCCCGATCTGGTGGTACAGGACGAGTCGAAACCCCTCAAGGACGTGTTCGAGCCCTGGAGCTACAACCGGACCTACTACTCCCGGCAACTCGACAACGTCGCCGAGCACTTCGGTGTCTCCGTCGAGACGCCTTTCGAGGAGTTGCCCGAAGACGTCCGACGGCAGTTCGTCCGGGGGACCGACGACGTCGTCCACTTCGAGTGGGAGACTCGCAATGGCACCCGGGAGAAGACCGAACGGTTCGAGGGCGTGATCCCGAACCTCGAACGGCGCCACGTCGAGACCGATTCGGACCGTGCCCGCGAACACATCGAGGAGTACATGGCCGTGACGACCTGTCCCGACTGCGAGGGAACTCGCCTCAAGCCCGAGTCCCGCGCCGTCGAGGTCGCCGGCGCGACGATTACCGAGGTCAACCGGATGTCCATCGGCGACGCGCTGGACCACTTCGAGGGCATGGAGGCGGGCCTTTCCGACCGGGACCGGCACATCGCGGAGGAGATCCTGAAGGAGATCCGCGCACGCCTGGGCTTCATGTGCGAGGTCGGACTGGAGTACCTCACCCTGGATCGGGAGGCCTCGACGCTGTCGGGCGGCGAGAGCCAGCGCATCCGGCTGGCGACCCAGATCGGCTCCGGGCTCGTCGGGGTGCTGTACGTCCTCGACGAACCCTCGATCGGCCTCCACCAGCGCGACAACGACCGCCTGCTGGACACCTTAGAAGAACTGCGGGACCTCGGCAACACCCTGCTCGTCGTCGAGCACGACGAGGAGACGATGCGCCGGGCGGACAACGTCATCGACCTCGGTCCCGGCCCCGGCCGCCACGGCGGCGAGGTCGTCGTCAACGGTCCCGTCGAGGAGGTGATGGAGACCGAAGCGTCGGTCACGGGCGACTACCTTGCCGGCCGGAAGTCGATTCCCGTCCCCGACGGACGCCGCGATCCGGAGGGGTTCCTCACCGTCCGGGGCGCGCGCCAGCACAACCTGGCGGACCTGGATGTCGAGATACCGCTGGGAACGTTCACCGCCGTCACGGGCGTCTCGGGGTCGGGGAAATCGACGCTCGTCCACGAGGTGCTGTACAAGAGCCTCACCCGCCGGATGAACGACAACACGTCGGTCGAACCGGGCGAGCACGACGGCGTAGAGGGGGTCGACGCGATCGAGTCGGTGCGGCTGATCGACCAGAGCCCGATCGGACGGACGCCGCGCTCGAATCCGGCGACCTACACCAACGTCTTCGACCACATCCGCGAGCTGTTCGCCGAGACGAAGCTCGCCAAACAGCGCGGCTACGAGAAGGGCCGCTTCTCATTCAACGTGAAGGGCGGCCGTTGCGAGGAGTGTGGCGGCCAGGGCGATGTCAAGATCGAGATGAACTTCCTGTCTGACGTGTACGTTCCCTGCGAGGAGTGTGGCGGCGACCGCTACAACGACGAGACGCTGGACGTGGAGTACAGGGGTGCGACGATCGCGGACGTCCTGGAGATGACCGTCGAGGAGGCCCACGAGTTCTTTTCCGAGCACACGGGCATCGAGCGCCGGCTCTCCCTGCTCGAAGACGTCGGCCTGGGGTACATGCGACTGGGCCAGCCCTCGACCACGCTCTCGGGGGGCGAGGCCCAGCGCGTGAAACTCGCCGAGGAACTCGGCAAGAAGGACTCCGGCGAGACTCTCTACCTGCTGGATGAACCGACAACCGGCCTCCACAAGGCCGACGAGCGCAAGCTGATCGACGTCCTGCACCGCCTCGTCGACCGCGGGAACACGGTGGTCGTGATCGAGCACGAACTCGACCTCGTGAAAAACGCCGACAGGATCGTCGACCTCGGGCCGGAGGGCGGGGAGAACGGCGGGCGGATCGTCGCCGAGGGGACGCCCGAGGAGGTCACCCGGACCACGGGATCGTACACCGGCGAGTACCTGCGGGACCTGCTTCCGGCGGTCGATCTGGAGGGGCCACGCGACGACCGGACGGGCGGGACGACCGGGGCGCTCGAGGACGCCCCGGAAAAGGCCGCGAGCGACGATTAACGTCGCTCACACGGTGAAGTCCACCCCAACTATGAATAGCCCCTCGCGCGTGAACTCGGATCGAACGCGCCGGGGAGCCCCGGATGTCCCGACATGACGACCAACGACGATCCGCGCTGTCCCGAGTGTGGCGAGCCGATCGGGCAGACGGCGACCTACTGTATGCACTGCTCGGCCGACCTCACCGGGGAACAGGCGGCGGCCGACACCGACGACGACGGCACCTGGGACCAGGCCGAAACGGAATCCTCGACCGTGGACGCGGGCACGTCGGTGGATGCCGGATCGGCGCCCGAAAGCGGCAGCCCGGGGGCGACGCAAGTCGGGGAGTCCGGCACGTCGCAAGGGTCCTCGACCGGCGGGGACGGGCAACTGCTCGATCCCGACGGGTTCGTCGACGATGCCCTCACGGTCGTGGTCGGGATCGCGGGCGGGATCGTCGTCGGCCTGGTGGGAACCGTCGTGCTCGGAGCCGTGACGGCCAGTCCGTGGGCGATCCCCTTCGGCCTCCTCGCGTGGCTCGTGGCGACGGCCTACCTCGTGCGTACCCGGACGGTCCAGGGGGCGGTCTCGAAAAGCGCCTACTCCGTCGCGGCCGTCCTGTTGTTCGTACCCGTCATCGCGCTCAGCCCGGTCGCCGACATCGAGGGCGGCCTCGAAGCCCGTGGCGGACTGTTCGTCGGGCTGCTCGTCTTCGTCGCCATCCCCGCCGTCGTCGCCGCCGCGGTCGGCTGGATCGCCTCGCTTTTCGTCCCGGAGGACGCGTCCGGCAGTGCCGGGTGATGCTGATAGGAATTAGCTAGCGCCTTGGGACGGGATCGTTGGGTCTCCGTCGCCACCGAGAGTGACAGTGAGCCCAGTCGTCTCGGTGGTGACATCCCACTCGTGAGTGGTGGAGCCACCCTCGGCCACATCAACGGTGACCTGATACTCGCCGGCGACTTCGACGGCGTTGAGCAGTTCCACGGTCGACTCACCGCTCACCCGGAGTCGAGTATCGACGGTGTATTCCGGCCCGGTTGGCTTCCCACATTCCGGGGTTTCGTCCCAACAGTCGGGGCGAACCATCTGGTAGACTTCGACCGACAGGACACGCGGTTGTGAGCTGTGATTGATGAGTTCGACCGTTGCTGGTGGCGAGAGGGGTTGGACCGTGGAAACGTCTCGGTACGGTGTTGCCGTCTTCGTGTGTGTCGATGTCTCGGTCGGCGTCGATGCAGGGCTTCCACCCCTGCTCAGGCACCCTCCAAGTCCTGTTGCCCCGAGCGCCCCCACAGCCGTCAGGAATCCCCGTCGCGACACCGGACCGGATGGCATATGGATCCATACTGAACGGCTCGTGAAAACTCTTCCCCACACTCAAGCACCCGTTTCAGCCTGTGGAACATCCAAGAATGACGGTCGGTCCTGAGGACGGATTGACGCCACATAGCCAACCCCGGGGATGCACGATCCGCGCGTCACATCTCGCACGCCGTTTATGACAATCCCCGAGTAGGTCTGCTGCGAAAGTATGGATTCGGGAGAACGCTTGTATTGCCCGGGCCCCGAGGGGCTAACGTGACCCTCTACGCCGCGCTCGGGGACCGGCTGCTCGTCGTCGAGAACGAAACGACGGTGCCGATGGCGGACGAACGCCTCCTCGGCCACGATATGCAGTGCGTCGCTGCCCACCCCGCCCGCCCGGATCGCGCCTTCTGTGGGACGTTCGACGCTGGCCTCCAGCGCTCGACCGCCGGCGGGGACGCCTGGGAGCGCGTCGGGATGGAGGCGATCGACCCCGGCGAGGACCCGGCGTCGGCCGAGCGGCGGGGCGTCGAGGAGATTTCGGTCACCGCGGTCGCAGTCGATCCCGCCGACCCGGACGCCGTCTGGGCCGGCACCGAGCCGAGCGCCCTCTTTCGCTCGACCGACGGCGGCGACTCCTGGCGCGAGGTCGAAGGGATCACGGACCTCCCCTCCGCGAGCGAGTGGTCGTTCCCGCCGCGGCCGTACACCCACCACGTCCGGTGGATCGAGGTGGACCCGAACGATCCCGACCGCGTCTACGTCGGCATCGAGGCCGGCGCCCTGATCGTGACGCCGGACGCCGGCGAGACCTGGATCGAGCGTCCCCCCGGGTCCCGGCGGGACAACCACACGCTCGCGACCCACCCCGACGCCGGCGGACGGGTGTACGCCGCCGCGGGCGACGGGTACGCGGAGTCGGCGGACGCCGGTGAGACCTGGACCCACCCGGGAGAGGGCCTCGACCACCGGTACGTCTGGAGCGTCGCCGTCGACCCCGGCGACCCCGACACCGTCATCGTCTCGGCGGCGCGGGGTGCACGGGCGGCCCACGGGGGTAGCGGCGCGGAGACGGCCGAGTCGTACCTCTACCGACGCGAGGACGCGACGTGGGAACGCGTCGGTGACGGCATCCCGACCGGCGAGGGCGTTCTCCGGGCGGTTCTCGCCGCCGGTGACGCGCTCGGTGAGTTCTACGCCGTCACCAACCACGGCGTCTTCCGCTCTACGGACGGCGGGGTGTCCTGGGACCTGCTCGAACTCCGGTGGCCCGCCGCGTACCGGGAGCAGGCGCCGCGAGGGCTCGCCGCCGTCTGATAATGATTACTCTCGTCTCTTACCGTCGAGCGCCGTCACCGGGAGTGGCGCTCGGCGGCAACCAGTGAGAGTAATCATTATGACCGACCCGCAGTCCCGATCCGGGAATCCGACGGACGCCGATGAAATGATGACATGGTTACAGAAACGCGTTTCGGAAAGCGAGCTAACTGAAATGTATTTCAGATTACAACTAAGTGGGTGGCGGTCCACGTAATAGATACGATGAGACCCCTGAACCACCCTCGACCCCGATCGTCCGGCACCCTCCGGGGTTCGGACTCGGTAGCCGGTAGCATCGCTCTCCTCGTCCTGCTCGGTGCCGCGCTCGTCGCCGTCAGCTACCCCTGGCTGACCCTCGCGGCGCTCGCGGGTGCCGTGGGCGCGACGAGCCTCCGTCGCGGACTGGACGCCGTTCGTCGGCTACGGTCCCGGACGGGATCCCCCCGGAGACGCGGGAGCGACGCTCCTGCGTCCGGGAGCGACGCCGTCGTCGCCTCGCCGCCGAAACGCTGATCGCCGTTCGACCGCGGGTACCGAACGAGATGACCGACGACGTCGACCGGGACGCGACGCTCCCCCCGGACGAAGCGTTCGCCGTCCTCGGCAACGAGACGCGGATGGGAATCCTCCGCGCGCTCGGCGACGCCGACGGGCCGCTTTCGTTCTCCGAACTCCGTGATCGGGTCGGGACGCGGGACTCCGGGCGGTTCAACTACCACCTCGAACGGCTCGCCGGCCACTTCGTCCGCAAGACCGGGGACGGGTACGCCCTCGGGCGGCCGGGGCGGCGCGTGATCGAGGCGGTCCTGTCGGGCGCGCTGACGGACGACCCCGCCTTCGACCGGACGCGCGTCGATGAGTCGTGTGAGTACTGCGGCGCGTCGATCGAGATCCGGTGGCACGAGGGGAGCGTCGAACTGTACTGTACCGAGTGTGCGGGGCGGTACGCGGGGCGCCGCCGCGACCCGGGGGGCGAGACGGAAGCTACCGAGGGGTACCTCGGCCAGTTGCCGTTCCCGCCGGCGGGGTTGCGCGAGCGAACGCCCGGGGAGGTCCTCCGGGCCGCGTGGACGTGGGGGAACCTCGAAATCCTCGCCATGGCCGCCGGTATCTGCCCGCGGTGTTCGGCGACGGTCGAGTACGATATCTCCCTCTGTGAGGACCACGACGCCGCCGACGGCGCCTGCGAGGCCTGTGGCGACCGGTACGCCGCCGGCGTCGGCGTCGAGTGTACGAACTGCGTCTTCGAGAGCGGCGGCGTGTTCGTGATCGTCCTGCTCGACCATCCGGCGCTGCTTTCCTTCCTCCTCGACCACGACATCAACCCCGTCTCCCCCGAATCGATCCGCCGGAACGACGCCGTCCACGGCGACTACGAGGAGGAGATTCTCGCGACCGACCCCTTCGAGGCGCGGTTCACGTTCGAGGTCGACGGCGACACGCTCGCGCTGACGGTGAAAGGAACGACGGTGACCGACGTCGCGCGCTGAACGGGGCGCCTCGAAGCGTGTGCAAGACTTAGAGGATGGATCGAGCAGGTTGTTGCGTACTCTCATGTCTCCTGGCGGGTTCCATCAACCCGGACGACGCCGTCGCCTGTCACGGTTTGTACTTCGTCACTCTCATCTCGTTCACCTCCCACGTTGGGTAACGCAGACAGTCACGATCCCACCGTCATCACGGGAGTTCTTCCGTCACGTCGACGAGTTCCGCTTCGGTCTGCCAGAGATACAGGCGTCCTCCCGGTCGAACAGCTCGAAGACGCCGTCCTGCATCCAGCCGAAGGGGTGCTCCTCGTCCTCGTACACCCGCTTGAGGACGTGACTCTTCGCGAAGAACTCCGTCGTGCCGACGAGGAGGCCCTGCTCGACGAGGAAGTCACTCGGTTCCTTCTCGGCGACGCCGACCAGATACGTCACGATGTCGGCGATCAGGCAGAACTTCTGGACGCTGTTGTCCCACTCGCCACGGATGTCGACCATCCGGAAGGCGTAGGCGTCCTGTCGACGGTTGAGCCGGTCGACCACGAGGTTCAGCCGCCGAATCGGCTCCCGGTCGTAGTTGCCCAGCACGAAGTACGAGCGCTCATTTTCGTAGACGGGAGTCAGTTCGCTCATAATGATTACTCTCACTGTGTACCGCCGATCGCCACCCCCGGTGACGGCGATCGGCGGTAAGAGACGAGAGTAATCATTATCAGGGCGTGGAGGATCTCCTCGTTGTCCGCCAGCGAGATCTCTTCGTCGTCGAGTTGGTCCTTCGCACTCGTGAGGACCTCCTCGGGGACGGGCGGTTCCTCGTCGGACATACACGATTCCTCTCGGTGCCGTGCGATATGGTTTATGGAGTAAATCACCAGCTTAGTCAGATGTGGTTTACTCCAGAGTGGTTTACTCAAGGGTAAACTACTTGCCGCCGGAACGTGTACCGTCTCGTATGAGCACCGACCTGGGGACGGCTGCGGGGATGGAATCCCGCGAACTCGTCCACTTCGTCACCCAACAGACGCGGTTCGCGCTGATCAGCAACATCCTCCAGCACCCCGAGCAGCTCCCCTCGATGTACGAACTCGAGGAACTCAACCCCAGTGTGAGCGACGCGACCGTCTACAAGCACATCCAGAAGCTCATTGACGCCGGTATCGTGAAGGAGGTCGCCCTGGATGACGACCAGCGCCGGCAGGGCTACCCCTGGAAGTTCTACGGGCTCACGGAGGAAGGCCGGGAGTTCCTGGAGGAGCACAACCTGCTCGCCGCCGAGGAGACGCTCCAGCAGATCTACGACACCATCGCCGACAAGCCCGAGAAGATGGTTAAATACGAGAACGCACCCCGTCCCGACGGCATCTGAACGGCACGGTCTGTTCCTGAATAGTTCAGGATGTCATAGAACTATTCACATGGGGCTCCACAGGGGAATCCAGTAAGTAGGGCGGTAGGTAGGCCTGCGTAGATGGTGATTCGATCCTATCAATTACGAATACATTTGAAATCGGGTTGATGGATAGAGAGGATGAGTCTTTCACCACGAACCGTATGGAAGACACACCCAATATAATGTCATTCAATTCACGCGTCGAGAAGTTATCGGGAACGCCCTGTCCTCTCAACCGAGATTATTGATGCAGCAAGTGACAAAATATAGATAATACAGAGCACCACTGAGGCTGAGCGAGACCCCGAAGACCAATAGTGATCTCCTCGTTGTTGGGGTGAATTTTTGGATGAAGTAAATGATAAGACCGGCGAGGATGAAAAACAGTCCAGCTGGAATTGAGTAAAGTGCTACAGGAAGGATGTATTGATTGATGGTCTCAGTTATCGAGACCCCAATGAGAATTCCAAGAGCAGTCAGAAGAACAGGGAGAAGAGCAAACGGTGACACACCAAAAAATGTCCGGCGAAGCGCCATCTGGTTCATGAATACAACTATATCGAGGCCTGTATTTAATCTTTGGCGCGGGTGCTATCCAACTAGTCGGATTGCGAGATACGCGCCCTGATGGAATGGAGCCTGCTTAAGCCCCAGCGCGTGGACTAAGGACGGGGTGGCGAAGGCCGATGATGAATAGGCGCATCGAAGCGCGACGCCTTGATTGGCCGAAGTGCCAAGGACGCACCATCATGGGACCGAGCCCGGCTGCCCCGGCAGCCGGGCGCGAAGCCCGAATAGGTGTTTCTCCAGTCCACGCACCACCACTCCAGAGGAACCCATGTACACCCTCGGTATCGACGTTCACAAGGACGAATCGCACGTGGTTGTGTTGGACGATACCGACGAGATCGCTGACGAGGTTCGCGTCGCGGCGGCGCTCAGTGGCGGGCCAGAGCCAGCGTGAGCGACTGCTTTCTCGAATCACGTTCCCTCCGCCCGCCAGTGGACAGGGTTGGCGATTCGGCTCTCTGCCACGGGTTTTCTCTCTCATCAGCGGTTCCGGTTGCACGCAATCCTGCAAAAACGATAACTTCGTGGGCGTGGTTAGTTGAGGTAGCAGGCTCCATAGGTATTCATCACTACCGTCATGATGATCTTCTTAGGAGTCGTTCTGGCGAGTGACCGAGTTAGAGGATGGGTCTCTCGCTCCGAGACGTAGGATGCCTGCTCCGTACGCGCGTTACATGCCCCGCGTTGCATCTTTCACGCTCCTGACTCCCGAGTAGGTCTGGTACAAAACGATGACTATTCGACCAGTTCACGTGAATCGCAATACGACTGTATTATCCTCTGCCTTCCGCCGTACGTCGTTTCGCCGACGAAATATTTATATAGTAAAGACGCTAACTGTGAGTAAAGATACAATGACCGAGAAGCTCATCCCAGCGTCTGAAGCGCTGGTCGAATCCTACGAGTACGACGACCGGACCGTGATCGCCGTCGACCTCGGCCCGGGCGCAGAGCCCGCGGTCGACGTCGTCGACGGGACCGCGATCCTCGTCGTCGACGACGAACAGCGCGAGTTCGACATTCCGGCGGGCGCCGTGAAAGCAGTTAACTCCAACGGCGTCGTCACCTTCGAGGTGGACGAATGAAACTCACCGTCAGACCACTCAAGCAGAAGGACGCGGGCCGGGGCCTCGCGGCGCTGGACCCGCTCGCGGCCGACGAACTCGGCGTCGACAGCGGCGACTACATCGTCATCGAGGGCACGGAGGGCCGCGCCGTCGCGCGCGTCTGGCCCGGCTACCCCGAGGACCAGGGCCAGGGCGTGGTCCGGATCGACGGCCGCCTCCGCCAGGAGGCCGGCGTCGGCATCGACGACCGCGTCGAGATCGAGACGGCCGACGTCAACCCGGCCGACCGCATCACCGTCGCGCTCCCCCAGAACCTCCGCATCCAAGGCAACGTCGTCCCGCTGATCCGGGACCGCCTCTCCGGGCGGCCCGTCACCCAGGGCCAGGACATCCGGGTGGGCTTTAGCCTGCTCGGCGCCGGCTCCGGGCAGTCCATCCCGATGCGGATCGCCGACACCACACCCTCGGGAACCGTCGTCGTCACCGAGAGCACCGAGATCGCCATCTCCGAGCGCCCCGCCGAGGAGGTCACGACCGGCGAGTCCGCGGGCGGCCAGGAGACCCCCGACGTCGCCTACGAGGACATCGGGGGATTGGATAGAGAACTAGAACAAGTCCGGGAGATGATCGAACTCCCGATGCGCCACCCCGAGCTGTTCCAGCGCCTCGGCATCGAACCCCCGAAGGGCGTCCTGCTTCACGGCCCCCCCGGCACGGGCAAGACCCTGATCGCGAAGGCCGTCGCCAACGAGATCGACGCCTCCTTCCACACGATCTCGGGCCCGGAGATCATGTCGAAGTACTACGGCGAGTCCGAAGAGCAGATGCGCGAGGTGTTCGAGGAGGCCGAGGAGTCCGCCCCGGCGATCGTGTTCATCGACGAACTCGACTCGATCGCCCCCAAGCGCGAGGAGGCCGGCGGCGACGTCGAGCGCCGCGTGGTCGCCCAGCTCCTCTCGCTCATGGACGGCCTGGAGGAGCGCGGCGAGGTGGTCGTGATCGCCGCCACCAACCGCGTGGACGCCATCGACCCCGCGCTCCGTCGCGGCGGTCGCTTCGACCGCGAGATCGAGATCGGCGTCCCCGACCGGGACGGCCGCCTGGAGATCCTCCAAGTCCACACCCGGGGGATGCCCCTCGCGGACTCCGTCGACATCGAACGGTACGCCGACAACACCCACGGCTTCGTGGGCGCGGACATCGAGCAACTCGCCAAGGAGGCCGCGATGACGGCCCTGCGGCGCGTGCGCCCCGAACTCGACCTGGAGGCCGACGAGATCCCCGCCGAGGCGCTCGAATCGATCAAGGTCACCGAGGCCGACTTCAAGGAGGCCCTGCGGGGCGTCGACCCCTCGGCGCTCCGGGAGATCTTCGCCGAGGTGCCCGACGTGACCTGGGCCGACGTCGGCGGCCTGGAGGACACCAAGGAGCGCCTCGTGGAGACCATCCAGTGGCCCCTGGAGTACCCCCAGGTGTTCGAGACGCTCGACATGCAGGCCGCGAAGGGCGTGCTCCTCTTCGGTCCGCCCGGCACCGGCAAGACCCTGCTCGCGAAGGCCGTCGCCAACGAGGCCGAGTCGAACTTCATCTCGATCAAGGGGCCCGAACTCCTGAACAAGTACGTCGGCGAATCGGAGAAGGGCGTCCGCGAGGTGTTCGCCAAGGCGAGGGAGAACGCCCCGACCGTCGTGTTCTTCGACGAGATCGACTCGATCGCCGTCGAGCGCGGGCGCAACACGGGCGATTCCGGCGTCGGCGAGCGCGTCGTCTCCCAGCTCCTCACCGAGCTGGACGGCCTCGAAGAGCTGGAGGACGTCGTCGTGATCGCCACCACGAACCGCCCGGACCTGATCGATTCGGCCCTCCTTCGCCCGGGACGGCTCGACCGCCAGGTCCACGTGCCCGTCCCGGACAGCGAGGGCCGCCGGAAGATCTTCGAGGTCCACACCCGCGAGAAGCCCCTCGCGGACGACGTCGACCTGAACTGGCTAGCCGGCGAGACCGACGGCTACGTCGGCGCCGACATCGAGGCCGTCTGCCGGGAGGCCGCGATGGCCGCGAGCCGGGAGTTCGTCGACTCCGTGAGCCCGGAGGAGATCGACGACTCCATCGGCAACGTCCGGATCTCGAGGAGCCACTTCGAGGAGGCGCTCGACGAAGTGGGTCCCAGCGTCGACGAGGAGACCAAGGAGCGCTACGAGGAGCTCAAAAGCGAGATCGGCCACGAGGAACCCGGCGACGAGCGCCCCGAGGTCGGCCGGACGTTCCAGTGACGGCCTCTCAGTTCCAGTAACGGTCTTCTTGAGGGATCCGCCGCCGAATCGACGCACTCACTTCCGTTCGCTACGGAGCGCCGGGCGTGACCGATCGACGGACCCGGCTCCTGCGGCTCGCCGCCGGCCAGCTCGCCGTTCTCGTCGGGATGCTCCACTTCTGGCTCGGCGTCCGCAACTGGAGCGCGTACCTCGGGGGCGGGATCCTCCTTCCCCCCGACCTCCGTGGTCCCCTGTGGACGCTCTCGGGGCTCCTCATCCTCGTTGCCGTCCCGATCGTCGTCCTCGAAGGCATCACCGATCGGCGCGTGTACGCCGCCGGGATCGCCCTCTCGCTTGCGTACTTCGTCGGCTACTACGCCTGGCACGCCGGCGGCCACCGGCTGGCCCTGATCGCGGGCGAGCCGAACAACGCGCACGCAATCGACGCCGGGTTCGTCCTCTCTCATACCTTCGCCGGGGCGGCCGAGTTCTTCGCGCTCCTCACCGAGGCGGCACTGATCGTCGTGCTCGTCGCCCTGTGGCGCCGCCCGGAACCGGACGGATGAACGCCGTCGTTGCTACGCCCCGAACGCGGCCCGTGCCGTCTCCGAGAGGTTCCCGACCGGCAACTGGTACCGGACGATCAGGAACACGGCCGCGAGTTCCACCGCCGTCACGAGAACCGTCACCACGCCGGCGTACTTGCTGGACGTCGTCACGCCCACCGGGAAGCCGAACTCCTCGTCCCAGAACGGATAGAACAGGGCGATCCCGCGTTTCGAGCCCATCACGTCGAGCACGTAGTGGGTGAGGACGCCGATCCAGACGTACTGGAGCGTGCCGAACACGATCGGCCAGGCGTAGGCGGCCGCGAGCACGGGCAGGTTGTGCAGGGTCTTGCGGTGTTTCCCGAAGGCCGTGTCCACGTCGGGCAGCAGGGCGCCGAGGACGATCGGCATTCCCGAGGTTGCGATCATCTCGAAGGTCGGGACGTCGCCGGACGGTTCGAGGATGTACCCCACCCCGATCGCCAGCAGGGCCGCGTTCAGCACGTGACCGCGCTTGTTCACGGCGGTATCTGCTTCCCCCACCCTCTTAAATGGTCGCGGTCGGTCGCGGCGCCTTCGGCCGAATCGTCAGCCGTGCGTCTGACGCTCGCTCCGGCGGAGCGGTCAGTCGTCGGGTGCCGCCAGGTGCTCGTCGAGAAGCGCCAGCGCCGCCCGGCTCGTCCGCTCCCTGACTGCCGCGCGGTCGCCCGCGAACTCGTGGGACTCGACGGTCGCGTCCGAGGTCTCGCTCCCCCATTCGCCGGCGTGGGCGACGCCGACGTACGCCGTCCCGACCGGTTTTTCGGGGGTGCCGCCGCCGGGGCCGGCGATCCCGGTCGTCGAAAGGCCCCACGTCGCGTCCGCCAGGTCGCGGGCGCGCCGCGCGAGCTGGCGCGTGACCGGTGCGCTCACGACCCCCTCGGCGTCGAGCGCCTCCCGCGTGACGCCGAGTTCCTCGCGCAACGAGTCGTACGAGTAGGGCATCCACGCCCGATCGAGGTAGTCGCTGGCACCGGGGACCGCAGTCAGGAGCGCAGTGACCATCCCGCCGGTAGAGGTTTCGGCGACCGCGAGCGTGGCGTCGTGTTCCGAGAGCCGTTCCCCGACCGTGTCCTCGATCGGCGGGTCCGCCGCGAACGCGTACATGGTCGAGGATTCATCCCGGGGGATCAAAACCCCCGCGGCGGGCGACCGTCGCCGGACCGGGACGCGATACTACGGATGCCCCGACGGGAGACGGCTACCGGCCGTCGGCGTCGACGACCTCGATCTCGACCGCCTCGTCGTCCACGCCGATCCGGGCGAACTGGGTGCGGACGTGTTCTTTCGCCGCCGCGAGGGCGTCCTCGCGGGTGTCGAAGCCGCGGGGCATCGGCGACTCGAAGGCGATCTGGATCTCCCGGCCGTCGACCACCTGCGCCGCCCCGCCGCTTTCGACCTCGTAGAACTCGTCGCAGATCCAGACGTACGGCGCGTCGTCGTCCGGCGAACCGCTGAACGTCGGGGGCTCCTCGCCGCGCTCGTAGATCGTCCCCGTGAGCGCCGTCCCGCCGGCCCGGCCTCGCACTAGAAGCATGACTCCCCGGACCTGCCCGACGCGTCGTGACTCCGGCCACCGCGGCGACGAATCCGATACATGCCCGACCTTGGCGACGCGCCGTGTTAAGCGCGACGACGGCGGAGCACGGCGGCGACGCAACGACGACGGAACGCGGCAGCGGTGCGACGGCAGCGGAACGACGACGGCGCGCGCCAGTTCCGCGTCGTTCGAGGTCGCTCGCGCCCCGACGCGACGTGCTTTTGTCCGCCACCGACCTACCCGGGGGCGATGACGGCACTACTCGAGTCGGCGGAACGCTCGCTCGCCGAGCACGGCGCGTTCGAGGACCGCGAGGAGGGGTACGCGGTCACGACGACGGCCTTCGACGCGACGGTCCAGGCCAGTCCCGCCGGGGACGCGGTGGCCTACCGCGTCGCCGTGACGGTCCCCACCCTCGACGCCGCCGTGGCGGGCGAGACGGTCGCGCCCGTCGTCCGGGAGGGCTGGTTCGAGACGTTCGAGCGCCGGATCGAGCACCCCGGCGGCGCCACCCGCGTCGACCCCGGGACGCCGCTGGTCGCGCTCGACCTCGACGCCGGGGAGGTCCGCGTGGAGATCACCTTCGAGACGAGCAACCCGGCGCGGGGCACCGAGGACGCGAAGGCGCTCGTCGACTTCGTCGAGGGGACGTACCTCCAGGGGATCGTCCCCGGCTACGACTACCGGGAACCGGTCGCGGGGCTGATCGAGCGCGCCGAGGACCGATCGAAGGGCGCCGGCGGCCCGCCGATCTGACTAGTCCATCGAGACGTACGTCTGGGTGGTGTCGACGCCCTCCACCGCGTGGATGCCGTCGGCGGCGATGGACTTGACCGCCGACGGGCTGTCGACCTCCACCTTCGCGATGAGGTCGACGTCCCCGGCGACGATGTGGACGTCGACGACCCCCTCGATATCGCCGATCGACCGCTTGATCCGGTCGGCCTCGCCCGTGTGAGTCTTGACCATGATGTACGCCGTGACCATGTCGATCACCCCGCCACCGTCCCCGCGGTGGCGTCGCCGACGACGAGCTGTCTGACCTCCTGGAGGACGTCGAAGTCCGCGAGGACCGCAACGCGGTCCCCGACCTCGAAGGAGTCGTCGGGGAGCGGGATGCCCATCGACCCGCCGGCCTTCCCGAACGCGAGCAGTTCCGACCCGCCGGGGAGTTCGAGTTCCTCGATTGAGTACCCCAGCATCGGCGACTCGGGCGTGACCGTGAGTTCGAGCACCTGGAGGCTCGCCTCGACGTCGACGATCGCGCGGACGTTCCCGCCCAGAAGGGCGTTCTTGGCCGCGATCGCGCCCAGGCGTTCGGGGTAGATGATCTCGTCGACCTGGTCGGCGTACTCCCGGTAGATCTCCTCGCGGTAGTCGTCGTCGATACGAAGCAGGGTGCGACAGCCGACGTGGTTGCCGATCATGCAGGCCGCGAAGTTGACGTTTGGGTCCCCCGACAGCGCCCCGAGGGCGTCGGCGTCCTCGATCCCGGCCTCGACTAAGACCTCCTCGCGGGAGCCGTCGCCCTCGACCACCCGGAGGCCGCGCTCGCGGGCCTTCGCTGCTTTCGTCGGATCGACCTCGACGATCGTGACCTCGTGGTCGCCGTCGCGGAGCACCTCCGCCGTGCGGAGTCCGACCCGGCCGGCGCCGATGATGACGAACCGCATACGCGTCCTGCGTTCCGGGAGGCCATAAAGCTCCCTCCCGTCGGGGCGGACGACGGCACGGACGGGGACGGCCGGTCGACCCCCGGTTTCAAACCCGGCGGCGACGAACGGCCCGGTATGGCGTCGGGCGAGGACGAGCGATCGACGTGGGGGCCCGTCCCGGACGCGCCACACGCCGAACCGGCGGAGCGCGTCGTCGACGCGCTCGGGACCGGCGACGGCGGGCTCTCCGGATCGGAGGCGGAAAAACGGCTGGACGAAGGCGGCCCGAACGAACTCCACGAGGAGGACGCCGTCTCCCCCCTCGCGGTGTTCGTCGCCCAGTTCCAGGACGCGCTCGTGTACCTGCTCGCCGCGGCCGCCGTACTCTCCGTCGCGGTCGGGTTCCTCCCGGGGCAGGAACCGGAGTACACCGAGGCGGGGCTCATCGTCGCCATCCTGCTCGCGAACGGAATCTTCGGGTTCGTCCAGGACTACCGCGCCGAACAGTCCCTCCGGGCGCTCCGGGACCGCGCCACGCCGGCGGCAACCGTCCTCCGGGACGGCGAGCGCCGCGAGATCGACGCCCGCGAGGTCGTCCCCGGGGACGTGCTCGTGATCGAGACCGGCGACGCGATCCCCGCCGACGCGCGCCTGATCGAGTCGGCGAGCCTGGAGACCGACGAGTCCACCCTCACCGGCGAGAGCACGACGGTCTCGAAGGACCCGGCGCCGGTCGACGCCGACGCGCCGCTCGCCGAACGGGCCGACATGGTGTACCGGAACACCACCGCCGTCGCCGGACGCGGGAAGGCGGTCGTGGTCGCGACCGGGATGGACACGGAGGTCGGCGCGATCGCCACCGAGATTGCCGCCGCGTCCGACGGGGAGACGCCCTTCGAGCGCGAGATCGACCGCCTCGGCCGGCGGATCGGGATCGGCGTCGTCGGCCTGATCGCGGTCCTCGCGGCCATCCAGGCCGGGTTCACCGGGACGGAGCCGCTCACGATCGTCCTCGTGGCGGTCACGCTCGCCGTCGCCGCCGTCCCCGAGGGACTGCCCGCGGTCGTCACGCTCACGCTGGCGCTCGGCTCGCGCAAACTCCTCGATCAGAAGGCGCTCGTCCGGAGCCTCCCGGTGGTCCAGAGCCTCGGGTCGGTCGACACGATCGTCACCGACAAGACCGGCACCCTCACCGAGAACGCGATGACCGTCCGCCAGCTGTACTACGCCGGCGCGACCTACGAGGTCGGCGGGTCGGGGACCGAACCGGAGGGGGAGTTCACGCGGGGTCCGGGTGAATCGGGGGCCGGGAGCGACGCCAGCGAGGTCGACGACGCGGAGTCGGTTGCCCCCCTCCTCCGGTGTGGCGCGATCGTCAACGACGCCGGCGAGGGCGAGGAGGGATACTACGGCGACCCGACGGAGATCGCCCTGCTCGTCTCCGCCGCGAAGGCGGGGATCGCCCCCGAAATCGAGCGTGCCGGCGAGATTCCCTTTACCTCCGACCGCAAGCGCATGACGGTCGTCGTCGAGGAGGACGGCCCGGGCGGCGAGGCGGGACCGACGGCGTACACGAAGGGCGCCCCCGGCGTCGTGCTGGAACGCTGTGACCGGATCCTCGACGGCGGGGACGCGGTCGCGCTGACCGACGAGCGCCGCCGGGAGACCGAGGCGCGCATCGAGGCGTTCGCGGGCGACGCGCTCCGGGTGCTCGGGTTCGCGTACAAGGCGGGGGCGAGCCCGGACGCCGACCCGGAGACGATCGAGGAGGAGATGGTCTTCCTCGGCCTCCAGGGGATGATCGACCCGCCACGCGAGGAGGTTCCCGGGGCAGTCGCGGACTGCCGGCGGGCGGGGATCCGGGTCGTCATGGCGACGGGCGACAGCGTCGAGACCGCGCGCGCCATCGGCCGCGAGATCGGGTTCGACCCCGAGGGGGCGCTCACCGGGACCGACCTCGACGCGATGGACGAGGACGACCTCGACGCGGCCGTCGAGGACGTCGAGGTGTTCGCGCGCGTCTCGCCGACACACAAGGTCGCGCTGCTCCGGGCGCTGCAGGCAAACGGGCACACGGTCGCGATGACGGGCGACGGGGTCAACGACGCCCCTGCCCTGCGGAACGCCGACGTCGGCGTCGCGATGGGCGAGCGCGGGACCGACGTCGCCCGCGGGGCCTCGGATATGGTGCTTCTCGACGACAACTTCGCGACCATTCGGACCGCGATCGCGGAGGGGCGGGGCATCTTCGACAACGTCCGCAAGTTCGTGAACTACCTCCTGTCTGCCAACGCCGGCGAGGTGCTGGTGGTCTTCCTCGGGGTCCTGCTGGGAACGGTCCTCTTTCCCGGGACGTTCGCCGGGGGCGGCGAGGCGGTCGTCCTGACGCCCGTGATGTTGCTGTGGCTGAACCTCGTCACCGACGGGCTGCCGGCGCTCGCGCTCGGGGCCGACCCGAAGGCACCGGACGTGATGGAGCGCGAGCCCATGGCGAAGGACGAGCCCGTGATCGACGCCCGGCTCGCGGCCTCGATCCTCGGGATCGGCGTCGTCATGACGGCCACCGGGCTCGTGGCCTTCTTCGCCCGGCTGTCGGGGACGGGATCGCTCGTCCGTGCCCAGACGCTCCTCTTCACGTTCCTCGTCGCCGTCGAGATGGTGCGCATCCAGGTGATCCGGTCGCGGTACGGCCAGTCGCTCCGGTCGAACCCCTGGCTGGTCGGGGCGATCGTCTCCTCGTTTTGCCTGCAGCTCGCGGTGCTCTACACGCCGCTTGCCGGGCTGTTCGAGGTGGTCCCGCTCGACCGCGCGGAGTGGGGGTGGATCGGCGTCGGATTCCTCGCCTTCCTCGCGCTGAACGTCGGGGTGGTGGCGCTTCTCGATCGGGTGTTCGCGGAGCGCGCGACTGGCCCCGGAAGCGGCGACCGGACACCCGGTGACCGGAGTGATTCCCGTGATCGCTGAGGTTGGGCTGTTCGTCCTCGGACTCGCTTTGCTCGTGGCGGGGGCCGACCGGGCGGTGCGCGCGGCGGGCGAACTCGCCCTGTACTACGGTGTCTCGGCCTTCTTCGTGGGCGTGACCGTGATCTCGGTGGGCACCTCCGTCCCCGAGATGACGACCTCGATCTACGCCGCGAGTTACGGTGCGGGCGACCTCGTCGTGGGCAACATTGTCGGCTCCGAGACGGCACAGATCACGCTCGCTTTGGGGATCGTCGCCCTGATCAGGCCCGTCGTCGCCCAGCGGCGAAACGTCGCGATCTACGGCAGCGCGATGATCCTCGCGATGATCGTCATGATCCTGACGCTCGACGACGGCGTCGTCGGGCGCTCGGAGGGGGTCCTCATGATGCTCGCGTACGCCCAGTTCGTCTACACGCTGTACACGAACGAGGGCGGGGAGGAAGTCACGGAGGAGGTGGTCGACGACCGCCTGCCGCCACGGGAGACGGTCCCCTGGATCGCCCTCGGCCTCGCGATGGTGGTCGTGGGCGGCAACCTGCTCGTCACGAACGGGACGGCGATCGCGCGCGATCTCGGGGTCTCGGAGTACCTGATCGGACTCCTCACCGGGTTAGGGACGACCGCCCCGGAGATCGTCGTCGCCGGGATCGCCGCCGCGGAGGGCCGGGAGGGCATCTCGGTGGGCGCGCTGCTGGGGAGCAACATCACCGACCCCGTCTTCTCGCTCGGCGTGGGCGCGCTCGTCGCCGACGTGACGGTCTCGACCGGGACGATCGGCGCCTCCCTGGCGTACATGCTCGGCGTCTCGATCCTCGTGCTCGCGCTGATGTACTGGCGGCGCGGACTGGACCGGCGGGCTGCCGTCGCCTGTCTCTTCCTGTATCCTCCGAGCCTGCTCGTTTGAGTCGGGTGGAACCGCCCGGGCCCGGGCACGCCAGTTATGTGTCTCCCGGGTAGAACGTCCCGTATGGCCCCGATCCGCCGCCTCGTGCTGGACCTCCTCAAGCCGCACCGCCCGACGTCGATCGAGTTCGCGCGCAGGGTTTCCGAACTCCCGGGCGTGTCCGGGACCAACGCCGTCCTCGTCGAGGTCGACGAGGAGGTCCAGAACGTGAAGCTCACCGTCGAGGGCGAGGAGATCGACTACGAGGCCGTCGAGGCGACGATCGACGAACTCGGCGGGAACGTCCACTCCATCGACCAGGTGGCCTGTGGCGACCACCTGATCGAGGAGAGCGAGACGCCCCAGGACTGACATGTTCGACCTCTCTGGACTGCGCCGGCTGCTACGGAAGGAGGAGGTGCGATCGATCTCGCGGCGGTACTTCATCTCCAACGGGTTCGACGGCACGCTCACGAGCGTCGGGGTCGCCGTCGGGTCGTACCTCTCGGGGGTTCCGGACGGGCTCACGGTGTTCAAGATCGGGATCGGCGCGGCGGTCGGACTCGGGACGTCGGGCGTCTGGAGCGTCTGGGAGATCGAGCGCGCCGAGAAGCGCGCGGAGATCAAAGGGCTAGAGCGGGCGATGCTCACTGACCTCGACGACACGGCGCTCATGCGGGACAAGCGCGCCGCCCGGGTCGTCAACGCCGTCGCGAGCGGCATCGGCCCGCTCGTCGGGATCGTGATCCCGCTTCTCCCCTACCTGTTCGAGGGCGCCGCCCTCTCGATGTTCGACGCGACCGCCGCCGCCGTCGGGCTCGGGGTGTGTATCCTCTTTGGCTTCGGCGCGTACATGGGCTCGGTCGCGGAACTGGACTGGCGGGTCGCCGGGGTCCGCATGGGCCTCGCGGGGCTCGTGGTCGCGGCGATCAACGTCCTGTTGCCCGGGTGACCCGGGGAGCGGGTCGCCCCCGGGCGCAACCGTTTTGTGCCGGCCTCCTGATGTTCCTGGAGTGACACGGCGGGTCGGCCTCCTCGCGCTCGCGCTCGGGGTCGCGAGCCTGCTTTCCTCCGTGGCCCTCCGGAACCTGGGCGACGTCGGCCCGGCGATAAACGGGATCGAGTCGAGCCTGATCGCCGTGCGCGCGCTGTCGGTCCTCGCCGTCGCCCTGCTCGTCTACGGCGCCTACCGGCTGGCGGCGGGCGCCGTCGAGAGGCGTGCCGGGAACAAGCGCCGTGCCCACACGGTCCGCAACGTCCTCCGGTTTGCCTTCGGCGTCGTCGGCCTGATCGCCGTCCTCGGCGCGATCACCGAACAGTGGGTCGGCGTCCTCTTCTCGCTCGGCGTCCTCGGCTTCGCGGTCACGTTCGCGCTCCAGCAGCCCCTGCTCTCGCTCCTGGGGTGGGTGTACGTCATCATCAAGGAGCCCTACGGCGTCGGCGACCGCGTCCGGATCGGCGACGCGAAAGGCGACGTGATCGACGTCGACTTCCTCGTGACGACGCTGTGGGAGGTGAACGGCGACCTCGTCGCCTCGCATCAGCCCTCCGGGCGGGTCGTGACCGTGCCCAACAGCGTCGTCCTCTCGGCGGAGGTGTACAACTACTCCTGGTCGGAGTTCCCCTTCGTCTGGAACGAACTCGCCGTCCAGGTGGCCTACGAGACGGACCTCGAGTTCGCCCGCGAGCGGATGCGGACGGTGGCCGACGCGTTCCTGGGCGACGAGATGGAGCGCCGCGTCGAGCGCTACCGCCGGGTGCTCGGGGAGACGCCGGTCGAACTCGAAGTGCGCGACCGCCCGACGGTGAACGTCCGGCAGGCCGAATCCTGGGTCGAACTCAAGGTGCGCTACCTCGTCCACCCCCGGCAGGGCCAGCGCACCCGGAACGACCTGTACGAACTGATCCTCGCGGAGTTCAACGAGCACCCCGAACGCGTGAAGTTCCCGCTCGGACGCAACCGGTAGGTCCCGCCCCCCCTCCTCCGGCGGGGCCGGGAGTGCCTGCCCGCTCCCGGGGCGCGGGAACGACCACGCGGATATATGACCGTTCCCGACGAACCCCCGGTATGGCTCAGTTCTCCGGCGACGTGGCGATCGTCACGGGCGGCAGTACCGGCATCGGACGCGAGACCGCGCTCGCTCTTGCGGACCGCGGGGCGGACGTCGTCATCGCGGACGTGAACGTCGAAGGCGCCGAGGAGACCGTCGACGCGGTCGAGGACGCGGGCGGGGACGCGATCGCGGTCGAGACGGACGTCACGGAGACCGACGACGCCGAGGCGATGGTCGACGCCGCGGTCGAGGCGTTCGGCGGGCTCGACTACGCGTTCAACAACGCCGGCATCGAGGGCGAGCAGGCCCCCACGGCCGAGTACCCCGAGGACGTCTGGACGCGGGTGCTCGACGTGAACCTCCGGGGCGTGTTCCGGTGTGTCCAGGCCGAACTTCCCGCGATGGTGGAGGGGGGCGGCGCGATCGTCAACAACGCGTCCGTGCTCGGACAGGTCGGCTTCGAGAACGCCGCCGCCTACACGGCGGCGAAACACGGCGTGCTCGGCCTGACGAAGGTCGCGGCGATGGAGTACGCGAGCGAGGACGTGCGTGTCAACGCCGTCTGTCCCGGGTTCGTCGAGACGCCGATGCTCGAACGGGGCGGCATCACGACCGACGAGGAGATGCGGGCACAGGTCGAGGCGCTACATCCGATCGGCCGGCTCGGCGAGCCGGCGGAGATCGCCGAGGCGGTCGTCTGGCTGTGCTCCGGGGACGCCTCCTTCGTGACCGGGACGGCGATGAACGTCGACGGCGGGTACCTCACGCGCTGACCGGGTCCCGGTTTCCGCCGGGACCACCACGCCTTTCGCCCCCCGGTCCCTTCCCCCGGGTGATGATCGAGGCGGTCGACCTGCGCAAGGAGTACGCCGACGTCGTCGCCGTCGAGGGAAGCACGTTCTCCGTCGAGCCCGGCGAGATCTTCGGGCTGGTCGGGCCCAACGGCGCCGGCAAGACGACGACGCTGAAGATGCTCGCGGGGCTGATCGAGCCCACCGCGGGGCGCGCCACGGTCGCGGGATACGACAGCCAGGACCGCGAGATGCGCCGCCGGCTGGGCTTCCTGCCCGAGGACTCGCCCCTCTATGCGGACATGACCGCCACCTCGTACCTGCGGTTTTTCGCCGATCTCTATGACGTCCCACGGGACGTGGCGGACGAGCGCATCGATCGGACGCTCGATCGGCTCGACCTCGACGCACGGGACCGCCCGCTGGGGAACGTCTCGAAGGGGATGAAACGCAAGGTGGCGATCGCGCGCTCGCTCGTGAACGACCCCGACGTGCTCGTCTACGACGAGCCCGCGAGCGGCCTCGATCCGCTCACGACCAACGCCATCGTCGAGTTCGTCGAGGAGCTGAGCGCCCGGCGGACCGTGCTCTTCTCGGCCCACGACCTCCACCAGGTCGAGCGCCTCTGTGACCGGGTCGCGATCATGCTCGACGGCCGGATCGTCGCCCAGGGGACGATCGAGGAGATCCGGGCGGACCACGGCACCGTCGAGTACCGCGTGGACACGAGCGTCCAGGTCGACGGTGCCGAGCGCGTCGACGGGACCGACGCCAGCGGTGAGCGCTACCGGACGACCGTCGAGGACATGGCGGCTGTCGAGGACGTGCGCACCGCGGCCCAGGAGGCCGGCGGGGAGTTGCTCGACGTCCGGACCCGCGAGCCCAGCCTGGAGGACGTGTTCCTCGCCGTCGCGGAGGGCTCGAACGCGTGACGGCTCCCGGACCGGAAGGGGGCGACCGGGGCCGCGCCGGCGAACTCGTCCGACAGGCGAGACACGCCCTCCGGATCGCCCGCTGGGAGGCGCTCTCGGGGGTCGGCGGCCTCGACCGGCGCACGCTGCTGTCGGCGCTCGTCGCCGTCCTGGCGATCGCGGGCGTCGGCGCCGCGGTCGCCGTCGCGGGCACCCCACAGGACGCGAACGTCTACCGGGTCGGCGTCGCGCACGACAGCCCCTACTACGAGCCCGTCCGGCAGGATCCGACCCTCGCGGTCCGCGACCCCGACTACGACGACTTCGCCGATCGAAAACTGGAGGTGATCATCACCCGGGAGACGATCCAGGCCAACGACACCCGGAAAGGCCGGGCGGCAGCCGCCGAGGTCAAGTCCGCCGTCCGCCGGTACAACGAGCGCCTGATGGAAGCGGAGGCCGAGCGGGGCAACGAGACGGCCGCCTTCCCCGTCTCCGTGGACCTGCGCTACGTCGACCGGGGCGGATCCGGGCTCGGCGGGACGGGCGACGGCTCCGGAGGCGGCGACGGCGATGGCGACGGCGGGGGCGATGGAGGCGACGGAAGCAGCGGAAGCGGTGGGGCTGGCGGCGACGGGCGCGCAACTGACGGCGGCGGATTCGGCCTCCCCTCGATCGGCGCCGAGACGCTCTTCGGCAGTTCGGGCGGCCGACCCTCCGACATCCGGCCGCCCTTCCCCTTCGTCTCCCTGGTGCTCGCCTTCGCCTTCGTCGTGCCGATGAACTTCGTCATCCAGGCGTACGCGAGCAGCATCCTGGGGGAACGCACCAACCGCCGGGGGGAACTCACGCTGATCGCGCCGGTCTCCCCGGCGACCATCGTCGCCGGGAAGACCCTGCCGTACTTCGGCGCGATGATCGGGATCGCGACCCTGACGGCGCTCGCGCTCGGCGGTGGGATCGTCTCCGTCGCCGCCGTGGTCCCGATCGCCCTCCTCTTTCTCTCGGCGGCGTTCGTCGGCGGCCTGCTCGCGCGCTCCCACAAGGAACTCACCTTCGTGCTCGTGACGGTGAGCGTCTCCGTCACCGCCTACGTGTTCGTCCCCGCGGTGTTCACGAACGTCACGCCGATCGCCGTCATCTCCCCGCTCACGATGGTCGTGCGCGATCTCGAAGGCGTCGCCGTCTCGGCCCCGACCTTCCTCTTCTCGACAGTCCCCATGCTCGTCGCCTCCGGCGTCCTCTTCTACCTCGGGGGCGGCCTCTACCGGGAGGAGGACCTGTTCGCACGGAAGCCCATCCCCGAGAAAATCCTCGACGCCCTCGCGGCGCCGATCCGGGGGCCGACATCGGTCGGCGCCGTCACGGTCCTCCTCATCCCCTTCGTCCTGCTCGCGGAACTGCTCGCGGTCGCCGTCCTCTTCGTCCTCCCGCTGTCGCTTTCCTTGCCCCTCCTGCTCTCGGCCCTCGCGACCGTCGAGGAGGTCGGCAAGAGCGTCCACGTCCTCGCGGGGTTCGAACGCGCGCGCTTCGACCGTTCGCTCCGGTCCGCCGCGGTCGTCGGCGCCGCCAGCGGCACCGGCTTCTTCATAGCGGAGAAGGTCGTCGTCGTCGGGCAGGTCGTCGGGCTGGAGCAACTCGACGCCGGGCGGGCCCTCCAGCGCACCGCCGGCACCGGCCTCGGGGAGAGCGCGTCGCCGATCGTGCTGCTCGGCCTCCTCCTCGCCCCTCTTTTCCTCCATGTCGTCACGGCCGTCGTTTCGGCGGTCGGCGCGAGCCGGGGGCGGCGCGCGTACGTCCTCGGGCTCGCCGGTGCGGTGGTCGTCCACACGCTGTACAACCTGACGGTGGTGATCACCCTTGTCCGGTAGGCTCCGGATCGCGCGCCGCGAGATCGCCTCCCTGCGCCGCGAGAAGACGATCGTCCTCGCCATACTGATCCAGCTTTTCATCGCCGCGTTCTCCTCGTTCCTGCTCGTCGGCCTCGTGTCGATGTACGCCCCCGGGTCGGTCCAGGGCGGCGGCGTGACGATCGGCGTAACCGGCGAGGCCGGCCCGGACGTGATCGAGGAGATCGGCGACGCCGACGGCGGGTTCGAACTCCGGGCGTACGACACCCGGGAGGCGGCCCGGGAGGCCTTCGCGGACCGGACCGTCGACGCGGTGTTCGTCGCCGATCGGCGGGACTCGGGGGTGGTCGAGGTCACGGTGCTGGTGCCCGACGGGAGCGTTCGGTCGACGGTGATCGTCGTCGGGGTTCGGGACGCCCTGCAGGCCTACGAGCACGCCCGCCGGGACGCGCTGTCGGCGCAACTCGACCGCCAGCCCGTCGACCTGCCGGCGGTTCCGGACGGCTCGCCGACGTTCACGTTCACCTACACCCTCCTCGTTCCCCTGCTCGCGGCCCTGCCCGCCTTCATCAGCGGGAGCATCGCCGCCGACACCATCACCGAGGAGGTCGACGCCGGGACGCTCTCCCTGTTGCTCGTCACCCCGACGACGGCGGCCGAGATCGTCGACGGGAAGGCCCTCGCGACGATCGGGCTCGCGCCCATCCAGGCGGCCGCCTGGCTCGCCCTGCTGTGGGCCAACGGGACCGCGATCGCGGACCCCCTCGCCATCGTCGCGCTCGTCGCCGCGCTCGCGACGATCCTCGTGGCGCTGGGGATCGGCCTCGCCGTCCGGTTTTCGACCCGGGAGTCCGCACAGCTTCTGTACTCCCTTCTCGTCTTGCTCGTCTTCGGGCTCGCGACGCTCCTCCCGGAGAGCCCGCCGAACACCGTCGCGAAGCTCGCCCTCGGCAGCGCCGAGGGGCTCACCTACGCGCTCGTGGCCGGGTACCTCCTGGTCGCCGCGGTCGCCTTTCTCGTCGTTCGGCGGACGGCCCGGCGGGCGATCACTTCGGGGTGACCCGGCGACGGAGACGCGGGATCATAGGGGTTATCGTAGCCAGCCGGAGGCACGACGAACCCCGTCTAGACACGGTCGTCGATTCTCACGAGCGAGAATCTATTGACGTCGACGATAATCCCGATCAGTACATCTCCCGGGTGTTCTCGACGCCGAGGCCGTCGATCCGTTCGAACCCGCCGTCGGCAGTCACGACGGGCGCGTCGAGGGAGCGTGCCACGCCGGCGATCATCATGTCCGGGTGCTGGAGACGGCCCCCCTCGTCTTCGAGTTCCCGCCTGATCCGGGCGGCCTCGCGGGCGTGGTCGTCGTCGTACGCCAGGCGCGACACCCAGGGAAGGTCCTGGTCGACCTCGCGGGGATCGCGCCCGATCTTCACGGCGCCGTGGTACAGTTCGTAGAACCCGATCGACGGGAGGACCAGGTCGACGCTCTCGTTGTCGAGCCGGTACCGCCTGGCGTGGTCGCGCCCGCGGAGGAAGTCGGCGCAGTAGCTACTGTCGAGGATCTTCATCACCGGCCTCCAAGTCGTCGTCCAGCTCCGTTTTCACCTCACGGACCGCCTCGTCGATCGGGGCGTCATCCCACGCGCCAAAGCCCGCGAGCGGGTCGTCTTCGAGTTCCCGGGCGATCACGTCGTCGAAGCTCTCCGTCCCGCGCTTGCGGGCGGCCAGCTTCCGCCAGGTGTCCTCGGAGACGCGGATCGTCTTGTCCGCCATGTACACATTACTGTATACACACCATTTCCGTCTTTCGCTGCGGCACGACGACGAATCCCGGTCCTACAGTTCCAGATCAGTCTCCGCGAGGGGGCGCGCGCCGCGCTCGACCGCGCGCTCGGCCGCCTCGCGGGTCTTCATCACGAAGCAGTTGAAGTTGCCGAGGCCGCGCTGGTAGACGGCGTCCCGGAACAGGGCGTCGGGGTGGTTCGTGTACTTGCGCTTCACGACCGCGAACGGTTCGGGGTCCTCGATCACGGCCGGCGCGTAGTCGTGGTCCTCTAAGACCTCCCGGACGTACGCGAACCGGTCGTCGGGCACCTCGAAGCGGTAGTCGTACTCCTCGTAGTAGCGCTCGATTTCGGCGAAGGCCTCCTCGGAGACGTAGTGTTTGAACAGGTAGGCGTCCCCCACCCTGAAGACGTTGATGCGCTCCCGGCTCGCCCGCCGGAAATCGGCCATCCCAGGTGGGTGTACGGGCCGAGGGCGGATTACGTTATCGGGAAACCGGCCGTAATCGGGGGATCGGGCGGCCAAGCAGTCACAGCCAGTCCTCGGGCCTGGTCCGGTAGTCCACGTCCGTCGCGGCGATGTCCTCGACCTCCTCCCAGTCCAGTTCCTCCGTCTCGAAGGCCTCGCCGTCGTACCGGACGAGCAGGCCCTGCTCCTCGGGCTCGGGCTCCTCGCCGCGCCGGCGCGCGACCTCGCGTTCGCGCTCGTCGAGTTCCTTGACGATCGTCTTCAGGTTGACGGGGCGGCCCCACAGTTCGAAGGCGCGTTCGAGGACCTGCCTGGCCTGGGGCAGATCGAGCGCGATCCCGTTGTACTGGTGGGCGAGCAGGAGCTCGTTGCGGTTGCGGTAGTTGGCGTCCGCGGCGACGACCGTCGGCTTCCCGAAGTTGGTGAACTGCAGGAGGAGCTTGCGTTTCACGTCGTCGGGGTCGGTGCTCGCGACGCGGAACTCCTCGCCCGCGTGGCTGTACTCGTAGGTGAAGTACTCCCGCTCGCGGACGAACTCCGCGGTGAGGAACTGATCGATGAAGGTGACGTCGTTGTGGCTCTCCCGGACCTCGCGCATCCGGTCCCAGCCCGCCGTGTACTCCACGTCCGCGAGCGCCGCCTCGACCGTCCCGTATTTCGCGCCGTCGAACAGATACCGGTCGATCTCCCCGAGTTCGTCGGTCCCGATCCGGGCGAGGTACCCCTGGTTGCGCCGCTTGGCGAGCGAGAAGTGCCGTTCGGCCATCCCCTCGTAGGTCAGCACCTTCCAGGGGTAGCGTTCGGCGTCGATCTCACCCTCCAGGGCCGCCTGGAGCGCCTCGCCGTCGACTTTCGCGGGGGGGAGGTCCCGGAGGTCCGGGAGCGTCCCCCCGGTGATCGCCCCGAGGGGTGGCGTCGGCGCGAGCCGTTCCTCGACGGCGTCGAAGTCCACCCGGTCGTGGAAGGTCGCGGGCGCCATCCCCTCCACGGCCAGCAGTTTCTCCGCGACCTCCCGGCGGTTCGTCCGGTTCTCGACGTGCTCCCACAGCTCCTTGCCTAGCTTGTAGGGGTTGAGCCCGCCCGAGCCCAGCACCTTCGCCTGGTGGTCGGCGTACTCGACGAACTCGTCGGCACCGGCGAACGCCTCCTCGCCCATCATGACGGACTCCCAATAACTTGCCCACCCCTCGTTGAGCACCTTCGTCATCTTCTGGGGGGCGAAGTAGTACGCCTCCGCCCGGAGCATGTCGAGCACGTCGCGCTGCCACGCGTCCATCTCGACGGCCCGGCCCTCCGCCTCGTCGTAGGCCATCCCGTGGCGCCGGAGGAAGGCGAGCACGTCCGTCCCCGGTTCGGGGTCGTCCTCGCCCTCGCGGTAGCGTTCGAGCCACGCCTCGTCGAACAGTTCACCCTCCACTTCGGGGGTGAGATCGAGGTTCTCGACCGGCGACTCCTCGGCGGCGTCATCGGCGTCGTCCTCGCGACCAGCCACCGCCTCGAAGGCGGAGTGCTGGTCGATCGTGTCCTCGATCGCCAGGACGTGGTCGATCCACTCCTCGACGGCCTCCCGGCCGATCTCGGGGTCGCTCATGTAGGATTCGATCCGGCGGGCGTGGTTCGCGAGGGTGGCCGCCGCGTCGACGTCCTCGCGGAACAGCGCGTACCACCGGTTGTTCGCGAAGAAGTCGGCGTGGGCCTCGACGTGGGTGATCACCGCCTTCTGGTCGGCGGTGGAGTTGGACTCCTGGAGGTACGCGTGGGCGGGGGCGTCGTTGATGACGATCTCGAAGGCCTTTCCGAGGCCGTGGCGGGACTTCTTCTCCTGGCGGTCGTACTTCATGCCCCAGCGCCAGTGAGGGTAGCGGTCCTGGAACCCGTCGTAGGCGATCAGCTCGTTCATCTCCTCGTGGGTGACGATCCAGTAGGTCACGTCGACGGGATCGAGCCCGAGCGTCCGGGCGAGTGCCCGGGCGTTCTCGGCGGGCTCGCGGAGTTCGTCGGCGATCCGCTTGCGTTCGTGTCTGGTCGTGTCGATCATTGGTGGATCCGTTTCACGCGGGAGTCGCCTCCTCGGTCTCCTCGGTGTGCAACACCGTCGAGATGGCGTCGATCACGTCGTTGGCCCCGGCGACCCGGGCGACCGCGACGTCGTCGGCGTCGCCGAAGTGCGCCTCCAGCTCCTCGGCGTGGGTGGCGTTGACGCCGCTTCCCTCCGGGCGCGTCTCGATGTACGCGTGGAGGTTCGCCGGGATCTCCTCCATCAGCGGGATGACGCGCTCGGCGGTGTCATTGGTAGAGTTCTCCGAGTCGCCGGCGGCGAACACGTAGCGGTTCCACTCGCTGTAGGGGTACTCCTCTAAGAGCTCGGCGGCGAGTTCGTACGCGCTCGATATCTTGGTCCCGCCGCCCGACCGGATTCCGAAGAACTCGGTGCGGTCGACCTCCCAGGCCTCGGCGTCGTGGGCGATGTACACGAACGCGGCGTTGTCGTACTTCCCCTGGAGGTACCAGTCCAGCGGGGTGAAAGTCCGCTCGACGAGTTCGCGCTTCCTCTCGCGCATCGACCCCGAGACGTCCCGGATATTCACCACGACCACGTTCTTCTCCTCGCGCTCGATCACCTCCGGGTGGCGGTAGCGCTCGTCCTCCCGGCGGAAGGGCAGGCGGCGCAGCCCCTCCCGTCGTACCCGCCTCGCGGTGGGCTCGTGATCGACGCCGGCCTCCATCTCCTCGATCGTGGCCCAGCGGTCGGGGTCGTCGATCCCCTCGGCGGCGTCCTCGATCCAGCCCTTCGAGACCGGGATCGCCTCGCCGCGCGCCCACTCGAAGACGCGATCCGGTCCCCAGCCCGCCACGCGCAACGCCTCACGGACGTACTCCTCGTCGAAGTCGGTCGCGAGCTTGCGCTTGAGCCCCTCCCGGAAGAAGTGCTCGACGTCGAGCGCGCTCCGGGGGCCGGCCCGGGCCATCTCGGTGAACTCGCCCTCGACCTCCTCGATCACGCGCTTTCCCTTCGGCTCCAGATCGAGGCCGAGCCGTTCGTCGAGTTCGCGCGCGAACTCCTCGGGGTCCATCTCGTAGTAGCCGTGGTCGCCGCCCTCCTCGCCGGGGTCGCCGTCCTCGCCGTCGCCGGACTGTGGCCGGGCGTCGACGGGGTCGCCGACGTCGGCGTCGCCCTGTCCGACGCCACCCCGATCGAGGCGGTCGTACTCGAAGGCCGGCAGGTCGACGATCTTGATCGGGACCCGGACCCGATCCTGTCCGCTCGGCGCGAGGTCTCCGTGGCTGATGAACTCCGCCAAGTCCTGGCGTCGCTCCTCGCCCACCTCTCTAAATCGTTCGAGATCGTCTTTCAATCCCATCGTACCACCCTCACGGCCACTCCTCCCTCGCCTCAGCCATCACCCGCCGGCTCGTCAACTCGGCCGCCGCCGGCGAGTAACCCCGGTCGACCAGCCGCGACAGCGTCTCCGCCTTGACGCGCTCGGTCTCGGTCCCCGAGGGGGGGTCCTCCCACTGGTCGGGATCGAGGTCCTCGAAGGTCCGCCGGACGTCGTCCCAGTCGTTCTCCGCGAGGACCGCCTCGAGGACGGGAATCTCGGTGAGGTCGGCCCCCCTGACCTCGAACCCCTCGGTGCGTTGCTCCCAGGCGCGGCGCGTCAGGGCGGTCGTGATCTCCTCGCGCCGGAACGACGCGACGCGCTCGCCGGGGTCGGTACCGGCGTAGTCGGCCTCCGAGAACCGGCCGAGGTGCTCGATCTCGAACACCTTCATCGTCAGCGGGTCCGGGTCGACCGGGCCGCGGTCGGTCTCGACCTGCTCGTCGGTCGACCAGGCGTACACGTGCTCGATGTACTCCGCGACGGTCGCCTCGTCGGCGCGGTGGTTCGCGAGCATCGCCTCCAGAACGTCCTCCTCCTGGCGGTCGAGGACGTACTCGCGCACGTCGTCGACCCGGGTTTCGAACTCGGCGCGCTCGGCGTTTGCGAACACTGGCGCCGCCCCCAGCCCCTCGACCATCGCGTCCAGAACGTCCGCCGGGGTGATCACGTCCTCGACGGGGAGGTCGGGGTGAGTCCGGTCGGTCCCCGACTGGAGGAGGTCCGCGAGGATATCCCGGGTGTAGGTCACCGGAATCCCGTGGTCGCCGTCGCGGGCGGCCGGGTCGAAGTCGACGTCGTCGGCCTCGCGACGCTCGCCGTCGATCTCGACGCACCCCCGGTCGAACAACAGCGCCTTCTCGACGAGGCCGACCCCGCCGGGGAGGTCCTCCGAGTCGAGTCGGGTGACGACGTCGTACAGCGCGGCCGCCTCGACGGCGTGGGGGGCGAACTCGCGTTCGACGGTGCGGTCGCCCTCCCGGACCGCCACCGCGACCGGCGCGCGGACGCGTTCCTCGCGGTCCTCCTCGTCGTCGGGGTACCACACCGTCCTGTCGCCGGTCAACTCGCGGCGCAGGAGTTCGACCTCCAGGCTCAACTCGGTGAGATAGCCGAACTCGTGTTTGTCGAGGCGGCGCTTGAGCGCCTTCAGGGGGTCCTCCCCGCCCCGTTCGGCCCCCTGGTCGAGCTGTGCCTCCAGGTCTGGGTTCGAGATGACGATCAGCTGGGTGTCGACGTCCATCCCGATGCCCTTGTCGAGCTTGACCCGTCCCTCGTCGGAGACGTTGAGCAGTTTCCCAAGGAGGTCCGCGTGCTGGGCGGCGTCCTCGACGACCGTAATCCCGGCGTTGCCCTGGGAGAGCACGCCGTCATACGAGAACGCCTGGGGGTTTTTTCGTCCCCTGGAGTCGAGTTCGCGCAGCATTTCGGGCATCCACGCGCCGACGAGGCGTTCCTTCGGGCCGCCGACGTCCTCGGCGTGGAGGACGCCGATCCCCTGGCCGACGTCGACGACGTAGTTCGTCACCCGGAGGTGTCGCCGGTCCGTCACCGCGGAGAACAGTTCCGGCGTGCCCTGCTCGCGGTAGCGCTCCTCCAGCTGGTCGTAGGCCTCCCGCGAGAACGGGTCGAGGTCGGCATCGAGTTGGACCGGCGTCGCGTCGTCCGTCGTCGCCGCGAGGTCGGCGAGGATCGTCTCACGCACCTCCGGCGGGAACACCGACAGCGGGTGGGCCTGGACCGGACTGCGGTGCCAGTCGTCCTCGTCGTCGGTCTGGCCGTCGCCGTAGGTGAGACCGCGCTCGCCTCTCTCGGCGAGGTTCCACTCGACGGTGTACCGGCGGCCCTCGGGCGTCTTCGAGAACGCACGCAACCCGTTGATGAGACACCGCTTGAGCTCGGACTTGCCGGTCGCGGTCGGCCCGGCGAACCAGATGATCGACTCGCCCTTGCCCCGGCCGGCGGCGATCGAGCGCAGGTCCGCGACGAACGTGTTGAGGGTCTCGGTGTTTCCGAGCACCGCGTGTTCGCCGTCGTTTTCCGGGTCGTCGAAGAAGCGGTAGCGCTCCTTCTCCTCGCCCTCCTCGATCACGGTCCGGCTGCCGGCGGCCTCGATCGCGGCGAGCAGGTACCGCGAGGCGCCCGCACCGATCGTCGGCGTCTCGAACAGCCGGTCGACGTACTCCGACAGTGAGAGGGGCTCCTCGTAGGTAGCCTCGATGGCGCGGTCGGCCGTCCGGACGTAGTTCCGCCGGGTCATCGCCGCGCTCAGGCCTCCAGTTCGTCCCTCGCGACGGCCGCGCCGGCGAACTCGAGGACTTCCCGGGCGCCGCCCTCGGAGTAGCCCTGCTCCTGGAGGGCCTCGATCCAGGCGCTCTCGGCCTCGCGATCGGCCTCGTCGCGGGAGACCAGCGCCGAGAAGTTGATGTTGTGTTTCTTGTCCTCCCAGAGCTTCCGTTCGAGGGCGCGCCGCAGGCGCTCGTTGTCCTGGGGGTCGAACGGTTCGCCCTCGCGGGCACGACGGGAGACCCAGTTCGAGACCTCCTGGCGGAAGTCGTCCTTGCGGTCCTCGGGGATGTCGAGTTTCTCCTCGACCGCCCGGAGGAACGACTCGTCGGGTTCCTGTTCCTGGCCCGTGAGGTCGTCCGTGACCGTGGCGTCGTCGATGTAGGCCATCACGTGGTCCATGTACTTCTCGCCCTGGCTCCGGATCTCCTCGACGTCGTACGCCAGGGCGTGGCGCACGTCCTCGATGGCGCGCTCGCGGTACTCCTCGCGGACGGTTTCGAGGTGGCGGTAGTACTCCTCGAAGCGCTCCTGGGGGATCGAGCCGTGGTTTTCGAGGTTCTCCTCGAAGTACGAGAACGTCGCCAGCGGCGAGAGGTACGCCCGGTCGCGGTGCATCGAGTCCATGATCGCCTCGGCGATCTCGTCGCCCACGAAGCGCGGGGAGACCCCGGACATCCCCTCGCCGATCTCGGCGGTCTCGGCCGCCGCCTCCCGGAGCTTCCGGACGTCGACGTCGTCGCCGCCGCCGTCGTTGTACGCCTTTGCCTTCCCCAGGCGGTCGATCGTCGCCTCCGCGGGCTCCTCGATGCGGGTGAGGACGGCAAAGAGGCCCGACATCTCCAGGGTGTGGGGCTCGACGTTGATGTCGGGGACGTCGGCGTTCGCCAGGAGCTTCCGGTAGATGTCGGCCTCCGCTTCGTACTCTAAGACGTAGGGGAAGTCGATGCGTTTCGTCCGGTCATTAAAGGCCTCCATCTTCTCGTTGCCCTTCTTGTCGCGGTACTCGGGCATGTTCGTCCGGCCGACGATCACCTGGTCGATGTCGATCCGGGGGTTGTTCTTGGGCTTGATCGTGCCCTCCTGGGTGGCGTGCAGGAAGTCATACAGGAACTCCTTCTGGAGTTTGAGGAGTTCTTCCCCCGAGAACAGCCCCCTGTTCGCGTTGCAGAACGCGCCCGAGTAGTCGAACGCACGGGGGTCGGACTCGCCGTAGACGGCGAGCTTCGAGTAGTTGACGTCGCCGGTGAGCTCGGTCTCGTCCTGGTTTTTCTTGTCCTTCGGTTCGAACGTCTCGACGGCCTCGCGTTTGTTCTCGTCGGCCACCAGCCGGACGACCTCGACGTGGTTTTCGAGCACCGCTTTCAGGTCGTCGTCGTAGTGAGCGAGCAGGCGGTCCATGTAGAAGGCCGACTCGGGGTCGAGGGACTGTTCGTTGCGGATCGTGTACGGCGCGTCGAGGGCCTCGTTGATCGAATCGAGCACGCCGCGGCGCTGCTCGATCGGCAGGAGGGCGAGGGGGTCCTGGTTCATCGGCGACCGGACGACGTCGTCGGCGGGGTCCTGGTCGTCGATCACCGAAGTGAGGTCGGTCCACCGGAAGGTGTACATCCGCCCGGCCTCCTGGCGGGTGTAGTCCTCGAAGTACCGCCGCAGCCGGCGGTCGAAGTCGGACTTGCCCGACCCGACGGGGCCCAGGAGGAGTTTGATCCGTTTCTCCGGACCGAGCCCGCGGGCGCCGCTCTTTACCTTGTTGACGAACTCGTGGATCGCGCGGTGGATGCCCTCGCCGTAGAAGGCGTTGGCGCCGTCCCCCAGGGGGTCCTCCGTGGCGAGGTGGTACCGGACGATCCCGGCGTCCTCGTCGTAGTCGGTGCCGTAGTAGTCGAACATGTCCGCCACCCGCTGGTGGGCGTTGCGGGCGATCCTCGGGTCCTCGCGGGCCTCCTCGAGGTACCACGAGACGCTCCTGGGTTCGCGGAGGTCCTCGGGGACGGATTCGCGGTACTGCGTCGCGATATCGCCGAGCGTGTCGGTGTTTCCTGGCATGTGTGTGCGCGCCGTGTTGGAGCCCCGGCGCGGTGGGGGTGACCCGGTGGAGGGCTGACGCGACGTTCGGCTACGCGTCGGGCGACGACTGTCACATCACGGCGAGCGAATCTATTCCCCGCCCCTGCCGGCCCGGGCCGGACCGGCGACGGTTCGGGCGGACGATCGGATTGAACCGATGCAGTATTTACCGGTTGAGTACTATTCCCATATAAGCCTTTATCAACATGTGGTTATGATGAGGTGTCACAGGGTGCCGCCTCACGGGGGTGACAGTTCGCCGGGGCGGCCGGCTGCCCCTATAGTAGCGATCGAAAGTCAGTACACGATCGATCGTACGAGGGCATGCGATCGACGTGGAAAACAGTTTCAATCGCTACTATACTCGCACGCCTCCACCGACGATCCCGCCTCGCGTGGATCGATCGGCGACGCCGGCGTCTCGTATGGGTCCTCCAGCTCGACCCGGTAGACTGACTCGTTGCTCACGAAGTACGAGACCGCGTACGGTATGTCGGCGTGGACGAGTTCGATCGCGGTCTCGTCCTCGGGGGGCTCGACCCCGTAGGCGAGATCGTAGGAGAGCCTGACGCGGAACCCGCCGTCCACGGCGGTCACCGATCGGATAGATCCCCCGTTTTTGAACGAAATGTACCCGACGATGTCCTTTCGGTCCTTCAGCTGTCGGGCCTTGTACGCCTGCTCGAACTGGTTTGTGTACCCGCCGACGTTCTCCTCGGCGAGATCGTCGGGCGCGTCGGGACACGCCGGGACCTCGACGAACTCATCGTACCCTCCGGGATCGTCTCCCTCGTTATCGCCGTCGCTATTCGCCGGGGTCGGCGTCGGTGACTCCCCCGGGACGCTGGATACCCCGCTACGAGTACAGCCTGCAAGGAGACTGCCCGCCACGACGCCCAGTCCGAGGAGTTCGCGTCGGTTCATGACACACCGTCGTGTTCCCCCCGGTAAATACTCCCGGCAGCGTGAAACGCCCATTGTAGTCTGTATCGGAACGCCAGCCGGGGGTCCGGTCGGAACACCTTATACCCGTGCGCGCAAAGCGGGCGTATGGAACGCCTGGACGCCCTGCCGGCGGGCTGGGAGGTGTGGAACGAGGAGCCGGGCGGCAGGGTCGTCCTGGCGTACCGTCCCGACGTGTTCGACTCGGAGGCGTTCGACCCCGCCTGCCTGCCGACGATCACGGTCGCGCCCGGTGCCTCGCCGGACCGACCGCCGGGGCGCCGGGATCGCGTCGAGGGCTGGTACGCCGCCCTATACATGGAACCACGCGTGCGCGTTCGTGCGTGCGATGCGGGTTTCGCGGACCGCGAGTCGGCGATCGACGGGAGCCTCGACGTCGCGGACCGGTTCGCGCGCGGCGAGATCGACTACCGGGGTGCCTACCGGCAACCCCGCGAGGCGTACCTCGACCGGCTGGACGAACTCACGGGGGAGCCATGACGACGCTCACGCTCGTGGGGACGCGGCTCGCCGAGCCGGGCCGGGAGTTCGTCTACCGGGGCGAGACGACGGCCTGCGAGGGGTGTCCGTACCGCGAGCAGTGCCTCAACCTGACGGAGGGCCGGAAGTACCGGATCACGGAGGTCCGGGACGGCGCGCCGACGCTCGACTGTGGCGTCCACGACACCGGCGTCGTGGCCGTCGAGGTCGAACCCGCGCCGATCCGGGCGAACGTGCCGTCCGATCGCGCGTACGCGGGCAACCGGACCGCGCTCGCGGGGCCCTGTCCCCACACCAGTTGTCCGAGTCACCCCTACTGTGAGCCCGGCGGCGGCGAGTTCGACCGGGAGTACCGGATCGCGTCCGTCGAGGGCGAGCCGCCACACGACCACTGCCACCTCGACCGGGAGCTCACGATGGTGGAGTTCGCGCCGCCCGAGGAGTGACCCGGGCGGTCAACCGCCCTCCGTCGCCAGCAGCCGGCGCGTCCTCGCGACGACCCAGACGCCGAGCGTGAGCGCGCCGACGGTCTCGGGGATCGCGACCCCCTCGGTGCCCACGGCGGTCCAGACGACCCAGAACGTGACGTGGGCGATCCCGAGCCAGATCGCCCCGAGACCGGCGCGAACCCGGCCGGCGAGCGCCCCGGCGCTCCCGAGGACGAACAGGGCGTAGGTGAAGAGGGTGAAGAAGGCGACAGAGACGGCGAAGTGGTTGGGGTGGGGGATCGGGAAGACGCCGATCAGCGCCATGCTCGCGAGCGCCGCCGCGAGGAGGGCGACGCCGGCACGCCCGACCGTTCCGGACGCGTCGACCCAGAGCCGTGCCGCGAACCCGACGCCGAGGACGCCGCCCGCGATCAGGCCGTAGTTGAACGCCGGGGCGCTCGCTCGGCCCACCTCGCCCAGATCCGAGAGGGCGTTCGCCGTCGGGGAAAACCACGGCGCGAGGGCGATTGCGACGACGATCCCGAGGGTGGAGACGGCGAGTCCGAGGACGCCGAGCCGCGTGCCGACCTGCCGGAGTGTGAACGCCATCGGGGGCACGGACTCGGCGCGGGGGAATAAAACCGCGGCCGAGGAACCGGGACGTGTTCGCATCCGGATCTCGTCCCGTGGATCAGGCGTCGGCGCGCTGGCCGGTGTACCCGAAGATGTCGCGGTAGCCGTTCGCCGAGAACAGGACGGGGTAGAAAGGAGTATCGGCGCGGAGCTCGTGTTCGTCGGCCGCCGCGAACACCTCGCCGGCCTCCACGCGGGCGAAGTTCTCGGCGAACACCTCGTATCGCGTCGCCGCCGGCTTCGCGATCGGGTCGCCGAGGCTGAAGGTGGGCACCTCGCGGGGTTCGCGAGCCCCCGGAAGCGCGCCCGTGGCTTCGAGGAAGGCGCGGGTGACGCGGTAGGCGTTGGCCGACGCCCGGGGGCTCTTCTGGTAGCCCGCCTCCACCTCCATCAGCTCCGCGGCCTCGATCGCGAAGGGCCGACCCTCGTTTTCGGTCACCTCGACGAGCGCCTCGATGGGGAGCGAACGCACGATGTCGGCGGCGGCGTCGGCCTCGGCGTTGATGATGCCGAAGGGCTCGGGGTGGGACTGCGTGGAGTGGATCGAGAGGACGGTACAGCCCGCGAGCACCTCGGCGAGGCGCCGGGCCAGCCCGTACTCGTGGTCGCGGGGATCGCCGCCGTCCTCGAAGGCGCGGTTGAGGTCGGCGTCCACGTACCGGACGCCCCGGTCGAGGGCTTTCTCGTTTGCGACGACGAACGTCACCGGTTTTTCGAGGAGGGGTTTCTCGATCAGGATCCGCTCGATCGCGCGCGCTCCACAGGGCTCGTCGCCGTGGATCGCGCCCACCACCGCGATCTCCGGACGACCGTCGCCGAGCTGTGTGACGCGCATTCGGTACGAACCAGTCGATCCGCGTTTATGACACCATCGGACGGGAGCCGGGGTACCGACTGCGCTCACTGTGTGCCGGTGCTCGCTCCCCCCGTTGGCGGCGAGCACCGGATAGCGCTTCCAACAGTCCGTCGTCAGGAGGTATACTGTCGCCCGGGTCGATCCACGCGGCGGCGGGTCGACGACTCGCCGGTCGGACACGGCCGGGGGACCCGAAAGGGGACACCGGTCGAGACGCCGTAGCGCCCGCGAAACGGGGACAGCGGCGTTCGATCGCGCACAGCAGCGTTCGATCGCGCCGCAGGTTACACAATTTTTAAATAGAGCGCTCCCGGTTATGGCCGCATGGATCGCGATGACGTGATCGACGACGACGAGCTAATTTCGATCGACCTCGGGGCGGGCGTCTCACGTCGGGAGGTAGTGAAACAGCTCGGTGCGGCGGGTGCGCTCGTGGGCACGGCCGCCATGGCCGGCTGCCAGTCCGACAGCGACGCGACCCCCACCGACGGGGGCGGCAACAACAACAACAGCGGGACGCCGTGTCCGGGCGGAACGCCGAACGGAGAGGGCGGATCACAGAACATAGTGGGTGCCTCCCGGCATCCGGCGGTGGCGCCGCCGGGCTGGGAGCCGGCAAACACCCAGGAGGGATCCGGGGACAGCGACCGGACGGCGGTGTTCGTCTACCAGAACTCGAAAAACCCCTTCTTCGTGCCGATGACGTGTGGGTTCCACGACGCCCTGAACAACTACGGCTGGTCGGGCCAGGCGAAGGCGCAACCGGTGAACTTCGGGGGGCAACCACCAGTACAGGCCGCGATAATCGAGCGGGAGATCGACGAGACCCTGGGCGCCGGCGACGTCCTCGTGACGACGATACTCAACTCCACGACGTTCAACGATCCCATCCAGCGAGCGCTCGACAACGGCATCGTCGTCATCAACGGTCACACCGTCCCGTCGCCCGAGAACTGGAACAAGGAGTTCATGATGAACGAGGCGAGCGGCGAGGACTTCAGCGGCGGGTTCAGTTACAACGACCAGTCGATGATCATCCCCCACGTCGGGATCCGCGACGAGCGCGCCGGCGTCTCCCTGGCCCGCGAAGCCTACGCCCGCATGCAGGAGCGCAACGAGAAAGACGAGTACAGCGTTCTCCTCTGTAACGCGCTCCCCAACAACCCGGCGGTCACCCGGCGGGTGAACAAGGACGCGACCAACCAGGGCACCGCACAGCGCTACCTCGAAACCCGGAGCGACCCGTCGGTCAGCATATACAGCGGCGGAAGCGAGAACAAGATACTCCAGATCGATCCCCGCGTTTCGGGCGCCGAGACACAGATCAGCAACACCCTCGGGACCGACTCGGTGGACGCGGTGCTGGGCTCGGGGTACTGGGCCGCGGTCGCGGCCGGCAACCTGAAACAGAACGGCGATCTCTCGGGGGACACCATCGCCGCGGGGTTCGACCTGGACCAGCGGATGATCAACGGCATCAACGACGGTGGGACCACTTTCACGATCGCCCAGGACCCCTACAGCCAGGGGTACCTGAACGTCCCGCTCGCGTGGATCTACCTCGAGCGGGGCATGGAGATGAAGAGCATCGAGTGGGGCGTCTCCGTCTGGGATCAGGACAACATCGGCTTCGCCGACGAGCGCCGCAACTGGGACCAGCTCGACACGTGGCAGAAGAACAACTACGATTTCTACGGGTAGCTGATCGGGTAACGCGGCCGGACGGCTGATCGGGCGCGTCCGCCCTCCCCGACAGCAGGCGACGGACGACCGGATCGCGTAGACAGTCCCGGCGTATCCTGGCGGCCGGAGCGATCATAAACTTATAATTGCTTCCTGGTCGGTGAGGGAGGTAGGTGTTCACCTTGGCAACGCAATCATCCGGCGCGCTGGAGCGCGTCCGTTCGGCGACCGCTTCACTTTTCGCACGGCGCGAAGCGAGCGTGATCGTAGGACTCATTTCGATTTACGTGCTTGGTCTGATCGCCGAACCGAGCTCCTTCCTCACGATCGGCAAGTTCTCCCAGGTGCTGACGCTGGCCGCCCCCAACGCCATCATGGGGTACAGCGTGGCACTCCTGATGATCACCGCGGAGTTCGACCTGTCGGTCGGGTCCCTGTTCGGCGTGGCGGGGGCCATGGTGGTCGTGATGATCATCTCCGTCGGCCTCAGCGGGCCGGTCGCGATCCTCGTCGCGCTCGTCGTGGCCGGTCTGTACGGGGTAAGCCAGGGCTTGCTGGTGACCCAGCTCAACCTGCCGTCGCTCATCGTCTCCATCGGGACCCTGACCGGGTTGCGTGGCGTCGTGCAGATCATCCTCGGGTCGAGGACCAGGCCGATCGCACAGGAACAGAAGGGATTCCTGACGTGGCTCGGCGGGAAGGTCAGGCTCGACGACGTGCTCCTGCACAACGTGAACCCCTGGATCGACGAGGGGTTCGCGATCACGTATCAGATCCCGGGGATCCACGACGGGATGCGGTCGTTCGACGGCTTCTCGATCATGATCGTCTGGGCGTTCATCCTGCTCGGCCTGTTCCACTATCTCCTGTTTTACACGCGGTTCGGCCACCACGTCCGGGCGACGGGTGACAACATCCAGTCCGCCGGCACGACCGGGGTCGACCCGGAAATCGTCAAGATCGTCTGCTTCGGCATCGTCGGCGTGACGTCGGCGTTCGCGGGGATCGCGTACGTCACGTTCTCGGGGTCGGCCGGACTGAACACGGGCAACGGACGGGCGCTGTTCGTCATCGCCGCGGTCGTGCTCGGCGGGACGAAACTCACCGGCGGCGAGGGGTCGATGGTCGGCGCCCTGCTCGGTGCGGTCGTGTTGCAGCTGGCGAACAACGTGCTGTTCTCCCTCGGCATGGGCTTTTCCGGGTGGACCGACATCATCACCGGCGGGTTCATCGTGGCGGCGGTCGGCCTCGACGTCGTGTTCAGGGGCTTCAGCGTGGACCTCATCCGGGGCTGGTACCTCACGCCCACGAGGAAGCTGGTGGGTTCACCCGCCGAGTTCTTCCGGACGGAATCGATCCGCAAGACGTCCTCCGACATGTACGGCTACCTGATGGTCTCGATCGGGGCAACCGCCATCCTGACTAACCTCCTCGCCCTCGTCATCGGACTCCGGACAGATCTCTTCGGCCTGCTGGATTTCCTCGGCGTGGGGGAGATCTCGGTTCCCTCCCTGCTCGGCCTCAACCTCTCGGGGTTCAAGCTCGTCGTGAACGGGAACTGGCCCGAAACGGTCCTGCAGGTGTACCTGTTCCTGCTCCTGATCGCCACCGTGTCGTTTTTCGTCGTCGAGATCGTGACGCCGATGTTCGACAGGGGCGGCGACTACGAGAACTCCCTCGCCATCGCCACCTACAGCACGGCCGTCGCGCCGCTCCTCTCGGTCCCAATCGTCATGTACGGGTTCGACATCTTCTTCGTCGGCGGGGAGTTGATCTCCTCGCTCATCGTGGCGATCCCGATCTTCCTCGTGATGCTCTGGCTGATATACACCGGCGTCTCGGAGCTCCACGAGCTGTCACCCCGGGAGTCGATCGCGACCGTCGGCGCCCTGGTCGGCGTCTGGCTCGTCATCTCGGCGATCGTGTCGTGGTCGCTGACGAACGTTCAGCCGGTAGGGTGACCGCGAGACCGCCGGACTGCCGGCATACGCGTCGATACCATCGGAAACGCCACGAATTTAAGTACAAAATTTTTATATAGGGTGCATCCGATTGTGCGCCCATGGAGCCCAGTGATGTCCTAGACGAGGACGGTAACCTCTCGATCGAACTCGGAAAAGGCGTCTCCCGCCGCGACGCCATGAAGAAAATCGGCGCCGTCGGTGCCGCGATGGGTACGGTCGGCATGGCCGGCTGTCAGGGGGACGACGGCGGCGACGGCGGCAACGGCAACGGCAACGGCAACGGCGGGTCGGCGGACTTCGAGTACTCGCGTCACCCCGCGTGGGCGCCCCCGGGATGGGAGGCCGACCAGACCGAGAGCGGCGACGGGATGAGCGACCGGCGGTGCGTCTACGTCATCCAGAACGTCGACAACACGTTCTTCGTGCCGATGACGTGTGGGTACCACGACGCCCTCAACATCTTCGGCTACACGGGCGAGCTCAGAGGGCCGGGGCAGGACGGGACCCTCACGGACCAGGTCGACATCATCGAGTCGGAGATCGACAACATGGACGAGGGTGACATCATCATCTCGACCATCCTCGACGTGAACACCTACAACGACGCCATCCAGTCGGCTCTGGACAACGGCATCATCTTCATCAACGGCCACTCGACGCCCGCGACCAGCGTCCCGGACGGCCCCTCGTGGAACTACGAGACCCAGCAGGAGCAGTTCACGTACGAGAGCCCCGTGTCGGGCGAGGACCGGGAGATGATCATCCCCCACGTCGGGATCCGCGACGCCCGCGGCGGCGTCGCGATGGCCGTCGAGATGCAGGAGCGCCTGCAGAACCAGAAGCCCGACCAGGACGAGTACACGGTCTTCCTGGTGAACGACCTGCCGGACAACCCGGCAGTTTCCCGGCGCGTCGACAAGAGCCGGTCCTCCGAGGGCACGGCACAGCGGTACTACGAGACCCAGGACAACATCAACGTCTACCAGGACCAGGTGTTCGAGACGCCCCAGCCCCCGGAGATCTCGAAGTCGCGGAACGACGTCGTCGACACCATCCAGGGCGAGGACGTCGACGCCGTCGTGGCCTCGGCGTTCTGGGCCGCGGCCGGCGCGGGCGCAGCACGCAACGAGGGCGAACTCGACGAGGACATGCTCATCTGTGGGTTCGACCTGGCCGGGATGACCGGGACCGGGGAGGACGCAGGCCCGATCGCCAGCGGTAACGTGGACTTCGTCATGGGGCAGGACCCCTACACCCAGGGATTCCTGAACGTCCCGCTGGGGTGGATGTGGGCCGAGCGCGGCATCGAGATGAAGGACCTGGAGTTCGGCGTGTCGATCTTCGACCAGCGGAACATCGAGTTCGCCACGCAGCGCAGGAAGTGGTCGACGCTCATCGACTGGCAGGAGGACAACTACGACGTCCTCACCTACTAGCGCGTCGAGCAACCGAACCTTCCGTAGCACCCTATCATGGCAACTACCGAATCAGACGACGTTGGATCAGCCGAAGCGGAGGGAGCCGTCGAAGAGGACGGGGAGAAGACCGTCCTCCAGACCGACGGGTTGACCAAGTACTTCGGTGCGATCGAGGCGGTCAAGAACGTGAGCCTCGGCGTCAACGAGGACGAGATCCTCGCGATCGCCGGCGACAACGGCGCGGGGAAGTCGACGTTCATCAAGATGCTCTCGGGGGTCCTGCAGCCGACCGCCGGGGACATCTACCTCCGCCAGGACGGGAAACTCGAGAAACAGTACTTCTCGTCCTCGAAGGACGCGATGGACGCCGGCATCGCCACCGTCTACCAGGAACAGCACCTCAGCCCGAACGCACCCACGTACGCGAACATCTTCCTCGGGATGGAGCCGCTGAAGTCGGGACCGCTCGGGTGGCTCGCCCGCCAGGTCGACGAGGAGTACATGGTCCGGGAGAGCCGGAAGATACTCAACGACATCGGGTTCGACTTCGACCCGCGTTCGCCCGTCAACGAACTGTCGGGCGG
>Ga0207719_100182_pt1 | contig 49935 bp, 58 predicted proteins | sample A23P1SouthBayCA_2_FD_187279 | JGI IMG/M metagenome (GOLD analysis project Ga0207719, IMG submission 187279) | Aerobic enrichment media microbial communities from Eden Landing Ponds, California, USA - A23 P3 (3) (SPAdes) | ecosystem: Environmental > Aquatic > Marine > Unclassified | place... | reverse complement strand
CCTTTCATCATGTTGTCGATGGCCGAGAACACGACGAGGCGGCCGTCGTCGTCGATTTCGAAGCCGACCTCCGCCGTGTTCGTCCCGGCGACCGCCTTCGGTTCGGGGTAGCGGTACACGCCGCTCCCGCCGGTGACGAGGCGCACGAACGGTTCGTCCTCGTAGTGTTCCCGGTAGGCGGTGTAGATGTCCGCCTTCGAGGGCGTCTCCTCGGGGAGGAGATGACAGGTCGCGGACGCGCCGCGAATCATGTCGACGGCGTGGACCGTGAAGTGGACGCCCGTGTTCAGATACTCCTCGATTTCGGCCTCGTGGCGGTGGCCCGTCGGCGCGTACGGGCGGACGACGCCCGAGCGCTCCGGGTGCGAGGAGGCCGCGCCACCGCCGGCGCCGCCCTCCGAGGAGCCGACTTTCACGTCGATGACCGCCTCGGCGGTATCGTCGAGCACCCCCGCCTCGTAGAGGGGGTAGAGTCCGAGCAGGGTGGCCGTGGCGTTACACCCACCGGACGCGATGATGTCCGCGCTCGCCAGGTTCTCCCGGTTCACTTCGGGGAGCGCGTATTCGGCCTCATCGAGGAGTTCGGGGCGCTCGTGGCCGTCGTAGTACTCCTCGTACGCTGCCGGGTCGCTCAGCCGGAAGTCGGCCGAGAGGTCGACCACCGTGTCGGCAACGTCTCGAAACTCGTCGATGCGGCCCATCGAGACGCCGTGGGGCGTCGCGGTGAACAGCACGTCCACGTCACCGAGGTCCTCGGGGTCCGAGAAGCGCACGTCGAGGTCCCGGAGGTTCGGGTGAACCGTCCCGACGGAGCGCTTCGTGTACGAGCGCGAGGTGGCGTACTCCACCTCGAACTCGGGGTGGTCAGCGAGCAGTCGGAGGAGCTCACCACCAGTAAAACCGGAGCCGCCGACGACGCCGGCCGTCGTCACGCTGGCACCTCCGCTCTCGCCTTCTCCTCCAGCCAGTCGACGACGGTCGCGGGCACGTCGATGTCGACGCAGTCGTTGAGCGCCTTGAACTCGACGGTGTGGTTGACCTCGTGGACGGTGTACCCGTCGGGGTTGCCGTCCTCGTCCACGCCCGTCTCCATCAGGTCGACGCCCAGGAGTCCGTCACCGACGGCCTCGCTCGCCTCCGCGACGAGTCTCCGGGCCTCGTCGTCCAACTCGAACGCCTCCGTCGTCGCGCCTTTCGCGGCGTTCGTGAGCCAGTGCTCCGAGGAGCGGACCATCGCGGCGACGGGGTCGCCGTCGGTGGCGAGCACGCGGATGTCCCGCCCCGGCTTCTCCACGAACTCCTGGATGTAGAACACCTTGTGCTCGTAGTGGCCCAGCGTCTCCTTGTGTTCGAGAATCGCCTCCGCGGCGTCGCGGCTGTCGATTTTCGCCATCAGGCGACCCCACGAGCCGATGACGGGCTTGAGGACACAGGGGTAGCCGAACTCCTCGATGGTTTCGAGGGCGGCCTCCTTCGTGAACGTGACCTCAGTGGTGGGGGTGGGGACGCCGGCGTTCGCCAGCGCGAGGCTGTTCTTCGCCTTGTCAGCACACACCGCCGCCACGTCCGGATGGTTCACGACGCGCACGTCGTAGGAGTCGACGAACTCGGTGATGTACTTCGAGCGACTCGTCGCCAGACAGCGGTCAATCACTAAATCGCAGTCCGCGATGCCCTCGGGCGCGTCGTTCATCCCGAAGCGCTGCTTCCGGACGTCTATCTTGGTGACCTCGTGACCCCGCTCGCGAATCTCGTTCAGCAGGAGCTTCTCGTCCCGGCGGATGCGGGAGTACAGCAGGCCGAAGTGCAATTTACTCCCCCCAGTCCTCCTCGAGCTCGGGCGCTCGGTCGAGGACGGGCGGGTTGGCTTCGAGCACTTCGAGCTCGGTGCCACAGGTCGAACAATCGACTATCTCTCCGACTTCGAGGTCGTCGTGCAGGTCCAGTTCGGCCCCGCACTCGACACATTCTGCCATGCGTACCCGAATTACGAGTGGGTGTTACTTAACGGTGTCGAACCTATCGGATTCCAAACAATAGTCGCAGCCCGCGCTATAGACCCCGAAACGTGCGTCCGGCCGGGTCGCCCGAACGATGTATCAGATTTCTTATTGTGTTCTCATTCGTCCGGCGACGAGCGCTCGGACACCGCGTCAGCGAGCGCCGTCCGCGCGGCGTCGAGCGACTCGCGGCGCGTTTCGATTTCTTGACGATGGGCGACGCGTTGCTTCTCGCTTCCCGCCGCCGCGTCCCGCACCTGTTCCGGGGCCGGACCGCCCCGGGAGTCGCGGGCCGCCACGCTCTCGGTGGGGTCGAGCGCCGCCGCGACCGCCTCGCGGGTCACGAACTCCGCGAGCGGGTCCCCGGTTATCTCCCGTGTCGCCTCGTCGATGGTGTCGACGCTCGCCGCCTCGCCCGTCATCCGTTCGGCGGCGAGCGCGACGATTTCGTGGGCGGTCCGGAACGGCAGGCCGTGGGCGGCCAGCAGGTCCGCCACGCCGGTGGCCGTCGAGAACCCCTCGCCGGCCGCGTCCTTCAATTTCGCCTCGGGCCACGACGCGGTGGCGACGGCCCCCGCCGCCACGTCCGTCGCTTCCGGGACGGCGTCGAGGGCGTCCCAGGCGTGCGGCGTCGCGTTCTGTAGGTCCCGGTTGTACGCGCGGGGGAGGCCCTTCAGAATAGTTAATAAACCGTTCAGCCCCGCCGCGGTTTCGCCCGCCGTCGCGCGCACGAGTTCGAGCGTGTCCGGGTTCTTCTTCTGGGGCATAATCGAGGACGTCGAGGCGTAGTCGTCGTCGAGTTCGACCAGCCCCTTGTTCGCGAACACGACCACGTCCTCCGCCAGCCCCGAGAGATGCGTCGCGTGCGTCGCGAGCGCCGAGACTGATTCGAGCAGGAAGTCCCGCGCGGAGACGGCGTCCATCGAGTTCTCGACGACACCATCGAACCCCAACAGGTCGGCCGTGCGCTCGCGGTCCACGTCGAACGTCGTGCCCCCGAACGCCGCCGCGCCGAGCGGCGAGCGGTTCGTCCGGTCGTAGGCGTCGAGCAGGCGCTCCGTGTCCCGTTCGAGCGCGCCCGCGTAGGAGAGCGCCCAGTGGCCCACCGTGATTGGCTGTGCTGGTTGAAGGTGGGTGTAGCCGGGCATCACTGTGTCCGCCTCCTGTTCCGCGAGCGCGAGCAGTTCCTCGCGGGCGGCCAGCACCGCGTCGAGCGCGTCGAGGAGGTCCTCGCGGACCCGATAGCGGATACACGTCGCCACCTCGTCGTTGCGCGAGCGGGCAGTGTGCATCTTCCCGCCGTCCGGACCGACGCGCTCTATGACGGCCGTCTCGATGGCCTCGTGGACGTCCTCGCCGTCGGGGAGCGCGTCGTAGCCCGCCGCCTCGACGTCGTCGAGCGCGGCCAGAATCTCGCCGGCCACCGGCGACTCGACGATGTCGCGCTCGGCCAGCATCACGACGTGCGCCCGGTCCACGGCGAGGTCCGCCGCGAAGATGCGCCGGTCGGCGGCCATCGAGGAGAGAAACTCCCGAGCGGGGCCGCCGCTGAAGCGCTCGCGGCGGACGGCCGTTTTGTTGTCCGCGTCCGGCGTGTCTACGCCGCCCGGACCTTCGTCCGCGTCCGGCGCGTTTTCGCCGGCCGGACCGTTTTCCTCCTCGCCGTCGGTCATTATTCGTCCTGCTTCTTCGAGCGGTTCGCCAACCGCTCCTGGAAGCCGTGGTACTTCGCGACGCCGGTGGCGTCGCCCTGCGTGATGCCCTGAACCGTCTTCGTGTTGAAGGAGGCGGCGTCCTCGGAGTAGACGGCGTGGGGGCTCTCGCGGCCGACGGGGCGGGCCTGTCCGCCCTCGAAGCGGACGGTGACGGTGCCCGTCACCTCGTTTTGGGTCTCAGCGATGAACCCTTCGAGGGCATCGGTGAGCGGCGAGTCGACGAGGCCCTTATATCCTTGTTCGGACCACTCGGCGTCGATTTCTTCCTTCACGCGGCGCTCCTCCTTCGTGAGCACGAGGCCTTCGAGCGCCTTGTGCGCGTTGAGCAACACGGTGGCGGCGGGGTGTTCGTAGTTTTCCCTCACTTTGAGACCGAGCATCCGGTCCTCCATCATGTCCGTGCGGCCGACGCCGTACGCGCCGGCGCGCTCGTTGAGGTGCTCGATGAGGGGGACGGGCGCCATCTCCTCGCCATCGACGGCGACGGGGCGGCCCTCCTCGAAGGCGATTTCGACCGTCTCGGTCTCCGCGGTGGGCGCGTCGGTCCACTCGTAAATCTCCTCGCCGGGGACGTGTTCCGGCTTTTCGAGGTCGCCGCCCTCGATGGAGCGACTCCAGAGGTTCGTGTCGATGGACCAGACGCCCTCGTTGCCGCCTTCGACGGGGAGGTCGCGCTCCTCGGCGTACTCCATCTCCCACTCGCGGGTGAGGCCCTTCTCGCGGATGGGCGCGATGACCTCCTTCTCGGAGGCGCGCCAGATGACCTCGAAGCGCAGTTGGTCGTTCCCCTTTCCTGTGGCGCCGTGGGCGATGCCGTCGCAGCCCTGCTCGTCAGCGACCCGCAGGATTTCCTTCGCGATGACGGGGCGGGCGAGCGCGGTCCCCAGGGGGTAGCCCTGGTAGTCGGCGTTGGCCTCGACGGCGTCGAAACAGAGGTCAGCGAAGGCGTCCTGCGCGTCGACGACGTAGTGTTCGAGGTCGAGCGCGTCCGCCGTCTCGCGGGCCTCCTCGAACTCCGCTTCGGGTTGCCCCACGTCGACGGTGACGCCGATTACCTCGTCGTAGCCGTACTCCTCTTCGAGCAGCGGTACGCAGACTGTGGTGTCGAGCCCTCCGGAGAAGGCGAGCGCGACTTTGTTTGCCATGTGTGGTGTCTCAGTTGATAGTGGTTATCAGTTGCGGGACGAAACGACGCCGGGGAATGGGGGTGTGAAATGGGGTCAGAGGGACCCCCGTCGTCGCGGGAGAAAGCGAACGCTGCCGGCGCTCGCGGCGGGGGCGGACCCTGACGCGACGGCCGAGCACATCGGTACGGGCGGATTGCGCGTCGCCGTACAAATGGGTTTCCCTTCCGTCGGCCCGAACCGTTATCCCTTCCCACGGTAGAGTGCCGATATGCTCGGGACTCGCGGCGACATCGACGTCGAAGACCTGCTGAAAATCATCCTCGTGTTGGTAGCGATATGGATCGTCATCTCCATCGTCGGCCAGCTCGTCGAGAGCCTCGCGTCGCTTTTGGGGCCGCTTCAGCCCGTGCTGGGGCTCATCGTCCTCGGGCTCATCGTCCTCTGGCTCCTCGACCGGTTGTAGTAAGCGCCCCCGTCCTCTACGTTCCCCCGTGCCGTTCAGCGTCAACGTCCCTGTCCCGCCCGCACTGCGCCGCCTCGCGGACGACCTCGCGCCGGAGCTCGCCGCCTATGAACACGTTCGCGACGAGTTCACGCTCGTCCTGAAGCGCCTCGGTGACCCGGATTCGTTCAATGCCACCGAGCAGCGCGTCCGCGAGGCGCTCGCGGGAGCCCCCGCGTTCGAGGCCCGCGTCTCGGAGCTCGGCGCCTTCCGGACCCCGCCCGTGGGTCCGGCGCCGGTGTTGTATCTCGCCGTCGAGAGCCCCGGCATCGAACAGCTCCACGGGCGGCTCTGCGAGCGATTCGACCCCGTGCCCGGCATGGAGGGTGAGGCGTACGTCCCCCACGTCACGCTCGCGCGCGGCATCGACGCCGGGCCGTTGAACCGCGACCCGACGTCGAAACTCGTCGGTCGGAGTGTGGGGCCCGTCACGTGGGACGTGACTGAACTCCGGGTCCGCGACGGCATCTACGGCGAGACGACGGCACGCATTCCCCTGCCGGCCTGAGACTCCCTTATTCCTGCGCGTCGCTGGTGTTCACTTCGCTCACCCATTCGGGCGTCTCGACGCTCGTGGCGCCGAGCGCGCTGTACGTGCCGTTGTACGCGTACGTTCCGGCCGGGGTGTCGACCCGCCACGACGCGCGCTTCACGAGGCCGTCCGCCGTGACGGCGAGCGTCGCGCTGAAGTTCTGGACGCCGAGTCGCGCGTAGCCGCCGAGCGTGAGGTCCTCGCTCGCGTTCCGTGCCTCGAAGCGCGCGACGGGGACGCCGTCGATAGTCGTGCTCCCGTTTCGCTCGTACGTCGCGTTGAACGGGATGGCCGCGGTGGCGAACCCGTCCACGCGGCTCCGCCCGGCGTCGTACTTGTAGGCGACCGACCCGTTCTGTTCGCCGCGGATGTACGTCCCGCTCGCGTTGCTGAACTGCGTCGTTTCGAGGGGGCCCGTCACGATACGGGTCAGCGAGACGCTCGGGTCGCGCTGAATCGCCGCATCGAGGCGTTCGGAGCTCTCTGGCGTGCTGAGGTTCGCGTCGTAGCTGAAATTGGTGGCTGCCGCGAGGGCGCCCCCGTGGCGCTCGTCGAGCGTGTCGTTCGCCGCCACGTTCCCCAGGTCGTCGTTCGACGACCCCAGGGAGCCGATGCCGGGCGCGCTACATCCCGCGAGGACCAGACAGCAGACGAGCGCGAGCACACGGAGGCGTTCCATCGCTCCCGGCTTTCGGGTCGGCGCACAAGGGCTTTCGGCTTCGGTCCCCCGCTCGGGGCGTCGGCCGGGACGACGGACGCGCCGCTCAGGTGTCGTACGTCGCGAGCGTCCGCTGGTCGCCGCCGGCGGACCACACGATTTCGATTGTCCTGCCGTCGGGCACGTTGCTGACGCGGACGGTGTCGCCGGTCGTCATACTCCCCTCGGGCCACCGGGTCGTGCGATAGCCGCTGTCGTGGTCGATGCGGGCGAGCAGGTTCGCCTTCTCGATGCTGTCCCCGCCCTCGTGCCGGACGATGACCGTCGACCCGTCGCGCTCGAAACTGAAGCTGACCGACGGCACGTCGGGACCGCTCGCCGCCGCCTCGGTGACCCACGTGGGGCGTTCGAGCGTCGCCGTCCCGAGTTCGTCGTAGCGCAACTCGAAGCGCACGGTGCCGTTCGCCGTCGTCGCCGTCCAGACGGCGCGCTTCACGAGGTTTCCGTCCGTCACGTCGAGCGTCGCCTCGAACGACTCGACCTCCCCTCTAACCGGTACGCTCGCGTTCGACGCGTTGACGGCCTCGTAGCGGGTGACCTCGGTGCCATCGACAGTCGCGCTCCCGTTCCGCTCGTACGTCGCGCCGAGCGGGAGGCGACGCGACGGGTCGAACTGCCGAATCGGGTCGGTTACGTGGTAGGCCGTCTCGCCGTCCTCGACGACGCGGGCGTACGTCGCCGTCGCGTTGGTGTAGCGCGCCACCGTCGCGCCGGTCCCCTCGCGGTGGGTGAGTCGCGCCGAGCCGTTCACGACCTCCCGAACCGTCGACGTTCGGTTCGGCCCGCGCAGCGCCGCCGTGGCGTTGTACGCACCCAACGCTTTGAGCCGGCTGTTGTGGAGTGTCCGAAGCGTCTCGTTTATGCCGTCGAGTTCGACGGCGCTCGCCGCGGGCGGCGTATCGGTCGTGGGGTCGGGCCCAAGAGCGTCAGCGCCCGGCGTCCCGGTGCAGCCAGCGAGCGCGAGCAGGAGGACCAGACAGACCGCGGCGCTGGATTTCATCTGCTCGGTGTATCCCCGAGACGGCACAAATGCCTTCCGCTCAGGGCCGCGGCGGGTCGCCGTCCCACGCGTCCATGTCGGTGTAGAAGTTGTGTATCGCGTAGCGTAGTTTCGCGGGGCTCACGTCGACCATCTCCGCGCGCTCCTCCTCGGGGAATGTCGCGTGGACGCTGTAATCGCCCATCTCGCGGACGCTCGCCTCGGTGTAGCGCCTGTCGAGCAGTATCCGAACGCCGTAGTCGTCGGGCGAGCGCAACACGCGTCCAAGCGCCTGTCTCGTCTTCCTGACCGTGGGAATCTCGACGGCGTAGCGCCATCCCGACTCGTTCGCGTCGAAGATGTCGTCGTAGGACTCCTGTATCGCCTCGCTGCGCTCGTCGAGATGCGGATAGGGAACGCCCACGACGACGACGGTTCGCGCGTCGTCGTCGTCGAAGCTCACCCCCTCCGCGAGCGTCCCCCACAGCGAGGTGAAAAGCGTCGCGTCGTCCTCGGCAACGAAGCGCTCCCGCATCGTCTCCGCCGCGACGCCCGGTTCGTCGAGGTATCTGGTGCCGGACCCCGCCAGCAGGTCGTGGTAGCGCTTCGCCTCCGCGTAACTCGGACAGAAGACGAGCGTGTTCCCGGGCGTGAACTCGACTGCGTCCCGGAGCGTCTCCGCGATGCGCTCCTGTACGTCCGGGTCGTCGCGCTTGCTCGCGAACAGCGGGGGCGTGTCGACGGCGAACGTCCGGCGGCGCTCCGGCGGGAAGGAGAGGCCGAAGGCCATCGTCTCCGGGTCCGTGAGCCCCAACACCGATTCGGTCACGTCGAAGGGGCGCAGCGTCGCGCTCATCAACACCGTGGCGTGGACCGAGTCGAACAGGTCGCCGGTCACCTCCCGCGGGATGCAGGCGTACAGTTCGGCGCGGCCGTACACGTCGTCGGTGCCCTCGTGGCGGCGCACGCCGACGACGGGGTAGCGCCCGAGTTCCGCGCTCTCCTCTATCCACGACCCCACGAAGTCGGCCACCGCGAGCGTCTGGCACTCCGTGCGCGTGCTCGTCTCCCCGCGCTTGTACGCCCGCTCGTACTCCTCATCCAGTTCCTCACCGAGCGACTCGGCCTGCTTCACGTCCGAGCGGATGCCCTGCCCCTCGTAGCGCGCGAGGAACGCCCGCGTCAGGTCATCGCGCCCGTCGTCGTTTCGTACTGAGACGTCCGTCCACGAGTCGTCGATGTCGGCGTACGCACTGGGTTCGAGCTCGTCCTCGTACGTGTTCACCAGCGCCGCCCGGAACGCGCGCACGACGTTTCGCGCGGCGTCGGCGCGGGCGTCGTCGCTCTCGGCTAGCTCGTCCACCGCGCCGTCCAGCGTCCGCTCGGTGAGCGCCCGCGACGCGTGTTCGCGGGCGGCGTCCTCGATGTTGTGCGCCTCGTCGAACACCGTCACCACGTCCTCTGGCTCCTTGCCGAGCCAGCGGAAGAACTGCTTTCGAATGCCGGGGTCGAGGATGTGATGGTAGTTGCAGACGACGAGGTCGATGTCCTCTAACCCATCTTTCAGGAGTTCGTAGCCGCAGTACCCCCGCTGGCCGGCGTACTCGTAGATTTCCTCGGGCGTACGGACGCCGTCGTACAGCCACTCGTAGAACGCGTCCGTGTCGCCCAACAGGTTCCGCTCGTAGTGGTCACAGGTGGCGGCGTCCGCCTTTTCCGCGCGCTCCTCGCGAGCGGCTTCGAGTTCCTCCATCACGGCGGCGCGGGCCTCGGCGGCGTCGTCGTCGCCCTCGTTTGCGGCCTCAAGTAGCTCCTCGGCGCGGCGTTCGAGCTGTTCGATTTCGCCCTCGGTTTCGGCCAGGTCGTAGGTGTTGTCCCGGAGGACCTGACACTCCTGGTAGTCCACGTCGATGTGACACATCGACCCCTTGCCGCGGAACACGACGGCGCGGAGGGGTTCGCCCGCGTGTATCTCGCGGGCGTCGCGGACGAACTGGCGCATCTGCTGGTGGACGTTCGTCGTTATCACGACCGTCTTGTCCGTCTCGCGGGCGTAGTCGAGCGCCGGCGCGAGCGCCGCGAGCGTCTTGCCAGTCCCGCAGGCGCCCTCGAAGAGGATGTCCCGCCCGTCGTCGAGCGCCCCGCGGATGCGGTCCATCGCCTCCCGCTGGTTCTCGTACGGCGAACCGTACGGGAAAAACCGCAGATACGAGCGCTCCGATGGGTCGCTGGCGGCCACGGGACTCCTTCGTCCTCCCCGGGCTAAAGGTTCACGCCGACCCGTTCGTCGGCGGCGACGGCGTCTGCCCGTCCTCACAGCTCCCGTCGTTGGCGTACTTCCGGAGCGTGCCCTCGCCGTCTATCTCGATGAACACGCTCCGACAGCCGCCGTCCTCGATGGCGAACTGGCGGTGGCGGTCGCCGTCGACCTGCGCCTCGATGACGAAGGACGCCGGCTCCTCGGCCCAGTCCGGCGAGACGGTGACGACGCTCTCCTCCCCCGCCGACCGCGATTCGAGGTCGTGGGTCGTCCAGCTCACCACCTCGTCGTTTCGCTCCACCTGGAGCGCGAGTCGGTGTGCCTCGTCGTCGTTGTTCGCGACCCGGAGGCCGACGAGTTGGGACCCGCCCGTCGTCTCCGTCGGTTCGTCGTCATCGTCGTCGCCGGAGCCGCCGGAACAGCCCGCGAGCAGGGCCGCTCCGGCCCCGACTGCGCCGAGCATCGACCGACGCGTCAGTCCGCTCATGGACTGGCTTGCGGCACGCGCCCGGAAATACCTACCTCATCGGCCGAGTCGGCGCGGCGGAGTTCGAGCGTCACGACCGCGCCCTCGGCCGGCGGGTTTGCGTCACCCGACCGTTCGTTTTCCGCTTCTTCCTCCCCGTCCGGCGCGTTTACGTCAGCCGTCCCGTTCTCCACTCGAATCTCCCCCCGCGCCGCGTCGACGACGGCCTTCACGAGATACAGGCCGAGCCCCATCCCCGCCGCCTCGCCCGCCTTCCGGCCCGGCGAGAACAGTTCCTCGCGGACGCTCTCGGGGATTCCCGCGCCGTTGTCCGAGACCCGAACGGTCACCGTGTCCGGGCCCGCCGCCGCCCTGACGGTCACCCGCGGCGTCGCGGCGTCGCTGTGCTGGACGCCGTTGCGGAGCACGTTCTCGAACGCGGATTCGAGCAGGCGGGAGCCGACGACCCTGACCGACGGCACCTCGCCCTCCACCGCGAACTCGGCCTCGGGGAACGACGTGCTGGCGGCCGCGAGCGCGTTCGACAGCGTCGTGTCGAGGGGGACCGGCTCCTGTGTCTCGTCGAAGGAGTCGACGACGTCCGTCGCCAGCGCGGTCAGTTCCTCGATGTGGTTGCCCTTCCGGAGAATCGGCTCGGCGTTCTCGACGCCCGCCGCCGCGAGCAGTTCCGCGTACCCCTGTACGACGTTGATGTCGTTGCGGATGTCGTGGCGCAACAGCCGGTTCACGAAGGTTAGCTGTTCGCTGCGCCGGTCGAGGCGCGCTCGCTCCTCCTCGACGCGCCGCCGCCGCTCCCGCGCCCGCTGGTGGAACACGCCGACGAGGAGCCCGTTCACCAACCCCGCGCCCGCGCCGCCGCTGACGAGGAGCCCCGGCGTCAGCATCTCGACGCCGACCGACTGCTGGTGGGCGACGATTATCCCGAGGATGAGGCCGAAGTTCGTCGCCATCAGCACACACCACCCGCCGACGACGAGCGTGTCGTCGCCCGTCAGGCGCGGCCGGAGGGTGGCGAGGCCGGCCCACACGATGGTCACCCACAGAACTGGAAACACGACGCCGAGAATCCGCGGAAAGGACAGGATATCCGTCCGCAGCGCGCGCAACACCGGCACCACGAGGATGAGGACGCTGGCGACGAACACCACGCCGAAACCGGCAATCCGCTTTCGTCGCTCGCTCCACGCACCGAACTTTGGCATCTATGCGTGTTCTCGTCGCACCCTCCCTTAAACCCGCGGGCCCCCGACGGGCGCCCCGGTGGCCACCGAACACAAGTCGTTTGTCCGCCGCCCTCGCTCTCGCTGGTATGCTCGCGGTGCTCTCCGACACGCACAGCCGACGCGGCCACGAACTCGCCGGCCGCGCCCGAACGGCCGTCGAACGCGCCGACGAAGTGGTCCACGCCGGCGATTTCACGAGCGAGGCCGCGCTCGACGCCTTCCACGACGCGGCCGACCGCCTCCACGCCGTCCACGGCAACGCCGACGACAGGTCCGTTCAGGAGCGCCTGCCCGAGAGTCGGACCGTCGAGTATCGGAGTATTCGCATCGCCGTCACGCATACTGTCAGGGGCGGCGCGACGGCGCGCTCGCTGTTCGCGCGGGAGCGGGGCGCGGACCTCCTCGTCACCGGACACACGCACACGCCGACGTTCACCGACGCCGACGGGCTCGGACTGCTCAACCCCGGGAGTCACGCGGACCCGCGTGGCGGCCCGGCGTCGCACGCCGAACTACGCGTCGAGACAGGGGGAGAGAACGGAGGGGGGAGGGAACTGCGGGGCGAACTCCGCAGGCGAAATGGGGACCTCCTGCGGGAGTTCCGGCTGCCGGCGCCGACCGAATGAGGGGGTTGGTGGGGGGTGGGAGGGCCGAAGCCGGTCGGCGCCGACCTCCGAGTACGCCTACCGGTGGAACCATCAAATAGCCGCCGGAGGCACAAATATCCGTTTTAGCGACGGTAGTACGTCCAGAACGCGACACAGCCCAGCACCACGAGGCCGCCGAGGAAGACGAGCGCGCCGGGCGGGAGGCCGTTCCCGCCGCTCGCGGCCGTGGCGTCCATCGTTCCGACGCCCCCGCCGGTGGTGTTTGCCTCGTTCCCGACGGCCTGCTGGACGACGAGACTCACGGCGCCGAGGACGGTGACGGCCCCGAAGAACCGACCGAGCGCGCTTCGGAGCCCCTGCGAGTCGCTCTCGTCGCCCGCGAACAGCACTAACGGTTCGTCGGTCGGGCCGTAGACGGTCATTTCGCGGCCCTTCTCGGAGTACTGGGTGCCCCGCTTTTCGATGAGGTCGGCCTCGTGGAGGTTCTCGATGTGGTACTGGGCGTTCTGAATCGACGTGTCGGCGCGCTCAGCGAGTCTGGAGGGCGGCGCGGGCTCCTCGTGGAGGGCGGAGAGCAGTTCCCGCGCGGTGGCCGAGGAGAGCGCGCCGAGCACGTCGTCGGCGTCGTCGTCGTCGACGCCGAGCACCCTCGGTTCGCCCGACGCGGGTTCGATGTCAGGGTCGGAGGGGAGGAGGTCGGCCATGGTCGGCGTTCACCCCGTTCGGTTATCAGTCTTGCCCGTGCGCGCCGAAACCGATTTGACCCCGCGGGAGAAGCAGGGCGTATGGAACCGGTGTTCTACGGCATCCTCGCGCTCCTGTTGCTGTTCGTCTTCTTCATCTACCTGTTGCTCCGCCGCACGCTGCTCGCGTTCAACGAGGGGCGAAAGGAGTAACCGACCCCGAGGCGCCGGTGCCGGTAGCCGAAACCGGTTTGCCGCGCTCGGCGCTACGAGCGGGTATGGACCCACGCGTTCGCGACCACGCGAAGACCATCGTCGAACACTCCACCGACCTCTCGGCGGGCGACGACGTCGTCATCGACGCCCACCCTGTTGCTTCGGACCTCGTCACCGCGCTGTACGAGGAGATAGCGAAGGTGGGCGCGAACCCCCTCGCCATCACCGACCGGACGGGCAAGCGATTCGTCCGCGCGTACCTCCGGAACCACGATGGCGACTTCGAGGAGCCGTCCCACCAGCGCGCCCTCTACGAGGAGATGGACGCGTACATCGCCATTCGAGGCGATGCCAACGTCACCGAAACCGCCGACGTGGACGGCGACACCCAGTCCGCCTACGACCGGGCGACCCGCGAGTTGCTGAACGAGCGGCTCTCGAAGACGTGGTGTCTCACCCAGTACCCCGCCGACGCGAACGCCCAACTCGCGGGGATGTCCAGCGAGGCGTATCAGGAGTTCGTGTACGACGCCGTCTCGAAGGACTGGGACGCCGTCCGTGAACACCAGGCCCAGATGAAGGAGATTCTCGACGACGCCGAGGAGGTGCGCATCGTCTCCGGCGACACCACGGACGTGACGATGCGCGTCGCGGGCAACGTCACCCAGAACGACTATGGCGAGAACAACCTCCCCGGCGGCGAGGTGTTCACCGCGCCCGTCCCCGACTCCGTCGAGGGCGAAGTCCTCTTCGACAAGCCCGTCTACCAGCGCGGCCACGAGATTACGGACGCCCGACTCACCTTCGAGGACGGCGAGGCCGTCGAGTGGGCGGCGGCGAAAAACGAGGACGTGCTGGACGACATCCTCACCACCGACGACGGCGCGAAGCGTCTGGGGGAGCTCGGGATAGGGATGAACCGCGACATCGACCGGTTCACGTACAACATGCTGTTCGACGAGAAGATGGGCGACACCGTCCACATGGCCGTCGGCCGGGCCTACGAGGACACGGTGGGCGAGGGCAACGAGCAGAACGAGTCGGCCGTCCACGTGGACATGATAGTGGACATGTCCGAGGACTCGCGCATCGAGGTGGACGGCGAGACGGTCCAGGAGGACGGCACGTTCAGCTTCGAGGCGTAACGAGGGCGAGCGAAGCGAGGCCTCGAAACGAGCGGGGAGGAACGACCCGCGAGATGGAAGCGAAGCGAGCGGTAGGCCCGAAAGGGCCCGGCATTTAGTCCACCGAGGCCAACTGAATCGCAAAACGGCGCGCCCTCCCCGGCTATTCAACACGAACGTTTAAGTCAAACCGTGAGATAAGAGTTGACGTGCCACAGCTCCAATGTCCGGACTGCGAGGAGTCGATTGCCATGCACGAACTCGAAACCCGGACCGTGGCCCAGACGAGTGGGTTCCGCACGACGTACCGGTGTCCCTTCTGTCGGAGTGACTTCGAAGACGTCGCGACGATGATGGTGTAGTCCGGATTCGGCCCCGGTCCCTTCTGGCGAACGGCGGCGTAGAACTGTTCTGTTTATCTACAAACTTTATAAGGTGCGGTTATGTAGTCACGGAATATGGCACGGATTCGGCGTGTTGACGACCAGAAGGAGATGGAGAAGGTTATTGACGACTTCATAACGCAGGGATACAAGGTGAAGTCGCAGGGGGAACGGAGCACGATGATGAAGAAGAAGGACTTCGGCAGCGGCGGGATGCACATCATCATCCTCATCTTCCTGGGCTGGTGGACCATCGGCATCGCCAACGCCGTCTACGCGGCGTACAAGTACTTCACCGCCGACGAAGTCCAGATCAAAGTCGAGGAGTAACGGCTCCGAGGACCGGGTAGTCCCCCGCAACCCCGGATTCGGAACGTCCGGCGCGTGAGCACGTTCCGTTTCACCGACTGGGGAGAACTACGTGTCTATCACTCCACAACACATCCCATGAGTCGGGTGCGGAGAGTGTCCGACAACCACGAGATGGAACGGGCCACTGACGAGTTCGTCACCCGCGGGTACAAGGTCATATCGAGGGGCGAGACGAGCACCCAACTCAAGGCGAACGACTGGGGGGACGCCGGTACGCATCTCCTCCTGGCCGCGCTCACAGGCTGGTGGACGTTCGGGCTCTCGAACGCCCTGTACGCCATCTACAAGCACGTGACTGCCGAGGAAGTCCTGATAAAGATAGACGACGATGGGACCGACGATGCGTAGCGGCGTCCGGCACGCATCGCTGTGGCTGTTTTCGCTCGTTGTCACCGCCTTTCTTCTCTTCTCGGTGTTCGCCGTTCACACGGGGCTCGCCGGCCGGTCGTTCATCCCTCCTGCGGTGCTCGCGCTGGCCGCCGCGGTCGCGTTTCGCTACGCCGCTGTGTATCACCGGTTCTCGAATCCGGCACACCGGGCCCTCGCGCTCGTTCCCTTCGTCGTCACGGCCGCCGCGGGCGCTCTCGCACTCGAACCCCTCCTCACTGCCGTCTCCGTAGACGCACTCCGGGACGTGTTCGGCGGCGCTGGGTTTCGGTTCGGTGCGTCGGAGTTCCTCCCCGTGTGGTGGCCCGCCGTTCTCCTCGTCCCCGCAGGCGTGCTGGCGCTCCTCGGGTCGGTGAACACGCGCGACTTCTCACCCTATCCGAAGCCGACCGCCATCCGAGAACTGGCGCGCTCTCCCGTCTACTTCGGCGCCGTCTGTGCGTTCTTCGGGCTCTGGGCCGTCCTGTTCGTCGGCATCGCCATCCAGCGAATCGTGGTTATCGCGCCCGTATTCGAGGAACTCCTCAAGTTCGGCGTCGCGTTGATGGTCGGGAGCGCGCTGTTCGGTCGGTCGATGGCGGCACGCATCGGCATCGCCGTCGTCGTCGGAGCGGTGTTCGGCCTCGTCGAGCACGCCACCACGTATCCGACGGAGGCGGACACCGTCTACCTGTTTCGGACGCTGTTCCACACGATGATGACGGTGCTGTCGGTCAGCGCGTACACGGCGTTCGAATCCCGCGGTGAGACCGCTCTCTCGTGGATTGCGCCCGCGTATTCGACCCTGTTCCATTTCTTCTACAATACGTTCGTCGTCCTCTGGGCCGTCATTAGCGTCACCGTGTATGGGGGTCAAACCCTCGGCGCGCCGCTGTTCTACGAGTCGGTCGTGCTCCTGCTTGCGACCGTTTTGGTGCTGTTTGCCGTGTTCTATCGACGGGGCCTCATCGCGCTGTATCGCCCCCTCGAATACGTGCTCTCGGACCTCGTGTAAGCCGTCACTCGGTGGTCACGCCGTCGTTCGACGTGACGCGCTTCGTCGGTTCGCTTTCCCGGTCCCCCTCGCTCCCATCGTCCAGGTCGTTTTGCCCGTCCGACTCGTCCTCCTCGCTCGCTCGGTCCTCGTCGACCTTGATGAGTATCTCTTCGGCGGTGAACCAACTGTACGCCGCGTACGTCCCACTCGCCAGAAACGCCAGCACCCAGGCCCCGCCCGCGGACGCGTTGGCGGCGTCGAACAGCACCGCCCCGCCCAGCAGCGAGAAGAGGAACACGAACCCGTGAACGGGGGCGCTCCCCCAGTCCTTCTGCTTGACTCGCGTCGAGTACTGTCCCCGCTGTTTGACCTTGTACCCTCGTGTCATGTAGTCGTCGACCAGTTTCTCCTGCTCCCGCTCGGACTCGACTCGTCTCGTTCGTGCCATATCTTTCCCCTCTCTGACACGGGATAAAAAACCAAGCACCACGATTCGAGGCGTACAGGCCGGTTCCGATGCGGCCCACCCTCGAACGTGTTCTCACGTCGCCGCGACACGGACCGCACCGCTCGCACATCTAACCGCCCCGCTCAGCTCGACAGTCGGTCGGCGCTCCACCCGGGGTCGTGACCGGTCCGTTCGACGAGGTCGGACCGGCACGCCGGGCAGTAGTCCGGCGTCGTCGCTTCGCTTCGGGGGACGTACACCGCGTTGCCACACTCGACGCACGCGTCGGCGGCCACCGTCACGCAGTCCGCACAGAGGTTGAAGTCGTCGGCCGTGAGGTCGCGCAGGGGTTCGAGTTTTTTGTCCAGGATGTACTCGTCGACGACCGCCCGACAGTTGTGGCACTGTTTCATGGCGATGCCTTTGCCACTCGTTAACACGCACGTATAAATCTGTCTCCGAACCGCGCGATGGCGACGACTTTCGACAGCAGCGTTCGCCCGCCGTGGCGGTAAGTTGCCACGAACCGTCGTTCACCCCGTTCACGACGACGCAACAAGAGCGGGCGCGGTGGGACTGAACAAACGCACCAGCGTTTTCGAGGTACACTGTACTCGTGAACGAAGTGAACGGGCGCGATGGGATTCGAACCGCCTGAACTTCGCTCGCTACGCTCGCTCGTTCCGTGCTTCGAATCCAAACCACGCTCTGTTGCTCGCGTTCGCTCCCAACAAGAGCGGGCACGGTGGGATTCGAACCCACGACCATCGGATTAGAAGTCCGACGCTCTGTCCAACTGAGCTACGCGCCCCTATTCAGGGATTTCCGTCCTGCCGGTTAGGTCTTACTAGCTCGTCCGCGACTCCGACGGAGTTTTCCCCCGCTCGCCGCTATCGGACCCCAATGCGAGTCATCGGAACCGTCGGACTGCCGGGGAGCGGCAAGGGCGAGGCCGCCGAAGTCGCCCGCGAGGAGGGCGTCCCGGTCGTGACGATGGGCGACGTCATCCGCGAGGCGTGTCGCGAACGCGGCCTCGACCCGGCGGAGCACCACGGCGACGTGGCGACGACGCTCCGCGAGGAGGGCGGCGAGGCGGCCATCGCAGAGCGCTGCGTCCCCGCCGTCAGGGAGGCGTTCGAGGAGGGCGCGGACACCGTGCTGGTCGATGGCCTCCGCTCGCCCGCGGAGGTGGAGCGCTTCGTCTCCGCGTTCGGTGACGACTTCGTCATCCTCTCCGTCGAGGCGCCGTTCGAGGCGCGCGCCGAGCGGCTCCTCGAACGCGGCCGCGACGCCACCGACGAGGACCGGTCGGACCTGCGCGCCCGCGAGGAGCGCGAACTCGACTTCGGGATGGGCGAGGTGATGGAGCGCGCCGACCACACGATACAGAACACGGACACGCTCGACGCCTTCCGCGACGCCGTCCGCGAGGTCATTCGGGGTGAGCGCGCGTGATGTACAGCGTCGACGTGCGCGTCGTCGCGCCCGTCGCAGCGACGGAACTTCCCGAGCGGGTCGAGCAGGCCGTCCGCGAGATATTCCCCGAGGCGGAACTCGAACGGGAGGCGGACCGAATCGTGGCCGCGACACACACCGTCGAGACGTTCGCGTGGAAACTCCGCGAGCAGCGCATCCTCGACACCGCACGCGGGGCGCTACTCACCGGCCAGTCGGGCGAGCGCATCGCCTTCGAGTTGAAAAAGCAGGCCGCCTTCGAGGGCGTCGTCAACTTCGCCGTCGGCAACGAGGCGGAACTGGGCGACATCGAGGTCGAGATGGTCGTCCGCGAACCGACCGCCGAGGAGTTCGTCCACGCGCTCGCGCCCCCCACCGACGAGGAGGGCCGTCCCGTCGAGGACCCGTTCAACGAGTAGCGTTCCCGGTTACCGTCAGCCCGACCGTTATGACGGCGCCACCCGCAACTGCCCCCGCGAGCAGTGTAAACGCCGCTCTGAACCCGAACGCGTCAGCGAGCGCGCCCACGACGGCCGGCGAGAGCGCGCCCGCGGCCATCAGTAACGTTCGTACCGCGCCGAGCCCGCCGCCCGCCGTCTCGGCCGGGAGCGTCGCCATCAGATACGCGCCCCGGACCGGTCGGTAGCCGTGACTGCCGAGCCCGAAGGCGACGACGGCGACGCCGAGCGCGACGACGCCCATCTCGCTCACGGCCACCAGCGCGGCGAGCCCGAGCGCGGCGAGCGTGAGCGTGACCGCGGCGACGGGGAGGCTTCCCATTTTATCGGCGGCCTCGCCGGTGAACGGCTGGACGAGGCTCGCGAGGAACAGTCCCCCGTACAGCGCGCCGGCGAGCGACTCCGAGAGGCCGCCGGCCGTCGCCAGATACGTCGGGAGGAAGGCGACGGCGCCGTTGTAGGCGAAGCTAAAGAGTAGCGTGACGGCCACGAAGGAGAGGAGGCGCCGGTTCCGGAACATCGCCGCGTACGCGGCGAGCGGCGTCCGGTCGAGCTGTGGCTCTGGCTCCCGTTCGGGAACTCGGTGGGCGAACAGCGCGGCGAGCACGACGCCGACCCCGCCTGCGAGCAGGAACGTCGCCCCCCACCCCAGCGCGGGCGTCGCGAGCGCGGCGACGACGACGGCCGGCGCGGCGGCGCCGCCCAGCGACCCGAACGTGTCCATCGCGCCGAGCGCGCGCCCGGTCCGGTCGGGGTATATCGCGGCCAGCAGGCTCATCGAGACGGTCTTGTGGACGCCGGTGCCCAACCCGATGAGCACCATCCCGGCGACGATGGCGGGGAGCGTCCCGATGAGGCCGATGCCGAACGCGCCGGCGGCGGCGACGAGCGCCCCGGTGGTGACGACTTTCGTCGCGCCGACGCGGTCCGCGAGCGCGCCCGAGGGGAACTGCATCGCCGCGTACGCCAGCATCATCGCGGTGAACGCCGTGCCGAGCACGGTGTTCGAGACGGCGAACTCGGCCCGGAACGTCGTGAAAAGCGGGGGGAGCGCGTAGCGGAGGAGCTTGGCGATGAACCACAGCGCCGCGACGAGGAGGAGCGCGTCGAAGCGGCCGATACCCTCTCGAAAATCGCGGTATCGACTCATACGCTACCCGTTCGCGCGCTCGAAAAAAGGGTCCGCTTCGCGGCAAGCCCTAGAACATGCCGCCCATGCCGCCCATCCCGCCGTCGCCGCCGCCCATCTGCTTCATCATCCGCTCCATGTCGCCCTGGCCCATGCCCTGGAACTGTTTGAGCGTCTGGGCCATCATCTTGTGTTGCTCTAGGAGTTCGCGGACGCTTTCCTCCTCGACGCCCGCGCCCCGCGCGATGCGTTCGACCTGCGTCGCGCCGATGGAGCGGGGGTTCTCCAACTCCTCCTCGGTCATCGAGCTCATGATGACGTCGAAGTTCTGCATCCGGTCTTTGGTCACGTCCATCGCGTCGTCGGGCAGCTGGTCCATCAGGCCGCCGCCCATCCCCGGAATCATGTCCATCACCTGGTCGAGCGGGCCCATCTTGTCCATCGCGCCCATCTGCTTTTTCATGTCGCGGAGGGTGAACTCCCCTTCGAGCATGGACTCGGGGTCCCAGTCGTCCTCCTCCTCGGCCGTCTCCTCCATCGCGCGCTCGACGCGCTCGGAGAGCTGTTTTAAGTCCCCCATCCCCAGCAGCCGGGAGATGAAGCCGTCGGGCTCGAAGCGCTCGACGTCCTGAACCGTCTCGCCGGTGCCGAGGAAGGCGATGTTCGAGTCCGTCTCGTTGACGGCGGTGAGCGCGCCGCCACCTTTCGCCGTCCCGTCGAGTTTCGTGATGGAGACGCTGTCGATGCCGATGGCGCGCTCGAACTCCTTCGCCTGGTCTTTCGCTCCCTGCCCGATGGCGGCGTCGAGGACGAGCATCGAGTGGTCGGGGTCCACCTCGCGCTCGATGGCCTCTATCTCCGAGATGAGGTCATCTTCGAGAGCGTGTCGACCGGCGGTGTCCACGATGCGCACGTCGGCGTCAGCGGTTTCCTCAAGCCCGTTCTGGACGATTTCGACCGGGTCCTCGGTGTCGGGTTCGCCGTAGAAATCCACCTCCGCGCGCTCGGCCATCTGCTTGGACTGGTCGTAGGCGCCGGGGCGGAACGTGTCGGTCTGGATGATGGCGGGGCGGAGGCCCTTCTTCGAGAACCACCACGCCATCTTGGCCGCCGTCGTCGTCTTCCCCGAGCCCTGAAGCCCGGCGAGCAGAATGGTCTGCGATTCGAGCGGGATGTCGGCGGCGTCCCCGACCATCGCCACCATCTCCTCGTACACGATGCGGAGGACGTGGTCGCGCGCGGACGTCCCGCCCGGCGGCTCCTCCTCCAGGGCGCGCTCCTCGATGGAATCGGAGAGCTCCATCACGAGCGACACCTCCACGTCGGCGGAGAGCAGCGAGCGCTGTATCTCCTTTACAACCTCATCGACGTCCTCCTCGTCGATGCGGGACTTCCCCTGAAGTTTCGAGAGGGTCCCCCGCAGGGAACTCCCAAGGTCGTCGAGTACCATTTGTCCCGTGTAGGTGAGCGCGGCGTTAAAGCCTTGTCCACGCCGGGACGAACCGTTTTCCGGCCCGGGCCCCTCTCAGGCGTATGTCCGAGGCCGACACCGCGGTGTACGCGACGCGCCCGCTCGTCGAGACGCTCTGTCGACTCGCCGCCGACGCGGACCCGGAACCCGTCGCCGTGGGGCTGGCGCTGGTGCCCGCGGCGGAACTCGAAGCCACCGATAGCCCGGGGACGGCGCTCGAATCCGTGCCCGACGACGCGTCGGTGTTCGCGGAGTTCTACTTCCCCGGCGCGGGCGACGCGCTCGAAAACGTGTTCGGTATCGACCTCTCGATGCCCGTCGGGACGGACGGACGCTTCCTCTCACACCCCGACGGGTTCACCGACCTCAGCGTCGGTGACGACCTCCACGCCAGGGTGCTGGTGGCCGTTCCGCCGTACGGAACCGACGACGTCCGCGGGTTCGCCCGCGACGGGCGCCGCTTGGACGTGCGGCTGGTCGCGGCGCGCTCGGCGGCGAACGAGTTCGAGGCCTGACCTACCCTTCGAGAAGTTCGGAGACCAGTTCCTCGGGGTCGAACGCCCGCAGGTCGTCGTACCCCTGTCCGGTGCCCAAGAAGAGAACGGGCTTGCCGGTGACCTGCGCGATGGAGATGGCCGCGCCGCCCTGCGCGTCGGCGTCGGCCTTCGTGAGCACCGCACCGTCTATCGTGGCGGCGGCGTCGAACTCGCGGGCGCGGTTCACCGCGTCCTGTCCGGCGACCGCCTCGTCGACGAAGATGGTCATGTCCGGATCCACGACGCGGTCTATCTTCTCCAGTTGGGCCATCAGGTCGTCGGCCGTGTGGAGCCGCCCCGCCGTGTCACCGAGCACCACGTCGATGTCGTTGGCCTCGGCGTACTCGACGGCGTCGTAGATGACCGCCGCGGGGTCGCCGCCCTGCTCGTGGGTGATGAGCTTCGCGCCGAGGTTGTCGGCGTGCTCCTGGAGCTGCTCGTTCGCGCCGGCCCGGTAGGTGTCGCCGTTGGCGAGCACCGTCGAGAGCCCCTGGGCTTCGAGGCGCTTCGAGAGCTTCGCGATGGTCGTCGTCTTCCCGACGCCGTTGACGCCGGTGAACGTGATGACGACGGGCTTCTCGGACTCCCGTATCCGCTGCTCGAAGTCGAACTGGCCGACGCTCATCACGTCGACGAGCGCGTCGTGGAGCGCCGCTTCGACGACTTCGCCGGTCGTCTCGACCTGTTCGCGGGTCGTTCCCACGAGCTCCTCCCGGAGGCGGTCGAGTAGCTCCTCAGCGACGGAGAGCTCCACGTCGCTGGCGAGCAGCGCCATCTCCAACTCGTCGAGGGGGTCCGCTAAGTCCTCCTCCTCGATGACTGCCTGTCCGGTGACGAAAAGCTTCGCTCGCGTGCCGATGCCGGCGTCGTCGCCTTCCTCGGACTCCTCGGGCTCTGATTCGGCGTCCTCGGACGCCGACTCCGTCTCGGGTTCGGCTCCCGTCTCCGCTTCCGTCTCGGTTTCCGACTCGGGTTCGGCCTCGGCGTCCGCTTCCGCGGCCTTCTCCTCGGCGTTCTCCTCAACGTCGTCGCGGAACGAGCCCAGTTTGTCCTTCAGGCTGTCGAACATTCCTTACTCGCCGCCGCCCTGCTGCTGCTGTTGCATCTGTTGCATCATCTGCTGTTGGGCCTGTTGGGCCTGCTGTTCGAGTTCGGCACTTTCGGCCTCTATCTCCGAAATCTCCTCCTTGACCTCGTCGATGCGGTCGTCGAGGGTGTCCTGCTTCGTTTCGAGGGTTTCGATAGCGTCGCCCTCTTCGAGCTCCGCGGCGTAGCCGCCGCCGAGCTCGACTGCGACCTCATTGATGTCCTGAACCTCGGCGCGGACGTACGCGCCGCCACCCAGGGGGACCTGGACCGTCGAGCCGTTTTCGAGGGTTTCGATGCCCTCGATGGCCTCGTCGATCTCGAACTTCTCGGCTTCGAGGTCCTCGATTTCGTCTTCGAGGTGTTCGCGCTCCTCTTCGAGCGCTTCGATTTCCTCGGAGAGTTGCTGTAACTGCTGTTGGCCGGGACCGCCGCCTCCAAGACTCATACCTCCAAATCGCGGAGCGAGCGGGAAGTATCTTGTTACTCGCCAATCGCGTCGAAAAGTCGCCACTCGGCAGTTGCTACCCGACAGCCACACCTCGGTGGTCGCTACTCGATGTAGCCGAGCGCGTCCTCGATGCGGCCGAGTTCGGGGCCGGTCGTGTCCTCACCGACGACGTAGCCGGCGTCGTTGGCGACGAGTCCGGACCCGACGAGCGGACCGCCGTAGTTGACGGTGCCGATGTCGGCGCGGACGCCAAGCGCGTCCTCTAGCTCGTCGAGTTCGGTGTCCGTCGTCTTCGGGTGACAGAGCACGCCTTGATTCGTCGCCACGGCAGCCGTGCCGACCGTCCGCACGTCAGCGATGCCGGTCGGGGTGACGGGAACGTCGAGCGCGTCCGCGACGGCGTCGACGGCCTCATCGGGGAGTTCCGGGTGGACGACGGCGCCGTGGTCGTTGGCGAGCACCACGTTGCCGGCGGCGTTCTGCCGTCCGGGGAGCGTGCGCACCGGCACGTCGACGGCGTCTTCGAGTCGCTCCCGCTCCCGGTCACGGATGCGACTGCTCACGAGGAGCGCCGACCCGTTTCCGGTCGCGAGCGCACCGACGGTGGCGGAGCCGCCGACGGTGGTCGGGACGACGGTGGCGTCGAGTTCCCCTTCGAGCGCCGTGACGTGCTCCTCGCTCACGTCCGGGCGGACGAGAACGTAGTCGTCGGTGGCGCGGGCGAACACCCCGACGTACGGCGACCCGAAGAAGGAAGCGCGTAACACGTTACTCGTCGGCGTGTTCGGCCTCGACGACGGCCTCGCCCTCCTCCTCGAAGCGCGCGGCGCGCACCCGAAGCTTGCTGGGCGGGTTCGAGCGCCCGCGCTCCCAGATGGCCTCGTTGATGGAGGGGTCGAGACGGATGGCGTCGCCCTCGACGTTGAAGTGCTGTGCGAGGTGGTCGCGGATGAGCGTCATCGCCTTGTCGGCGCGCTTGTGGCTCGGTTCGGCGGCGAGGTCGCGGAGCGGGACGGTCATGACCCGCTCGTCGAAATCTCCGGCGCTCATTCGTCGGTGTCGTTACGGCGCCAGTTGCGTCGCTTGTGGTTTTGCATGGTCTCGCGGTTCGTCTTCATGATGACCCACGGCGGAATGCGGCTGTTCTGGTTGTCCAGCTTCGCCAGGCGCTTCTTTTTCGCCTTCGAGTTCTTGCCCATAGTGGGCGCGTCTATTCGTGCCCCGGATAAAGACCTGTCCATCTCCCGCCTACAGCCCGACGGAGCTGACGGTCCGGTACTCCGGCCCGCCCTCGGTGAGCGTGCTCTCCGTGAGCCGCACCTCACTCACCTCGAAGCGTCCCACGTCCGGGTCGCGCTCCTCGACGGCGCGCTGAATCAGTTCCTTCCCCCGGTGGCCGTCGACGCGAGCGAGCGTGACGTGGGGCGTGAACTCGTGGTCGTCGCCCTCGAACCCCAACGTTTCGAGACGCTCCTCGACGGCGGCCTGAAGCGTTGACACCGAATCCGCCCCCTCGCGGACGCCAGTCCAGACGACGCTGATGTAATCGAGCGAGGGGAACACCCCGAGCCCGCCGAGTTCCATCTCGAAGGGCGCCACGCCGGCGTCGTCGACTGCCCCCTCCAGTTCGCGCTCGATGTCCTCGACCCGCGTCTCCTCGACGTCCCCGAGAAAGGAGAGCGTGAGATGCGCCTGCGCCGGGTCGGTGAGCCGAACGTCCTCGCCCGCGGCGAACTCGTCTTGAACGTCAGCCAGCGCCTCGCGCAGTTCGTCGGGCACGTCGATGCTCACGAACAGTCGCATACCGGGCATATTACGCCGCCCCGTTTGGGCGTATCGGCCCCAAGGGGTGGTCTCGGCCGCAGCCAACGGCCTTAACCCCGCGGACGCACGTATTGAGGGTATGACCGACCGCCAGGACGACCGACACCAGTTCTCCGAGGGCGAGGGGTTCGACGACCCTTACGAGGGCTTCGACATCGACCCGCCGGAACTGGCGGTCGACCCAGACCAGGTCGACCCAGTCGACTCCCACGTGCTCATCGACCTCCTCGACGAGCGCCACGTCGGTGAGGGTGACGTGGACGCCGACTCGCTCATCGACGTGGGGCTGAACTACATGGGCATCAACCGCCACGAGCAGGCCGCCGACGCCTTCGAGCGCGCCGCGCACTTCACCGACGACGAACTCCGCGCGCAGGAGGCGTGGGTGAACAAGGGCGTCGCGCACGCCGAACTCGAAGAGTGGAACGCGGCCGTCGACGCCGCCCGCGCGGCGCTCAACCGCGACGCTGAGGGCTTCGCCGGCGACGCACAGACGAATCTGGCGTACGCGCTCTGGCAGCGCGGCGAGACGGAGGAAGCGTATCACCACGCCGAGGAGGCCGTCAGACAGGACGAACGCCTCCCGCAGGCGTGGTACAACCTCGGCTTCATGGAGAACGAGCAGGGCCGCCACGAAGAAGCGAGGGATGCGCTGGACAACGCCATCCGCCTCGGGTTCAAGCAGGCCGACGTGTACGAGGAGAAGGCCCGCGCGCTGGACGAACTCGGTGAGGAAGAGGAGGCGCAGGAGGCGGCCGAGCAGGCGGAGGAGATACGCGAGCGCACGGAGCAGCGGATGGTCGACGGCCAGCGATGATTCTCCTCAGCGAGCGCCGGACCGAGCGCGGCCTGCTCGTCGCGGCCTGCGACGCCGACGCGCTCGGTGAGACGTACGCGGAGGGTGACCTCTCGATAACCGTCAACGAGTCCTTCTACGACGGCGAGGAAGTGGAGAAAGGCGATTTCGTCGAGGCGCTCGGCCGCGCGAACGTCGCCAACCTCGTCGGGCCCCGGACTGTGGAACTCGCCGTGGAGGCCGGGTTCGTCGAGGAGGCGAACGTTCTCGACATCGCGGAGACGCGCCACGCGCAGTTCCTGCGGATGTGAGCCTCTAAATACTGCGTCTGAGAGCTACGGATTTCAATACTCCACGACGGCTATCCGATACCAGTCCCCGTCGTAGAGCACGAACTTGAGGTCGCGCTCCCTTTTATCGGTCGGAAACTCCCCATTCAGCGTGGCAGGGTCCCCTCGTACTGCGTCACGGAATACGGACTGTTGTGAATCGGTGAGTTGCTCGAACCGAGTTCGGTTCGTCCCGGATGCGTTCATCGCCGTTGAATTACTCACCGTGAACAGTCCGAGGTAATAGGAGTCGTCAGAGATGCTGTGAGTTGTCCGTTCGGATGTTGTCCCTGTAGGTTTCGTCTGCGTCGGCGTGGGTTCTGATTGTATCCCGACACAGCCACTCAATGCGATTGAGACAATCAACGCTCCAGCCAATATTTGATGCGCTCTATTCCTCAACATACGATACTATTGAAAAATACCCAACAAGTGTTTTGTGGCGGATGAATACCCGCAGCGAGTCACTCCCGACGTGTTTTAGGTGAACCGAAGGACAGTTCCCCCTCCGGACCTAGCCAACACGTAATGAGCGCGCCGGAATCCGAGGACGCCCCCTTCGACGTCGCGGCCCTCCGCGAGGACTTCCCCATCCTCGAACGGGAAGTCGGTGAGGGGACGCCGCTCGTCTACTTCGACAACGCCGCCACGACGCAGACTCCGAACCGGGTCATCGACATCTTCGGGGAGTACTACCGCGGGTACAACTCGAACGTCCACCGGGGGATTCATCACCTCAGCCAGGAGGCCTCCATCGCCTACGAGGAGGCCCACGACCGGATGGCCGAGTTCATCGGCGCGTCGGGCGGCCGCGAGGAGATGATATTCACGAAGAACACCACCGAGGCGGTGAATCTGGTGGCGTACGCGTGGGGGCTGAACGAGTTGGGTGAGGGCGACGAGGTGGTGCTCACGGAGATGGAACACCACGCCTCGCTGGTCACCTGGCAGCAGATAGCCAAGCGCACCGGCGCCGAGGTGAAGTACATCCGCATCGACGACGACGGGCGCCTCGATATGGACCACGCCGCCGAACTCATCGGCCCGGACACCGCGATGGTGTCGGTGGTCCACGTCTCGAACGTGCTAGGCACCGTTAACCCCGTCGAGAAACTCGCCGGGATGGCCCACGAGCAGGACGCGTACATCTTCGTGGACGCCGCCCAGTCCGTCCCGAACCGGCCCGTCGACGTTGAGGAACTCGACGCCGACTTCCTCGCCTTCTCCGGGCACAAGATGGCCGGTCCGACCGGCATCGGCTGTCTGTACGGGAAGAAGGCGATTCTGGAGGATATGGAGCCGTTCCTCTACGGCGGCGAGATGATAGAGAAGGTCACCTTCGAGGACGCGACGTGGAACGAGTTGCCCTGGAAGTACGAGGCGGGCACCCCGCTCATCGCGGAGGGCATCGCGCTCGCGGAGGCCGCCGACTACGTCGACGACATCGGCATCGAGCGCATCCAGGCCCACGAGGAACGGGTCACGCAGTACGCCTACGAGCAACTCGACGCCATCGACGGCGTCGAGATTTACGGCCCGCCGCTGGGCGAGGACCGTGCCGGACTGGTCGCGTTCAACATCGAGGGGGTCCACGCCCACGACCTCTCCTCGATTCTCAACGACTACGGCGTGGCGGTGCGCGCCGGCGACCACTGTACCCAGCCGCTCCACGACGCCCTCGGCGTGTCCGCCTCGGCGCGCGCCTCCTTCTACCTGTACAACACCCGCGAGGAGGTCGACACGCTCGTGGAGGGCGTCGAGGCCGCCCGCGACATCTTCCAGCAGTAGCGCCGAGCGCCGCCAGCGGTACTCTTTTAGGTCGGACTAACCTATCGGACGCCGATGAGCATGGGCTCGGACATGTACCGACAGCAGATTCTCGATCACTACCGTAACCCCCGCAACTACGGTGACATCGAGAACCCCACCTTTTCGCACGTCGGCCACAACACGTCCTGTGGCGACGAAATCGAGTTCGACGTGATGCTCGCTGACGACGGCGAGACCGTCGACGCCGTCGCCTTCTCCGGGGACGGCTGTGCCATCTCGCAGGCCGCCGCGAGCATGCTCTCGACGGAGCTGCCGGGGATGACGCTCGACGAGATTCGCGCGCTCGACCGGGACGACATTCTCGACCTGCTCGGCGTCGAGGTGACGCCGATGCGCGTGAAATGCGCCGTCCTCGCGGAGAAGGTCGTACAGGACGGCGCGAAAATATACGAAGGGGAGTTGGAGACGGCCGAGACGACGACGGAGTAGCCGTTCTCGCGGTTCCGTCCCTGCTGTTCTCTCGCGGTTCTATTCGGGCTTGAGCCCGCCGTCCTGGACACGCATCACGGCCTCGCCGTCCGCGAGGTTCGGCGCGTCCACGAGCTTGACGACGCGCTTGTCGCCCTTGGACTTTCGCAGGTACATCCGGAACGTCGACTTGTGACCCAGAATGTTCCCGCCGATGGGCTGGGTCGGGTCACCGAAGTAGGAGTCGGGGTTCGAGGCCACCTGGTTCGTGACGACGGTGGCGACGTTGTGGAGGTTGCCGACCTTGTCGAGGTCGTGGAGGTGTTTGTTGAGCTTCTGCTGGCGCTCTGCGAGTTCGCCACGCCCCACGTACTCCGCGCGGAAGTGCGCGGTCAGCGAGTCGACACAGAGGAGTCGAACGGGGAACTCGTCGTCCTGGCTCTCGGCGGCGAGGTCCTGGGCCTTCTCCGCCAGGAGCATCTGGTGGTTGGAGTTGAACGCCTTCGCGACGTTGATGTTCTCCAGTATCGCGTCGACAAGCTCGTCGATGGCGTCCTCGTCGGACGCGGAGCCCTCGATGCCGTGGAGTTCGAGCGTGTCGTCGAGCACGTCGTCCTCGTGGCCGCGCACCATGTCGTCGATGCGCTCCGGGCGGAACGTGTCCTCGGAGTCGATGAAGATGGCGGAGCCCTCCAACCCGCCGTGCTCTCGGGGAAGCTGGACGTTCACCGCGAGCTGGTGGGTGACCTGCGACTTGCCGGCGCCGAATTCTCCATAGACCTCGGTGATGGACTGAGTCTCGACGCCGCCGCCGAGCAGCTCGTCCACCGCCGGGACCGCCCAGGTGAGCTTGCCGATCTCCTCGCGGCGCTCTAGAACTGTGGAGCCGGTCTCGAAGCCGCCGATGTCGGCTTTCGACCGGGCGGCCTGGATGATGTCGGAGGCCGTGGAGTCGCCCACGTCGGCGGTGTTCGACAGCTCACCGGGGCTCGCGACCGCGATACCCTGGAACGAGTCGTAACCGGCGTCGAGGAGGCTCTCGGCCGTCGCGGGCCCCACGCCGGGCAGCTCTTCGAGGTCGACGTTCGTAGACATCTGTACGCTCAGGTTGTGCCTTACCCGGCATAAACCCTCGCACCGACATTAACACCGTAGTGAAAGTGAAAAGGCTCGAATCAGAGCGCCACGTCGAACAGCGTGCCGTCCGCACGCGCCCGTCGCTCGGAACACGGAGTTTAACCCGCCCCGCGCCGTTCAGGGAGTAATGAGCGACACCGAGTCCCGACAGTTCTGCCCGGAGTGTGGGGACCCCGTGGACCCGGACGCGGCGGCCTCACGCCCGGACCGGGACACCGCGAACCGGGCCGGCCTCTGTGACTCCTGTTACTTCGACCGCTTCGACTTCGTGGACGCGCCCGACCGCATCGAGGTGCTGGTGTGTTCGGCCTGCGGCGCCGTCCACCGCGGCGAGCGCTGGGTCCACATCGACGCGAACGACCACACCGACGTGGCCATCGACGAGGTGGCGCGCGCGCTGACCGTCCACATCGACGCCGAGGACGTGAACTGGGAGATAGACCCCGAACAGGTTGATGACACCACGGTGCGGATGCACTCCGAGTTCTCCGGGTTCGTCCGCGGCCACCACGTCACCGAGACGGTGACCGTCCCGGTGAAAATCGCACAGGGAACCTGTGACCGCTGCGGGCGCATCGCCGGCGACTACTACGCCAGCCGGGTCCAGGTCCGCGCTGCCGGCGAGCGAACGCCGGAGTACGAGGAGAACCAGCGCGCCCGCGAAATCGCTGAGGACGTGGTGTCCGCGATGGAGGCCACCGGCGACCGGGAGGCGTTCATCACGGAAGCGAAGGAGAAACCCGAGGGGCTCGACCTGAAAGTCTCGACGACGAACATCGGCAAGCGCATCGCGAACAAACTCGTCGAGGAGTTCGGCGGCACCGTCTCGGACTCCGAGACGCTCGTGACCGAGGACGAGGACGGCGACGAGGTGTACCGGGTCACGTTCGCCGTCCACCTCCCGCCTCATCGGCCCGGTGCGGTCATCGAACCCGACGACGACGGTGGGCCGGTGCTCGTCAAAACAGTCCGCGGGAACTGTAAGGGCGTCCGTCTCAAAACCGGCGACGCCTTCGAGCGCGCCTTCGAGGACCTCGACGCTCGGACCGTCGCCTCCCGGGACGACGCCGCCGAGACGACGCTCGTGGCTGTCGAGGACGAGCACGCCGTTCAGGTGCTGGACCCGGAGACGTACGAGGCGAAAACCGTCTCCCGTCCCGACTACGTGGACCCGGACGCGGACACGCTCCCGGTCGTGAAAACCCGCTCGGGCATCTACGTGCTCCCCGATGCGTGACGGTGAGACGATGAGTGAGGACCATCTCGCGGTGCTCGTCCGCAAACCCGCCAGCGAGGCGACGATGGCGCGCTTCCGCGAGCGCGGCGTGTACGACGACTCCCGGAAGGTGCGCGCCCACGACGCCGACCGCGTCGAACTCCCCGTCACCGAGATACCGCCGGGCTACGACGCCGTCGTACAGGAAGCGCCCGAATTTCGCGGCAACGACCTGCCGACGCTGCTCCGCGAGCGCGGCTTCGACGACGCCGAAATCGAGCGCGCGCCCGCATCGTGGGCCGTCGTCGGTGACGTGATTCTGGTCGCCTTCGGTGACTGTGAACGGAGAACCGAGGTCGGTGAGGCGCTCCTCGAACTCCACGGCGAGGCCCACACCGTGCTCGCGCGCGGCGGCGTCGACGGCGAACTCCGCGAACCCGACGTACAGGTAATTGCGGGCGACGGCGACACCGAAACCGTCCACACCGAACACGGCACGCAGTACGCGCTCGACCTCGCTGAGGTGATGTTCTCGCCGGGGAACAAGGCCGAACGCGCCCGGATGGCCGACGTGGTCGCAGACGGGGAGCGCGTCTTCGATATGTTCGCCGGCATCGGCTACTTCACCCTGCCGATGGCCCGCGCCGGGGCGCGGGTGACAGCCGTCGAGAAGAACCCGACGGCGTTCGGATTTCTCGTCGAGAACGTCGTTCTCAACGGCGTTCAGGACCGGGTTTCAGCGACCCGCGGGGACTGCCGTGACGTGTCGACGAGCGCCGAGCGGGTGGTGATGGGCTACTACGACGCCCCCGCGTATCTGGACACCGCGCTCGACGCCCTCGAACCGGGCGGCGTCGCCCACGTCCACGCGACGGTGCCCGACGCGGTGTATCCCGAGCGACCCCATGAAAAAATCGAGGCTGCCGCCGACGCCGCGGGCCGGGCGTTCGAGATTCTGGACACCCGAACGGTCAAAACGCACAGCGAGGGCGTCAGACACGCCGTCGTCGACGTGCGCTTCGCGTAGCCCTCGATTCCGGGTGCCCCAGCTGGGGGAAGACTCGTTACGAATCAGCGTCGTGGTCGGCGTATGGACGTTCCCTCCGACATCCGCTTCTTCGCGATGTGTCTGCTGTCCGCCGTCGTGGGCCTTCTCGTCACCGTCTACGTCGTCCCCGACCACAGCGGGTGGGCGATGCTCGCCATCTCCGTCGCGACGCTGGCGGTGCTGGCGTTCGTCTCGGGGTATGTGACCAACAACTAACACCGCTCGGTCCCACGTCGTGGTATGGGCGAACGACACCGACTGCTTGCGGTACTGCTCGCCGTCCTCGTCGTCGCCGGCACCGTCGTCTGGGCGCTGGTGTGACAACGCATTTATCGCGCGCTCCCCCAAGGCAACGCATGGACCGCCAGCAGATACTCGCCCTCGTTCTGGTGGGGCTGATGCTCGGGTCGTCTATCACCTCCGCCGCGATACTCGTGTTCTAGCGCCCGTCGTCCCACACGTCGGCCATGGGGCTCTTTCGTCCCCGGCCGCCACTTCCGCTGCTTCCGTCGTTCCTGTTGCTCCCCTCGCTCTCATCGCTGCGCTTCTCTGTGCCGCTGCGCTCGCTCCCGGCCCGCCCGCTCCCGGCGTTTCGGGTCGAGGTTCCGGTGGCTGTTGACGGGTCGAACGGCGGCAGTTCGGGTTCACTCATCGCGTCCACCTGTTCGCGGAACCACGCCGGCATCTCCGAGCGGGCGCGCTCGAAGGCATCCAGTATCGAGGTGTCAGCGACGTACGTCGCGCCGTGGTCCTCGGGCGTGCGCACGACGCGGCCGCAGGCTTGGATTACTGTTCGGAGCGTCGAGCGGAAGTACCAGTCCCACTGGCCCTCCTCCAGGCGGCGCGCGACCCGGGAGTCGCCGGTGTTCTCGAAGGGCGCCTTGCACAGCATCTGCCAGCGACAGAGGTCGCCCTCCAGGTCGAGCGCCTCCTCCATCTTCACCGAGAGGAACACTTCGGGCTCCGAACTCGCCTTCCAGGCTTCGAGTTCGGCGTTCCGGTCGGAGCGTTCGTGCGCCCGGACGCGAGAGCCAACCCCGAAGTCGTCGAGCATTCCCGCTAACTTCTCCTGGATACCGTAGGAGTGGCAGTGGACGAGGCCCTTCTCGTCGGGGTGTTCGGCCATCACCCGGACGAGCGTGCGGGCGATGTCGGGGAGCGTGTCGTCGCGCTCCTCGTAGGTCATCTTCCCGCAGGTCACGTCGTACAGCGGCCGGTTCTGTAGGGGGAACGTGTGCCCGATGTCCACGAGTGCCACCTCCGAGGGGTCGAGGCCGACGCTCCGACAGAAGGCCGCCTTGTTCAGGATGGTCGCGGAGAGCAGACAGAAGCGTTTGCCCCGGTCCCAGACGGTGTGATGGAGATACCGCTCCGGGTTCATCGGCTTTATCGAGACGCCCTCGCCCTCGTCGACGACCCACGTCGTCGCGCTCTCGGGGTTTCGCACGTCCTCGACGAACCACGAGAGCTCGGATTTGAGCTCCTGTAACCGGTCGCGCTCCGCCGCGTCTGCCGGGGTGAGCTCCTCCTTTTTGAGTAGCTCCTCCTTCTCGCGCTCGCAGACGGACACTAGCTGTTCGGCCCACTCCGCGACCCGCTCGACGCCGTCGATGTCGGGCACTCGGATGTCCTCCCACATCGGCACCGTCCGCGGGTTCAGGTCGATGGTCGCGTACATCTCCGCCCACTCCGCGAGGCCGTGGGCCTCGTCGATGACGACGACATCGCGGGTCCGGAACACCTCCGACCCGGCGGTGCGCATGAAGTAGGCGAGCGTCATCGCGGCGTTCGACCGGGAGGACGCGATGGCCCTATCGGAGAAGTACGGACAGCGGTGTTTCACCGAGCAGTCGTAGCCGCTCTCGCGGGCGCAGGGCGCCCGGTTCACCGGCGTCGTCTCCTCGTCGGGGAGGATACAGGTGTAGTTGGCCTTCCCGCGGATGACCTGGAGGTCCGAGAGGAGGTCGTCCTCGGCCACGTCGTCGAGTTGGGACACCTGCGGGGTGGTGTAGTACGCGCCCGTCGGGTCGACGGGGTCCGCCTCCTCGACGGTGCGGGCACACCCCATCACGGCCCGCGCGAGCAGGGACTTCCCCGACCCGGTGGGCGCGCGCACCAGCACCACGCGGTTGCCCTCCGCGTACGCGTCGCGGATGCGAGCGAGCGCCTCCCGCTGGTTCCCCCGGTAGGAGGGCGCGGGAAACGCGTCGAACATCCGGTCGGGATTCACGTCGTCCGACAGTCGCCCCCGGACCTAAAGCACGTCGCTCGCTGACTCAGAGGTCGGACACGTCCTCGGTTGTTGGGTTCTCCGGCAGGCGCTCCGCGCAGGCGAAACAGAGGAAGTGTTCGCTGTCGTCGGCCGCGAACTCCAGTATCATCCCGCGGGTCTCGCTCCCCTCCATCGTCCAGAAGTTGGCGATGCCGCCGGCGAGGGGGACCTCCGCGCCACAGCCGTCGCACACGTCGGCGCTCATAGCGTCCCTACGCGCGCCCCACACAAAAGCGCCCCCCGCTCCGGCGGGTGGAATTAAGCCGCTGCCGTCCCATCCGTTCGTATGCGCGTCCTCGTCACTGGTGCGACCGGATTCGTCGGCGGCCGTCTCGTGCCCGCCCTCCTCGACGCCGGCCACGACGTATCGGTGCTCGTCCGCGACGCCGAGCGCTACGACCCGCCCGCGGGCGTCGACGTCGAAGAGGGGGACCTCCTCGCCCCCGGCACGTTCGAGGACGCTTTCGAGGGTGTGGACGCCGCCTACTATCTGGTTCACTCGATGGGGTCGGGCGACGACTTCGAGGAGCAGGACCGCCTCGCCGCCCGCGGGTTCGTCCGCGCGGCCGACGACGCGGGCGTCTCGCGGGTGGTGTATCTCGGCGGGTTGGGCGAGGACCGCGACGACCTCTCGGCGCATCTCCGCTCGCGCCGGGAGGTGGAGGGCATCCTCCGGGACGGCGAGTTCGAGTTGACCGTGTTGCGCGCCGCCATCCTCGTCGGTCCGGGAAGCGCCGGCTTCGAACTCATCGCGCAGATAGTGTCCCGGCTTCCGGTCGCCGTCGCGCCGCGCTGGGTCCGGACGCCCTGCCAGCCGATTGCTGTTCAGGACGCGGTGCGCTACCTCAGCGCCGTCCTTGATTTCCCCGAGACGGCGGGGGAGACGTACGAAATCGGCGGCCCGGAGGTGTTGAGCTATCAGGCGATGATGGAGCGCACCGCCGACGCGATGGGCGTCTCCATTCGCATCGTGCCGGTGTCCGTCCTCTCGCCGCGCATCTCCTCGTACTGGGTCGGCTTCGTGACGGACGTGGACCGGAACGTCGCCTACTCGCTCATCGCGGGGCTGAAGAACCCGGTCGTGGTGAGCGACGACCGGCTTCGCCGGATAGTCCCGTTCGAACGGACGCCGTTCGACGAGGCGGTCCAGCAGGCCCTCGCGGAGCGGGGAAGCAGATGAGCCGCTCGCGCGCCGACGAGACGTGGACCTACGAGAGCATCGTTGGCTCGATACCCGGCCTCTCGCTCCCCCCCGCTGTCGCGCTGGCGGTCCAACTCGGCCTGTTCGAGGCCGGCCTGCTCGTGATGGCCGCCGTCTACGACCTCCACGACGCCGTTCTTCCCGGTACGGTCGCCGTCCTCGTCGCCACCGCCGGGAGCGCGTTCATGCTCGATTTGGGCCCCCGAACGCGGGGGCTGAGCCTCGACCCGTCGTACGACCGCCTCCTGTTCGGGTCGAGCATCGAAGTCGTGCTGTCGATACTCGCGTTCGCGGCGCTGATGACCTACCTGTTCGTGGCGGACCCCCGCGCCGACCCGGTGTTTCTCACGGACGTACTCGGGGAGCGCCCGCCCCTCCCGGCGGTGTACCTGATGCTCATCATCCTCTGGGACGTCTGCTATCGCATCGGCACCGGGTGGTGGACGGCCGTCGTCGCCGGCTGGCGAACCCTTTCAGGTGGGTTCGACGCCCCGACGGCCCGCGAACTCAGACGCATCGACGGTCACACGTTCGGGTTCGCGCTCGTCCAACTCGCGCTCCTCCCGTTCGTCCGGGAGCACCCGGTGCTGTTCTGGGCGCTCGTGGGGCACGCGCTCGCCGTGGGAATCGTCACCGGCATCTCGACGGCGATACTGGTAAAACGGAGCTACTCCGCCTGAATCTCCCGGAACGTTTCGAGTAACATCTCGGCGCTGTCCCCCGAGTCATACTCGACGGACCCCTCGTACTCCGAGCGCGTATCGTCGCTCAGGTCGACGGTGTTGTTCTTGCGCTCGCGGCGTTCGTGTTCGGCTTCGTCATAGGCACCCATTGACATGGTACGACACACCACTGCTTTCCCGTGGGTGCGTATTAATGTGTCGGTGGTTGACACACAACCCGTTTGTACCGCCCCCGCCGAGTGGCGCCATGGTCTACGCCGACTTGCACGTCCACACCACCCGCTCGGACGGCACGCTCGCGCCGGGGCGCGTGGGCGAGGCGGCCCGCGAGGCGGGGCTTGGCGCCGTCGCCGTCACCGACCACGAGCGCCTCCCCAGGGGCGGAAACCCAATCGAAACCCGCGACGGCGTCACCCTGATTCAGGGGGTCGAACTCCGCGTCGAAACGCCGTTCGGCCGCGTCGACCTGCTCGGGTACGCCGTCGAGGAAACGCCCGAACTCCGCGCCGAACTCGACCGGATTCAGGAGAACCGAATCGAGCGCGCCCGGGAAATCGTCCTGGCTATCGAGGACCGACTCGGCGTCTCGCTTTCCGTGCCCATCGAGGCCGGCGTCGGCCGTCCCGACATCGCCCGTGCCGTCGCCGGTCACCCGGACCTTGACTACACGTTTTCGGGGGTGTTCGACGAACTCATCGGTGAGGACTGCCCCTGCTACGTCGCCCGCGACGTGCCCGACTTCGAAACGGGCGTTCGTCTCCTCGATTTGTCCTGTGCGCTCGTCGCCCTCGCGCACCCGCTCCGGTACCCCGACCCCGAGGCCGCGCTCTCGCTCCTACCTGAACTCGACGCCGTCGAGTACGACTATCCCTATGCTAATAATCCGTCGCTCGAACCGGTCGCGGCGGCCATCGAGGAACACGGCGTGCTCGCGACGGGCGGGAGCGACGCCCATGGGGAGACGCTCGGGGAAGCCGGCCTTTCGCGGGAGGCGTTTACCCCTGTGGCGTCGGCGCTGGACCTGCCGCTGCCGTAGCCTTCACGTTCCTCGGGCCCCAACGCTCTCGCATGCAGTGTCACTACTGCGAGCGGGCCGCCGACGTGACCGTCGAGAAGGACGGCGTTCAGGTCGGCCTCTGCGAGGACCACTTCCGCGACCGCTTGGAGGACCTCGCAGACTCGGACTCGCTCGAAGGGCTCCGCGAGCAACTCGATATCAACCGCCGATAAGCCGTCGGGTCCCCGTCGTCGAACCGCCCCCAATCACCTCACGCGCTTTCCGTCCACGTCGATTTTACGCCCTGCTTCCGTCAACGTCGATTGCGTCGACCGGACACACGTCCACACACAGCATACAGTCGATACACTGCGATTCGTTCGCCGGGTCGGCCTTCTTCTCGGACTCCGGGTGCCCCGGCGTGTCGACCCACTCGAACACGTCGACGGGGCAGTCCTCGATACAGGCGCCGTCGGCGTCACAGATGTCGAAGTCCACCGCGACGTGCGTGCCGTGAATCCCCAGCACGTCGGGTTCCTCCACGGGTCCCCAGACGTCGTGGCCCTCGTGTTCGGCCACCTGCTCGCGCTCCTCGGGGAAGTCGGGATTAATCGGCATACCCGAACTGGGCGGCGACGCGTCATAAAACGTCCCCTCCGCCGGAGCGGCGACAGCCCTTTTCCCGCCGCGCGCCTGTCCTGTGTATGCGCAAAGTTTCACCCGCGGGCGACGACTCCCGGATGGGTCCCGCCGACGTACAGGTGCCGCTCACCGACGCGCTCGGACTCACCGATTCGGCGCTCAACTACTACGAACTCGCGCCGGGCGACTCCTCCGCGTTCGGCCTCCACGCCCACGAGAAACAGGAGGAAGTGTTCTACGTCGTCGCGGGCACCGTCACCTTCCACACCGCCGACGGCGAGGAGTCCGTCGGCGCGGGCGAACTCGTCCGCTTCGGTCCCGGCGAGTACCAGCGCGCCGTCAACGAGAGCGACGAACGCGTCTCCCTCCTCGCGTTCGGCGCGCCGAAGGAACCCGGCAACACGGACATCCGCCGCTACTGTGAGGACTGCGGGGAGACGACCCAACAGACCGTCGAGTTGGCCGACGACAAAAGCGAAGTCCGCGCGCGCTGTCTGGAGTGCGACGCGGTGACCGGGCGCTTCGAGTGATGGCCCGCCCTCGACTCGTGTACGACGACGACTGCGGCTTCTGTACGTGGTGTGCGGCGTTCGCGCGCCGCCACGCGGACGTTGAGCCGGTCGGATTCGGGGAGTTATCGCCCGACCAGCGCGCCCGCCTCCCCGAGGACTACGAAACGTGTGCCCACCTGCTCACCGACGAGCGGGTGTACTCCTGTGGCGCCGCCGTCGAGCGCGCGCTCGGGGAGATAAACCCCGTCGTCGGCGCGCTCTTCACGGCGCTCCGCCGCGTGCCGGGGTATCCATCCCTCCGGGAGCGCCTGTATCGCTGGGGCGCCGACAGGCGCGACTGGTGGGGCAAAATCGTGCGCAAGTCGCCGCCCGCCTAATCCCTTCAGTCCAGATACGGCTTCTCTATTTCGGCGTCCACCGGGATGAGCGCGCTCATCCGGCGGGTTATCCAGTCGAGTACCGTGATGGCGGGCGAGAGCGCGCGCTCGACGAGGCGGAGCGGTCCGGCGACGACGAGCGACCACCGCGTCGCGTTCCCCAACCCGTAGGATTTGGGGACGATTTCCCCGAACACGAGCAGTACGATGCTCGCCACGAGCGTCGCCGCCACGACGGCGACGCCCGACGGCAGGGCGTCCACCAGGACGGCGGTGATGATGCTGGAGATGGCGATGTTCACGACGTTGTTCCCGACGAGCAGGGTGACCAACAGGCGGTGGGGATCGTCGTAGAGGCGCTGGAGCGTCGCTACGCGTGAATCCTTCGCGCGCGACTGGGCGGCGACCCACTCGCTCGGGAGCGAGACGATGGCCGTCTCCGCGCTGGAGAAGAAGGCGCTACAGCAGAGCAGTCCGACGACGGCGAGCGCGGCCAGGGCCGCGACGAGTGGCGTCATACCCCTCTCTTGGCCGGACGCACTCAAGAAGGTTCACAGCGCAGCCAGCACGACGGCCATCGCCGCGCCGCCGCCGACGGGAATCGTGAGGTTGTCGTCGACGACGTAGCCCGCGACGACCGGCTTGACCCCGTCCGCGAGCGTGGCGACGAGCGCCCCCGCGAGCGCGGCGGCCGGGCGCACGAACGGGAGCGCGATGAGCCCACAGACGGCGAACATGACGACCAACACCGAGCGCTTCTTCGAGAGGCCGCCCGAGGACAGCAGCCCGCTTATCGGGTCACCGACAGTGAGCATCAACATCGCGGGAACCCCAATTTCGGGGGGGAACGCCCACCCCGCGACGGTCATCCCGACGGCGTACAGCGCGTATCCCGCGACGTTGTCCCGCTCGTAGGGGCGGGTGAGCGCGTCGAAGATGCGCCACTCGACGCGGCCCGTCAGCCGGAGCGCTTCGAGCACTGCCGCCACGAGCGTCCCGGCCACGAGCAACAGCTGTAACCGCTCCCAACTGAGAATCCCCGCCGCCAGGTGTGCGTCGAGCAGGTACGCGAGCGGCAGCACGGAGCCGCTGGCGTGGACGCCGCGGCGGCGGAGTTCCCCCATCTACACCTCGTCGTAGCGCTCGCGGAGCGTATCGAACGCCGTCGTGCCGGCGCGCAACTCCGCGAGCGTGCCGACCAACTCGGAGGCCGGCAGCCGTATCTGTGCCGTCGAGTCGCGCTCGCGGAGCGTGACGGTGTCCGTTTCGAGGCTCTCGTAGTCCACCGTCACGCAGAAGGGGGTGCCGACCTCGTCCTGACGGCGGTAGCGCCGCCCGATGGCGCCGGAGTCGTCGTACTCGGCGTCCATCCCCGCCGCCCGTAAGTCCGAAGCGAGTTCGCGGGCGCGCTCGCCCATCCCGTCCTTTTCCATCAGCGGGAAGACGCCGACCGTCGTCGGCGCCACCGCCGGCGGGAGGCGGAGCACGGAGCGCTCCTCGCCGTCGATTTCGTCCGTCTCGTGGCTGTGGACCAGACTCGCGTACACCGCGCGGTCCACGCCGAACGACGGTTCGATGACGTGGGGCGTGAAGTGCTCGCCGCTCTCCTCGACGGTGTCGACGCTGAAGTTCGTCTTCTCGGTCGGGACGGTGTACGACTCGCCGTCGATTTCGACGGTGACTTCCTCGCCGTCGAACGCCGCGCGGTCCGCTTCCGCGAGGTCCGCGAGCGCGTCGGCCACGTCGCCGGCCGCGTTGCCGAACTCGGGGCCGAGATAGGACATGTCGGGGTCGACGCTCGCTTTCTCGGTGACTTCGGGCTCGTCGTACTGCTCGAAGACGGTGAACTCGTCGTCGCCGTGTTCGGCGTGCTTCGTGAGGTCGTAGTCCCCCCGGTCAGCGAACCCGGCCAGCTCTATCCACTCGGGGTCCTCGCCGGGCATCGACACGTCGGCCTCCGCGTCCCAGCAGTCGGCGGCGTAGTGGGCGCGCTCGCCGGACTGGTGTTGGCGGAATCTGAATCGGTTCATGTCGAGGCCGATGCGCTCGTACCACTCGCGGGCGGCCGCGAGGTAGTAGCCGATGTACGCCGACCCAATCGTCCCGTCGTCGACGGCGTCACCGATGTCCCGGACCTCGGGGTCACCATCAGGACCCTGTTCCGTGGCCGGGTAGAGCGCCGCCTCGGTGCCCGTGAAGGATTCGGGGTCCGGCCCGTCGTCGTCGGGCGCGACGAACAGTTCGAGTTCCGCCTGCGTGAACTCCCGGGTGCGAACGACGGCGTTCCGGGGCGAAATCTCGTTGCGGTAGGCGCGCCCGATCTGGGTGACGCCGAAGGGGAGTTGGCCCCGCGCGTACTCCTTCAGACGGGGGAACTCCACGAAGATGCCCTGTGCCGTCTCGGGGCGCAGGTAGCCCGGCCTATCCGAGCCGGGGCCGATGTTCGTCTCGAACATGAGGTTGAAATCCTCAACCGGTTCGTCGGCCAGCGCGGCGCCGCAGTCGGGACAGCGGATGTCGTTCTCGGAAATGAGTTCACCGATGCGCTCGGGTTCGAACGATTCGGCCTCCTCGATGTCCGTGTTGTCCTCGATGAGGTGGTCCGCGCGGTGGCTCTCCCCACACTCGGCGCATCTCACGAGCATGTCGTCGAAGCCGTCCAGGTGCCCGGAGGCCTCGAAGACGGGTTCGGGCATCACCGTCGGCGCGTCGATTTCGACGTGGCCCTCCTCGGTGCTGAAGCGCTCGCGCCACGCGTCCTCGACGTTCGACTTGAGGCCGGCCCCCGCCGGGCCGTAGGTGTAGAACCCCGCGACGCCGCCGTACGTCCCGTTCGACGGGAAGTAGAGGCCCCGCCGGCGCGCGAGTTCGTCCAGCCCGCTCATAGCAGCGCCCGGAGCAGGTCGGTGTCGCGGACGACGCCGGCGAGCGCGTCACCGCGCACGAGGGGCAACTGCTCGACGTCGTGGTTTATCATCGCCTGTGCCGTCTCCCGGGCCGTCCGTCCCGCCGTCACGGTGACCGGGTCCGGCGTCATGAACTCGCTGACCGGTCCCGCGGGGAGTTCGACGTTCCGGGTCGGGATGTAAGAGCCGCCAACGGTTTTGATGCTCTCCCAGGTCCACTCCTCCTCGTCGCCGGCGAGCGACCCGCCGGCCTCCTCCTCTCCCTCCACGACGCGCGCGACTTCGATGATGTCGACCTCGGTGAGGATGCCGGACATCCGCCCCGAGTCGTCGAGCGCGACGGTGTAGGGCACGTCGGCGTGCGAGAGTTCGCGCTCCGCGGCGGGGAGGGGCGCGCCCTCGTAGGTGGCGTTCACACTCCGCTGTGCGAGGTCACCGACCGTCGTGTCGCCGTCCGCGTCGCCGTCCGCGATGGCGCGTATCACGTCGGTGACGGTGACGATGCCGAGCAGTTCGCCGTCCTCGACGACGGGCACGCGGCGCGCGCCGTCCTCGACGACGAGGCGCGCCACGTCGGTGAGCGACGCGGACTCCCCGACGGTCGGGGCCTCGCGCATCAACATTGCGAGCTGGTCCTCGTCGGGGTTCTCGATGAGGTCGTCCCGGGAGACGAGCCCGCGGTAGCGCTCGGTGCCCTCCTTGAGCACGGGCACAGCGGAGAACTCGCCCTCCTGGAGGTAGGCTAATGCGTCGTCGCGGGTTCCCGGAATCGAGACGGTCACGACCGCCTCTCGCGGCGTCATCACGTCGGCGACGTTCATACGGGCCGGATTCGGCCCCCTCCCTATTGTCGCTTCTGCCTCTGGCGTCGCGAAAAGTCGATGACGGTATATTTTTATACCTGTGATACACAGTGTCACACATGGACGAGAGTGATGCCCCCAGCGTCGAGTCGCCGGCGGACGACGAGAACGTGATGGCCTCCATCGACGCCAGCGACGGGGAGGAGCGCCTCGTTATCGCTGACCTCGAACGCGAGGACGCGTGGGTGTCCATGGAGTCGGGCGGCGCGACGCCGCTCGCGGAGTGGGCTTAGCGAGCGGAAGGATTTTGCCCCGGGGACGCGACAGGTTACTCCATGCAATACCGCGAAGTATCCAGCGGGCGCGAGTTCCTCGTCCGCTTGGAGACGGGCGCGGACTGGCGCGACGAAATCGAGACCCTCGCCGCCGAGGAGGGCATCGACGCCGGATGGTTCACTGCGATGGGTGCGGTCCAGGACGCCGAACTCCTCTACTACGACCAGACTGACTTCGAGTACCGCTCCGTCGCGTACGACGAACCGCTGGAGGTCGCCGCCTGTGTTGGTAACATCGCTGAACTCGATGGGGGGCCGTTCGCGCACACCCACGCCGTCCTCTCGCGACGCTCCGGGCAGTCGCTGGCGGGCCACCTCGATTCGGCCACCGTGTTCGCCGGCGAACTGTACCTCCGTGAGTTCGACGAGGAACTCGTCCGCGAACACCACGAGCCGACCGACTTGGACCTCTGGCTCTGATGCGCCGCGAGGACGAGCGCTACTTCGAGGAGATAGAGACCGAACTCGACGGCGCCTTCGCCGTCGCTGAGGCGGCCAAGGAGCGCGGCGACGACCCCGAGCCGGAGGTCGAGATTCCCGTCGCCGTGGACATGGCCGACCGGGTCGAGAACATTCTTGGCATCGACGGCGTCGCGGAACGCGTCCGGGAACTGGAGGACGAGATGAGCCGCGAGGAGGCCGCGCTGGAACTCGTCTCCGACTTCGTGGAGGGCACCGTCGGGGACTACGACACCCGCGCGGGCAAAATCGAGGGCGCGGTCCGGACCGCCGTTGCCCTCCTCACCGAGGGCGTCGTCGCCGCCCCAATCGAGGGCATCGACCGCGTCGAAATCCTCGAAAACGACGACGGCACCGAGTTCGTCAACGTCTACTACGCCGGCCCGATCCGCTCCGCGGGCGGCACCGCGCAGGCGCTTTCGGTTCTCGTTGCCGACTACGCCCGTGCGCTCCTCGACATCGAGGCGTACAGCCCGCGGACCGACGAAATCGAGCGCTACGCCGAGGAAGTCTCCCTCTACGACGCCGAGACGGGCCTCCAGTACTCCCCGAAGAATCCGGAGACGAAGTTCATCGCTGAGCACATGCCCATCATGCTCGACGGGGAGGCCACCGGCGACGAGGAGGTGACCGGCTTTCGGGACCTGGAACGAGTGGGCACGAACAACGCCCGCGGCGGGATGTGTCTCGTCCTCGCGGAGGGAATCGCCCTCAAAGCCCCCAAAATCCAGCGCTACACGCGCCAGCTAGAGGAAGTGTCGTGGCCCTGGCTCCAGGACCTCATCGACGGCACCTACTACGACGACCACGAGCAGGAGGCGGCGGACGAGGACGCCGCCGAGGAGGGCGACGACGCCGAGGATGACGCGGACGCCGACCCCGACGGCCCGCCCCGCCCGGACCCATCGGGCAAGTTCCTCCGGGACCTCATCGCCGGCCGCCCCGTGTTCGGCCACCCCTCCGAGGACGGCGGGTTTCGACTGCGCTACGGGCGCGCCCGGAACCACGGCTTTGCCACCGCCGGCGTCCACCCCGCGACGATGCACCTCGTGGACGACTTCCTCGCCACCGGCACCCAGATAAAGACCGAACGCCCCGGCAAGGCGGCGGGCGTCGTTCCGGTGGATTCCATCGAGGGGCCGACGGTCAAACTCGCGAACGGCGACGTGCGCCGCATCGACGACCCCGAGGAAGCCCTCGAAATCAGGAACGGCGTCGTCGACATCCTCGATTTGGGCGAGTACCTCGTGAACTACGGCGAGTTCGTGGAGAACAACCACCCGCTCGCGCCCGCCTCCTACGTCGTGGAGTGGTGGATTGAAGATATGGAACACGCCGGCGCCGACGTTCAGGCGCTCCGGGACTCGCCCTACACGGACCTTGAGGACCCCGACGCGTCCGAGGCAATCGAGTGGGCGCTCGACGGTGACGCGCCGCTCCACCCGAAGTACACCTACTGCTGGCACGACATCTCGGTCGAGTCGTTCCGAGCGCTCGCTGACGCCGTCGACGACGGTTCGACAGTCGCGGCCAGCACGGACGGCGCGGGCGCGCAGGCCGTCGAGCGCTCCGCCGGCGGCGAGTCGGTGCTCGTCCTCGACGACGACCCGACGGTGTGCGCGGCGCTCGAATCGCTGCTCGTTTCCCACTCCCAGGGCGACGACGCCGTCCGGGTCGAGGACTGGCTCCCCCTCGTCCGCTCGCTCGGATTCACCGAGGACCTCGAACGGGAGTGGACGGCCCTGAGCGACGACGCGACGGCGTGGCCCAACGCGATGAAAGCCGCCAACGAGGTGGCGCCCTTCGAACTCCGCGAGCGCGCCCCGACCCGCATCGGCGCGCGGATGGGTCGCCCGGAGAAATCGGAGTCCCGGGACCTCTCCCCCGCCGTTCACACGCTGTTCCCCATCGGTGAGGCCGGCGGCAGCCAGCGAGACGTGACGGCCGCCTCGAACCACGCCGAGGGGATGAGCGACACGCCGGGCGAACTCACCGTCCAGTTGGGCGAGCGGGCGTGTCCCGACTGCGGCACGCACACGTTCCGGCCGACCTGCCCCGACTGTGACGCCTCGACGGACGCCTTCTATGAGTGCCGGGACTGCGGCGTCGAGTGCGTTCCCGACGAGTCGGGCCGCGTCGAGTGTCCCAACTGCGAGCGCGTGGTGGACAACCTCCGCCCGCACACCATCGACCTCAAATCCGAGTACCGCGACGCGCTCGCGTCGGTGGGCGAACGGGCCTCCGCCTTCGAGATTCTGAAGGGCGTGAAGGGGCTCACCTCCTCGGAGAAGGTCCCCGAACCGATGGAGAAGGGCGTCCTCCGCGCGAAGCACGGCGTCTCGACGTTCAAGGACGGCACCGTCCGCTACGACATGACCGACCTGCCCGTGACGGCCGTCCGGCCCGCCGAACTCGACGTGGACCCCGAGCGCCTCCGCGAGTTGGGCTACGAGGAGGACGTCCGGGGCGACCCGCTCGAACACGAGGACCAACTGGTCCACCTGAAGGTCCAGGACGTGGTGCTCTCCGACGGCGCCGCCGAGCACATGCTCAAGACCGCCGACTTCGTGGACGACCTGCTCGAATCCTACTACGGCCTCGACTCCTTCTACGACTGCGAGGAGCGCGACGATCTGGTAGGCGAGTTGGTGTTCGGAATGGCGCCCCACACCTCCGCCGCCGTGGTGGGGCGGGTTGTCGGGTTCACGAGCGCCGCCGTGGGGTACGCGCATCCGTACTTCCACGCCGCGAAGCGGCGGAACTGCTTCCCCCCCGACACGAAGCTCTGGTACCGCGACGAGTTCGGCGCGTGGCACCACGAGCGTATCGAATCGTTCGTCGAGGAGCGCCTCGACCCCGAAACTGCCGATGAGGACGACTTCGGCACGCTCGTAGAGGAACTCGACGGCGACGTGATGGCCCCCTCGATAACCGAGGACGGCGAGGAAGTGCTGAAACCCGTCGAAGCCGTCTCGAAACACCGTTCGCCGGAGCATATGGTCCGCATCGAAACGCGGAGCGGGCGGGAGATTACCGTGACGCCGGACCACGAGGTTCACGTCTTCGAGAGCGGGGAAATCACGCCGAAGCAAGCGAAGGAAGTAGACGAAAACGACCACCTCGTGACGCCCGACGGGCTCGATACCGTGGAGCCATCGGAGGAAACGCGGACGTTCGACTTGCTTGCCGAGTTCGCGCGCTGTGACGCTGTCGACAACGACCGACTCGCGGTGAAGGAAATCGAGAAAGAGGAGCTCTACGACCTTTTCACCGAGGCGCTCGCGGAGCACTGGGACGGACCGTTCTACCCGCTCAAGAGCACTGCCGAGTATCTCGGTCTCAGCAAGAAGGCGCTCAGCAACTACGTCTACCGCGGAAGCGTTCCGCTCTCCTTGCTCAAGCGTGTGTTCGGCACCATCGACGCCGTCGTGGAGTGCGTCCCCGACGACGTTTCGCTCGGGATGAAGCGCGACACCGCCGAAATCGACAGGTACGCCGAGTTGAACGAGCGGGTTGCGACGCTTCTGGGCTACTACGCGGCGGAGGGATTCGCCAGAGAACAGGAGACAGAGAAGGGAACGATTCACCAGACGACCGTGTGCGGCGTCGAGGACGAGGCGCGGGAGTTCTTCGTCGAAACCTTCCGCGAGGAGTTCGGCACCGACCCCTATCGGGAGAACCACGCGAAGGTGACCGTCTCCGGACAGTTACCGCGCGCGTTCTTCGATACGATTCTCGATGCGAAATCCCACGCCGACGAAAAACGGGTTCCGCAGTGTGTCTTCGACGCACCCGATAGAATCGTCGAAGCGTATCTGTCGGGGTACTTCAGCGGGGACGGGACGGTGAGCACAAACTCGCTGTCGGTGTCGGCGACGACCGTGAGCCGTGAACTGAAAGAGGACCTGTTCGCGCTCCTCACCCGTCTTGGCATCTCCGCGACGATGCGAAAAACCGACCCGATTCCGCTCGCGTCGAAGTTCCCCGACCATTACGACGCCGATGATGAGTCGATGTCGGCTCCAAGTTACGTAATCCGCGTCTCCTCCGAGGACGCCGTTCGTTTCGAGGAACGGGTCGGCTTCCATCTTCCAAGAAAAGCGTCCGCCCTCGCCGAGCAGGTGACTACGACTGAGGCCCACGGTTCCAGAATCTTCGACGGTAGCGCTGGTGATCATCTCGTCGAGTCAGTCGATTCAGTCGAATACTGTCGTTCCGAAACGGACCACACGTACTGTCTCACGGTCGCCGATACACATTCGTTGGTGGCGAACGACCTGTCAATAAATCAATGCGACGGCGACGAGGACTGCGTCATGCTCCTCATGGACGGCCTGCTCAACTTCTCGAAGGCGTACCTCCCCGACCAGCGCGGCGGGCAGATGGACGCGCCCCTCGTGATGTCCTCGCGCATCGACCCCTCCGAAATCGACGACGAGGCGCACAACATGGACATCGTCGACTCCTACCCCCGCGAGTTCTACGAGGCGACCCGCGAGATGGCCGACCCGGAGGACGTGGACGTGACTATCGCGGAGGAGACGCTCGACACCGAGGAACAGTACGCCGGCTTCGAGCACACCCACGACACCGGCGACATCGCGCTCGGGCCGGACCTCTCGGCGTACAAGACACTCGGTTCGATGACCGAGAAGATGGACGCCCAACTGGAGTTGGCCAGAAAACTCCGCGCCGTCGACGAGTCCGACGTGGCCGAACGCATCATCGAGTACCACTTCCTCCCGGACCTCATCGGCAATCTCAGAGCCTTCTCCCGACAGGAGGTGCGCTGTCTGGACTGTGGCGAGAAGTACCGGCGGATGCCGCTCACCGGCGACTGCCGGGAGTGTGGCGGCGACGTGAACCTCACCGTCCACCAGGGGTCGGTGAACAAGTACATGGAGACGGCCATCACCGTCGCGGAGGAGTTCGACTGCCGGGAGTACACCAAACAGCGCCTGGAGATTCTCCAGCGGCGCCTCGACAGGATATTCGAGAACGACAAGAACAAACAGTCGGGCATAGCGGACTTCATGTAACAGGCGTCCCCCGGGGTTTTGCTCCGGAGGGGCGTTCTGAGCCCGAAAAAGTGGGATTACGCCGTCGGCGCCTCAACCTCGGGGTTCTCGACGGCCAGCGCGTGCCATTCGAGCCAGTTGCGCAGGTCCGTGGGGACGGTGAGTTCCCGCGTGTTCTCCGCGAGTTCGGGGTAGCCACCCACTTCCTCCTGGCTGTCGATGAAGTCGTCGGCGCTCCGGTTTCGTACCTTCTCGATGACCTGCTGGTCGTGTGCGCTTCGGTCGGCGGGGCGGGCGCCCGAGTACGTCAGGTTGTGCGCCTCGACGTCGGCGCCGGCCATCGCCTCGACGCCTTCCGGCCACAGCGGCTTCGAATCCAACTTCTGCTCGAGGTTCGACGTCATCCGGACGCCCGCCGGTTCGGAGACGTTGTCGTCCGCGTACACGAGACCGCCCTGGACGTGTGCCTTCGAGGTGTCCACCGGGTCGATGAACGCGTTGCCGACGATTGCGGACTCGGAGTCGCTGTCGAGTCTGACGCCGCGGTCGTACTGGTACATCACGTTGTTGGCGACGACGCTTTTCGTTCCCGTTTTCAGCCGCGGGTTCCGGGCGTAGCTGTGCGCCCAGACGTTGCCGGCGTAAAACACGTTCGCGGCGTCGTTGCCGGTCAACGAGCCGTATCCGTGGGGGCCCTTCGGGTGGAGCGAGTCGTGGAGCGGCTCGGTGATGAGGCTGTTGGTGACGGTGGTGTTGTTGGTGGTGTAGCCGACGGAGAGGGCTTCGTCGGTGGACCAGGCGGCGGTACAGTGGTCGATGACGTTGTTCTCGGTGCCGTCCTGGGTGCCGATGGCGTCCATCGAACTCGGCTCGTAGTCCGCGCCGTCGCCGGGTTTCGAACGGATGTGCTGAATCACGCAGTCGTTGCCCTCGACTTTGAGCGACCCTCTCGTGAGCGTGATGCCGGGCGAGGGCGCGGTCTGACCGGCGATCCACGTCTTGTCCTTGGTCAGCGTGAGGTCGCGGTTTTCGAGGTCGATAGTGCCCGACGTCTCGAAGACGACCACGGTCGGTTCGTCGTAGATGGTCGCCAAGTTGAGCGCCCGCCGGGTCGGCTCCGTGACTTTCCGGACCGTGACCTGATCGGCCGGTTCGAGCCACGGTGCGGGGTCCGCGAACCCGTCCCTGAAGCTGTGATGGGAACTCTCCGCGTCCGGCGGCGACCCAACGGGTCCGGCGGGTTCGCTCGTCGTCGTCGTCCCCGTCGTGGTCGTCACCGTCGTCTGCGTATCGGTGTTCTCGGCCGTCGTCGTCGGCCCGTCGCCCGACCCCGAACAGCCGGCGAGGCCGCCGAGCGCGCTCGCGCCCGCGGCCGCGAGGAGTTGACGCCGTGTGACAATCGACCGCGATGCCCCGCGTCGTGAATCGTCGCTGTCTACCACAGTAGCCGTTTCTGGGATGCTCTCGGAGAAAACAGTTGGGATGTGACAACAGCCCCCAATTGGTGGTTGTCCTCACGCGGTCGGTGTGTGGCTGTGACCGTCGGCTTCGCTCCGACCGCGACGCCTTAGGGTCCGCGCGCCCTATCGAGCGTATGGCTCGCGTCTCCGGGCGCGTCGCGCCCGACTCGCGCTGGTGGTACTGGGTCGCCGCGCTCCCGGCCGCCGCGTCGCTGTGGCTGCTCGCCTTCCTCTGGGTGTTCGTCGCCGTCGCCGCCGAGTTCGGGGACGTGCTCGCCGGCGACCCCTTCGACGTCGCGCTCGGACTCTCCGTCGCCATCGGCGGCGTGCCGCTGCTCGTCATTGGCCTGCTTGTT
>Ga0207719_100181_pt1 | contig 50126 bp, 45 predicted proteins | sample A23P1SouthBayCA_2_FD_187279 | JGI IMG/M metagenome (GOLD analysis project Ga0207719, IMG submission 187279) | Aerobic enrichment media microbial communities from Eden Landing Ponds, California, USA - A23 P3 (3) (SPAdes) | ecosystem: Environmental > Aquatic > Marine > Unclassified | place... | reverse complement strand
CGGATGACGGCCCCAGGACCGCCGTGACGTAAGCTCTGCCTCGCGTCGGGTCGCGGTCGTTCGGCACGTCGGCGCGGGATCCTCCCGGTTTTCCGGGTGCGACTGTGCCGACTGTTCGCCCTGTTCTCCCTCGAAAAAACGAAGGCGGAGACGACGACTCGATCATACTGTCGGACAGAACTGTGTGAAAATTATCGGCACCCCGTCGGTGCCAATCTGATCCACGAACTTCTGTCCGACAGTATCAGTCGTCGCTGGTCTGTGCGAGCGCGTCGCCGTCCTCCGCGGTGGTCGCGGCCGCGGCGGGCGGGAGTTCCTTCCGGACGTCGTCGCGGGCGCGCTCCTCGATGACTTCGGCGTAGGCGTCTGGCATCACCTTCACGAAGTCGGTGACGACCTCGCCCCAGTCGTCGAGCATCCACGCCGCGCGGTCGCTGTCGGTGTAGGTCGCGTGGTTCTCGACCAGGCGGCGGAGCATCTGGCGGTCGGAGTCGTCGAGGCTGTCTTCGAGCGAGACCATCCCGGTGTTCGTCTTCGCGGCGAACTCGTCGTCGGGGTCGTAGACGTAGGCCACGCCGCCGGACATCCCCGCGGCGAAGTTGCGCCCGGTGTCGCCGAGCACGGCTACGACGCCGCCGGTCATATACTCACAGCCGTGGTCGCCGACGCCCTCGACGACGGCTTTCACGCCGGAGTTGCGGACGGCGAAGCGCTCGCCAGCGACGCCGTTGACGTACAGTTCGCCTTGCGTCGCACCGTAGAGCGCGACGTTGCCGATGAGGACGTTCTCGTCAGGCTCGTAGGCGGCGTTGTCTGGCGTCTCGACGATGATCTTCCCGCCGGAGAGCCCCTTTCCGACGTAGTCGTTCGCGGCGCCGGTGAGATCCATCGTCACGCCGTTGGCGAGGAACGCGCCGAAGGACTGGCCGGCGACGCCGTCGAACGTGCAGTGGATGGTATCGTCCGGGAGGCCGTCGCCGCCGTACGTCGCAGAGATCCGATTCGAGAGCATCGCGCCGACCGCGCGGTCGACGTTCGAGATCTCCTCGTCGAGTGCGATCGGTTCGCCCTCTTCGAGCGCGGGGCCGGCCCGCTGGATGAGGTCGTGATCGAGTTGGGTCTCGACGCCCTCGTGGACCTGATCTTCGGTCTTCTGGCGCGCGTCGCCGGACGGTTCCGCGATGACGTCCGAGAGATCGAGGTGCTTGGCCTTCTCGTGGTCGGTCTCGCGCTGGGTGAGCAGCGAGGGTCGGCCGATCATCTCCTCAAGCGAGCGGAAGCCGAGGTCGGCCATAATCTCGCGCAGTTCTTGCGCGATGAACGTCATATAGTTGATGACGTGGTCCGGCTGGCCGGGGAAGCGCTGGCGCAGGTTCTCGCGCTGGGTGGCGACGCCCACCGGACAGGTGTTCTCGTGGCACTGCCGAGCCATCACACAGCCGGACGTGACGAGCGATGCCGTCCCGAAGATGTACTCCTCGCCGCCGAGCAGCGCCGCGACGGCGACGTCGCGGCCGGTCTTCATCCCGCCGTCGACGCTGACGCGGATTCGCGAACGCAGGTCCGTCGCCCGCAGCATCTGGTTGGCCTCCGCGAGGCCGAGTTCCCACGGGAGGCCCGCGTTCTTGATCGACGTCTTCGGCGACGCGCCCGTCCCGCCGTCGTGACCCGAGATGTGTACTACGTCGGCGTTGGCCTTCGCGACGCCGGCCGCAATCGTGCCGATGCCGGCCTCCGAGACGAGTTTCACGTTGATGTCGGCATCGGGATTGGCGGTCTTCAGGTCGTGGATGAGTTGCTTGAGGTCCTCGATCGAGTAGATGTCGTGCAGCGGTGGCGGCGAGATGAGGCCGACGCCGGGCGTCGCGAACCGCACGTGCGCGATCATCTCGTTGACCTTCTTGCCGGGCAGGTGCCCGCCCTCACCGGGCTTCGAGCCCTGCGCCATCTTGATCTGGATCTCGTCGGCGCTCGTGAGGTACTCGGAGGTGACGCCGAATCGGCCCGAAGCGACCTGCTTGACGTTGCACTCCTTCTCGGTGCCGAACCGCTCCGGCGGTTCGCCGCCCTCGCCGGAGTTTGACTTACCACCGAGGCGGTTCATCGCGATCGAGTTGTTCTCGTGGGCCTCCGGCGAGAGGCTCCCGAGCGACATCGCAGCCGTCGAGAAGCGAGTGACGATGTCCTCGACGGGCTCGACCTCCTCGATCGGCACCGACTCGCGGTCGGAGTCGAACTCGAGCAGGCCGCGGAGCGTCTGGAGCTCCTCGGTCTGATCGTTGATCAGGTCGGCGAACTCCTGGTACTTCTCGTAGTTGCCCGAGCGGACCGCCTGCTGGAGCGTACCGACGGTCTGGGGGTTCCACTGGTGGTGGATGCCGTCCGAGCGGTGCTCGTACTCGCCCTGACGGTCGAGTTCGGGATCGTTCCCGTACGCGACGGTGTGTCGCGTCTGAACGTCTTCCTCGATCACGTCGATGCCGATGCCCTCGGTTCGGATCTCCGTGCCCTCGAAGTACTCGGCGACGAAGCCCGAATCGAGGCCGACGGCCTCGAAGATCTGCGCGCCCTGGTAGGACTCGACCGTCGAGATGCCCATCTTGGCCATCGTCTTCAGGAGGCCGTCTTCGAGGGCTTTCTTGTACGCCGCGATGGCTTCGCTCTCGTCGGCGCCGTCGGGACCGGCGACGACGTCGGCGATCGTCTGGTAGGCGAGGTAGGGATTCACTGCGTCCGCGCCGTAGCCGACGAGCGTCGCGACGTGGTGCACCTCGCGGGGGTCGCCGGACTCGACGACGAGACCGGCGTGGTTCCGGTGGCCGTTCCGGACGAGACAGTGATGGACCGCACCCGTCGCTAGCAGACTCGGGACCGCGACGCGGTCGGGTCCGAGCTCCCGATCCGAGAGCACGACGACGTCGGCACCTGCTTCGATGGCATCGACGGCGTCGTCGCGGACGCGCTCGACCGCCTCTTCGAGCGAGCGCTCGGGGTCGTAGGTGATGTCGACGATCGTCGTAGACATCGAATCGGCGTCCTCACCGAGCGACTTGATCTCTGCCGTCTGCGCGTCGGTCAGGACGGGGGAGTCGAGAACGAGCTGTCTCGCGTGCTCGGGCGTCTCGTCGAGTAGGTTGCGCTGTGCGCCGAGCCGCGATTCCAGCGAGGTGACGAGTTCCTCGCGGATGTAGTCGAGCGGCGGGTTCGTCACCTGCGCGAACAGTTGCTTGAAGTACGTGAACAGCGGACGGTTGAAATCTGAGAGGACTGACAGCGGCGTGTCGTCGCCCATCGAGCCGACCGGGTCCTTGCCCTCTTTGGCCATCGGTTCGATGAGGTGGCTCAGTTGGTCGTGGGTGTAGCCGAACGCCGCCTGCGCAGCGCGGAGGTGATCGACGTCATCGTGCGGCGCGTAGTCGTCGGCGTCGGCGAGTTCGTCGAGCTGCTGCTGTTCGTCGTCGACCCACTCGCCGTACTTTTCGTCGGTGAGGGACTCGAAGACCTCCTCGTCGGGGATGACGCGGCCCTCCTCGGGGTCGGCGACGAATAGCTGTCCCGGCTGGAGCCGACCGCGCTCGCGGATCTCGCTGGGGTCGGTGTCGAGTGCGCCGACCTCGCTGGCCATCACGAGCGTGTCGTCGGTCGTGACGTCGTACCGGCACGGCCGGAGCCCGTTTCGGTCCAGCACAGCGGCGACGCGGTCGCCGTCGGTGGCCGCGACGAGCGCGGGACCGTCCCACGGTTCGATCAGCGAGGCGTGGTAGTCGTACCACTCGCGGCGCTCTTCGGTCATCTGGTCGTCGCCGCGGTACGCCTCGGGGATGAGCATCCGGAGGACGTGCGGGAGGTCCCGGCCGCCCTGCAGGAGCAGTTCGACCGCGTTGTCGACGGAGGCCGTGTCGGACTGATCCGGATCGTTGATGATCGGCTTCAGCGTTTCGAGGTCCTCGCCGAAGTCCGGATGTTCGAGGTCGGTCTCGCGGCTCCGCATCCAGTTGATGTTGCCCTGGATCGTGTTGATCTCGCCGTTGTGGACGATGTGGCGGTAGGGGTGTGCGAGGTGCCACGCGCCCAGCGTGTTCGTCGAGAAGCGCGCGTGGACGAGCGTCAGCGTCGATCGGAGCCGTTCGTCGTCGAGATCAGGGTAGTAGTCGGCGAGTTGCTCACCTTTCAGCAGTCCCTTGTAGACCAGCGTCTTCCGCGAGAGCGAACAGATGTAGAAGCGAGCCGCACCTTCGGATTCGAGTTCCTCGACCTCGTTCTCGACGTCGCGTCGTGCGACGTACAGTGCGCGGTCGAAGGCCTCGGCGTCGAGGTCATCTTCGGGCGCGACGAACACTTGCCAGACGTCTGGCTCGGAGTCGAGCGCGGTTGCCCCGAGATCTGCGTTGTCGGTGGGGACGTCGCGCCAGTGGAGCACGTCGAGTCCGTGCGCAGCGAGCACGCGCTCGAAGATGGCGATGAGACCTTCGCGCGCGGCCCCGTCTTGCGGCATAAAAAGCGAGCCGACCGCGTACTCGTCGGGGAGATCGGCGTCGACGACGGCGTCGAAGAACTCGTCGGGGCGCTGAATCATAATCCCGGCCCCGTCGCCGGTGTTCTCCTCGGCTCCGGTCGTCCCGCGGTGTTCGAGATTCTCTAGCAGTTCGATCCCATCGGCGACCGTTTCGTGGGACCGGCCGCCGTCGAGGTCGATAACGGCACCTACGCCGCAGTTCGACCGCTCGTCCGACGGGTCCGCGAGCCCGCAGGACTCGCCAGTCGTGTGTCTCTGTGGCTTGGTCATATGTCCCCCTTGACTTGCCCCCTAAAGGGCCTTCTCCTGAAAGCATAAGGGTTCACTAACCACATATAAGGTTATTAGTATAATACAAATCCGAGTGAATAATAGTTCGACGCCCGACGAACTACATCGGCGAGGACGCGACATCCGACGAGACGCGGTGGCCGCTCGCTCTCCGAGTGGTTCGGCTACTGTCTGTTTCCTGTCAGTGCGCGCGAACCGCGCGCCACTATGGCCGCTCTCCAGCGGCTACGGTAGTCGGACGCTGTCGGTTTGGATTCGGCGGCGTCTACACTGTACTGATATCGACTCCGCTATCGGTGTGAGGTGTGTCGAAACCCCAGTACTGCACGGCGATGGGACGGACACGGTACGGTCCTCCTGTGGCGGTTACTCTCCTAGTAAGTCGTTGGTAACCACGTCGCTACCGTGTGGGTGTGCGTGGTAGCACCGGCATTACAATTGGCCTCTTGACACTCATCAACAGACAACGCGACCGGAACTTCCCGGTCTACAGATCCACAACTATGCAAGAGAAGACGACGGTGGATGGCAGTCTCGAACAGAGCGAGGGCGGGTGGACGTTCGACGAGCAGGTCGCCGAGGAGTTCGACGCACACGTCCGGAAGTCGATCCCGCTCTACGAACAGGTCCAATCGCAGGTCGTCGATCTGGCCGACTGGTTCCTCCAATCGGAGGGCGAAGAGAAAGTCTACGATCTCGGCTGTGCGACGGGGACGACCATCGAACAGCTCGTCAATCGCTACGGGACGGAAGGGCCGCCGTCGTTCATCGGCATCGACATCCAGGCCCCGATGCTGGATCGCGCGCGGGAACGCATCGGTGACTGCCCGAACGTCGATTTCCTACAGGCCGATGTCTCCTCACATATGTCTTTCCCCGGGGCGTCGATGGTCATCAGCCTGTTCACGATGAGTTTCGTCCGCGAGGAGGACCGGCGAGAACTCGTCCAGCAGATCTACGACGACCTCGAATACGGCGGCGCGTTCGTCTTCGCAGAGAAGACGCGAGCCCGATCCTCACAGTTTCAGGACATCTGGAACGAGGAGTACTGGGACTTCAAAGCCAGTCAGGGCCTTTCCGAGGAAGAGATAATCGGGAAGGCGAAGACGCTCCGGGGCCAACTCCGGCCGCTGACTGTCGCAGAGTACGAGGATATCCTCACCGACGCCGGATTCGATGTAGACCGGGATGTCGATGTGTTCTTCAAGTGGTTCCCGTGGACCGGTATGGTCGCCCGAAAACGATGAGGGGCGACACGCTCTCCACGGGACAGACGGCAGGCTGCGCGGGGGTGGGGTTGTGAGTACCCAGACCCCGTCGCTCTTCAGTCGGGCGTTCCGCGTGCTCCGCAAGCGCGGGCCACGCACGCTCGCGAAACACGCCTGGTGGTACGCCGTCGGAGCGCTGACCGCCCTGTGGTGGCAACTCCGGTACGACATCGACGTCGGCACCGGCCTGGAAGCGGCCGTCTCAGACGAGCGGCCAGTGTTCGCAGACCTGTTCGCGAACCTCCGGCGGGACGACGTCTTCTATGACGTGGGTGCACACGTCGGTATCTTCACCCGACCGGTCGCGGCCTACCTCACTGAGGGGACAGTCGTCGCCTTCGAACCGGGTGAGGGGGCGTCCCGACTCAGAACGTCCACCGGGGAGCACTCGAACGTCATTCTCTCGGAGACGGCCATCAGCCAGCAGGCAGGCGACGGCTACCACTCCCACCAGGGACGCGTCGGTCTGCTCGGCAACAGCGACGCGGCCGGATTCGAGACGGTCGACGCCCACGACATTCTCGACGACGAGACCATTCCACTCCCCACTGTGGTAAAGATCGACGTGTTCGGAGCCGAACTCGACGTGGTCAAGGCGCTCGAAGAACTGCTGGCGCGCGACGAGTGCCGTCTCGTCTACTTGGAGGCACACCTCCCGACGACGTTCCAGCGAAAGCGCCCCGACGACGTCTTCGAGGACTACCTCGACGCCTGGTCGCTCACCGACCTCGTCCGCGTGTTCTACAGTGCGGGGTTCGAGGTCGAACCGATCTACCTCCGACGCGACACCCACGACGTGTTCCTCAAGGCGTACAAAGCGGACGCAGAGTGAGCGCGGTTCGGTCGCGACGCCCCGTTCTCGCTCGCTTCGCTCGCAGGCTGCGACTCGTCTCGTTCACATCTCCCTTGCAATTTCTCTGCTCAGTTCGTTCGCAGCAGAAATGCGCCGGCCGGGAGTTCACCGAGCACCGCGAGGTGAACGTCGGGCGGCGAACGACTGAAAGAAGTGCGCCGGCCGGGATTGTGAACTTCACTCGCTCCCTCCGGTCGCTCGCTAGTTCAAATCCCTCTGGGCGATTACTTCTCTCACGTTCGTTCGAGACAATAATGCGCCGGCCGGGATTTGAACCCGGGCCATGAGCTTGGAAGGCTCAGGTCCTACCACTAGACCACCGGCGCTCGTCCGGATCGATCACCACGACCGCGCGGTGACGACCTTCACTCGCCTGTTCCCGGTCCCCGAATAAGGGTGTTACCCTTTGGAGTCGTCGCTCGGCGTACTGGCCGAAACTCACACGCGTCTATTGCTTCAGAGAGGACCCGAGGCAGGGGCTGTATTCGACACGCTCGAACGAGAGATCAGTCGTCGTCGGCCGGTTCGGGATCGGCGGGTTCGATCGGTGGCGCGCGCGCCTCCTCGAACTCCGCAGCGGCGGCGCGGACGCGGCCGCCCGTACTCGGCACCTCGTCGGCGCCGACGGGGCCGGTCGCCCGGAGCGTCTTGAGATCCCGCGGGAACTCCCGGAGGCCGTAGTGGATGTCGATACCGGCCTGAGCGCCTTTGCCCATCGCGACCGGAATCTGATTGTGTCCGGGCGTGATGTCGCCGACGGCGTAGACGCCCTCGACGGTCGTCTCCATACTGTCGCTGACGACGACCGTGCCGTCGTCGTTCAGTTCACAGCCCAACTGCTCGGCGAGGGCGTCGTTGTAGTTCGAACCGTACATCGGGAACCCGCCGCGGTACTGTCTGACGGTCCCGTCGTCGAACTCGAAGGCTTTCAGCCAGCCGTCGTCGCTCTTCTGCATCCCGGTGATCTCGGCTTCGACGATGCCGATCGGGTGCCCGCGGAGCTGTTCGTCGGTCTCGTCGCTCCACTCGGGCGCGTCGCCGCGGAGCAGGATATCCACGTCGTCGGTGAAATTGAGCATAATCATCGCGACGTGGGCGGCCGCCTCGCCCGTCCCCATCACGTAGACCGGGCGGTCGATGAACATATACGCGTCACAGTGGAGACAGTAGTGCAGTCCCTTGCCCGTCCGCGGTACGGGCGGGTCGGGGCGCTCGTCGTTGAATCCGACCCCGAGGACGACGCGGTCGGCGCGGAACTCCGCGTCGTTGCCGACGAGCCGGAAGCGACCGTCGTCGGTCTGTTCGGCCTCGACGACGAAGTCGCGGACGACGTCGGCGCCGTACGATTCGATCTGTTCCTGCGCCGTCTGGAGGAACTCGTTGCCCGAGGTGTGCTCGGGGACGCCGATGACGTTGTGCGTGTCCAGCATCATCGCTGCCCGGCCGCCCCCGCGGTCGACGACGACCGTATCGTGGCCCAGTCGGGTCGTGTACAGCGCGGTCTGGATGCCCGCTGGACCGCCGCCGACGACGACCACTTCGTAGTCGTGTACGTCCTCTGTCTCGCTCATTCGTCTCCTGATAGCGGTCGCTCCGACTTAAACGCAGAGTTCGAGTGCGCCGCGACCGACCACCCGCGAACCGTTCAAGAGGCGTCGGCCGGCCAGGACGGCTGCCGCCGCGCTCGGTCGCGGTGTCCCGCCGCTGTCTCTGCGCCGGGCAGTCTCCGCGTACGGCTCACGGTTCGTCGCGGTCGCGTTCCCGCAGGCGCTTCACTGTCCCATAGCCGACGGCCCCGGCGGCGACTCCGGCGACACCCGTTCCCACGAGCGTCGGCAGATCTCGGTCGGTGCGAACCCTGCGGAGGCTCCCTTCCCCCTCCTGTGTGATCTCGAGGTCGTACTCGTGTTCTTCACCTGTCTGAATCGTCTCGGTCCGCGCCGCGTTCACGGACGCCCCGTCCGCGTCGGTCACCATCGCTGTCAGTTCGTACTCGGTGTCGGCGGTTCCGAACACGCTGATCCGGTAGGAGCCCGGTTCTGCTCCGTGCTGGCTCCGCACCCGCCCGTACTCGCCGCGACTTCGGTCCGTGTACACGCCACGGATGCGTCCGATCTGGCTCCCGCCGGGACCGACGACGGTGAGATCGACGTCCTCGGAGGTCGCGACGACCAGCGTGAACGGGAACAACGATTCCCGGACCCGCGCCCGATCGACGGTGACGTGATCCATCGGCGTCGGTGCGGTGCGGTCTGCGGCGTCTTCGATCCGATCGTACCGACTGAACAGCATCCCCGTGTACTGGCCGTACTGTCGCATCGAGACCGACTCGCCGTTCCGTTCGAACTCTAACCGTGGTGAGCGCCGTCGGTACGCCGAGGCGGGGAGGTTGGGGTCGTAGATCGGAACGACCACGCTGTCGCCGCGGTCCTCGAAGCCGTACGCCAGCACCTGATGTGAGAGCAGGGTGTTGTTGAAGAGGATGAGCGTCGCGGTCCCGAACCGCTCGATGACGTTCCCGACGTCCCGGAGGATGGCTTCCGTGTCGATCCAATCGCGGTAGAGGACCGCCTGCCGTGCGAGAAACGCCCGGAACCGGAGATACTGATCGGCCTGCCGCTGTACGATTTCGTCGTACACCGGGGCGATCGGTTCGTCGACCGGAACCGTCGGGACTTCGATCTCGCTCGCGCGCCGCCGGTTGACGGGGATGGTCTCCGGCCGCTCGAAGTACCGCTGGGCCGTCAGCGCCATCCCGTAGCAGTGACCGTTCGTTCCCGCCCGCTGTACCACTGCCGCGCGGAGTTGCGTGGCGATCGCACTCACCATCGCCCGCGAGAGTGCGCCGACGTCGAGTCCGAGGACGGCCCGAGCCTGTTCGACCCACCTCGTCCGGATCCGCTCGCGGATCTCCGCCTGCGTCGGGGCGGGCGGGGAGTCGAAGTACTGGTCTTCGGCCCCCCAGTTCCGAAACCCGTAGCCGTGCTCTGTCGGAGTGAACCCACCGGCGTCGCCCTCGGACTGGGCACGCGTGATTCCGGAGACTGCCCCTGCTGCAACGGGGATAGTCAGTCCCGAAAGAAAGCCACGTCGTGTGACACGACGACCCATAGTAGACAGTACACAGGAACGAGTATATCTGTTCCCCCGCTCGCACCCGGTCACTCGCTCTCGCGCGCGATTAGCTGTCGGACCGTGTCCTCGCTTCGGCCCCTACCACGGCGTAGCAGTTCCCGCTGGAGACGACGTTGTCGACGGTTTGCAGGTCGCTCGCGGCCAGATCGGCCTCGAACTCCGCCGGGTCGTAGATGTGATAGTACCGAGGGACGCGCTCGCCACCGGGGAGCGTCCACTCGACGGTCGTATCGAACCCCGAGGTCGCCTCGAATCGGTCGTGTGCGGTCGACCAGACGCTGACGATAGCGCGCCCGCCCGGTGCGAGCACGCGGGCCAACTCCGAGAGGCTCGCGACGCGCTGGTCCCGCGTGCGCAAGTGATGCAGCGTCGCGACGTAGACCGCGACGTCGACGACGCCGGATCGAAGCGGAAGCCTCGCTGCGTCCGCCTGTACGAGATCGAGCGATTCGTCGAAGTCGTGGTCCCGCGCTCGCTCCCGAGCGGTCCCCAGGAGCCCGCGACTGGCGTCGGCGCCGACGACGCGTTCGACGTCGTCGGCTAGCAGTTCGGCGTGGCGACCGTTTCCACAGCCGAGGTCCAGCCCGATCCCCCCTGCGTCGTCGGCTGCCGATCGGACGCGCTCTAACGCCGGCGCGGCACCGTCGGCGAGCGCCGCTGCGCCGTCAGCGAGGTCGCCGCCCACGTCGCGGCCGAGAAACGCCGCCACTTCGGGCCACGGGTACTCCCGCGTCGACGCGAAGTGCTCTGCGATCCGGTCGTACGTCTCTGTGACCGGTTCGGGCGTCGCCGTCCGCTCGTCGTCCATACCGACGCGAGGCGGCGGGCACACAAAGCACCGACGGTCGGGACACAGGCAGCGGTCGGCCGCTTCACGGAGCGTACTATCCAGTGCACAGCCCAGTCCGTCACCGGCACCGCGCGGTGCCCGCTTACAACAGCGCGAAGACCACGTACGTCAGCGTCAGCAACACGGCCGCGTGCTTCAGTCCGTCCGCGACGCTCCCCTCTCCTAACTGTCCGGCGACGATGCCCGAACAGATTCCCTGGATCGCTGACGTGTGGAAGAAGAGCAGTTCGTAGGCGTCCGTGTTGACCGTCTGGAAGCCGCCGAGGACGCCGGTGTCGACGCCGCCGATCTGGTTGGTCGAACCCCCCGCCGACTGGCTCGCGGCTTCGATCGCCGGGATGAACGAAACCGTCAGAGCAATGATAATACCGAGGAAGACGAGAAACGAGACGTAGATGACGACGAGGTACGTCAGCATCTCCTGGCGACGCTCGCGCCGAAGCCGCCGGGTCTCTTGGGCCTCGTCGGCGGCGATGTGGAGCACCGGGCTGATGTCGCCGCTTGCGGCCATCGCGTTCTTGATGAGCGTCACCGCACGCGACACCGTCGGCGTGCCCGTCCGCTGCTCTAACCCGGTGAGCGCTTCGCCGACGCTGGCTCCCCACCGGACGTCCCGCCATACCCGGCCGATCTCGTCGCCGAGCGGTCCGAGTTCGGCGTCCGAGAGCCGGTTCAGACAGCCGACGATGGTGACGCCCGCCTCGTTGATACTTGCCATCCGATCGAGGAAGTCGGGCATCTCCGCCTCGATTGCTCGCAGCCGCCGTTTCTGGATCTCGTGTGCGAGGGCGATGCCACCGAGGACGAGAATCGTCGCCTGAACGATCGCCCCGTCGAGCAGTTCGACGAGTCGCGTGAGCGCTCCCGGCGCACCCACCAGGATCCCGCCGACTGCCTCCAGTACGGCGCTGTCGACCGAGAGCCCGATGACCAAGAGTCCGATCGGACCGGTGAGAAGCAGCGTGTACGTCGGGTTCCGGAGGAGCGTCCCGACGGGATTCGACAGCGTCTGCCGGACTGAGCCGATCTGATCGTAGACCGCAAGCCGTGCCCAGTTCTCGGCGTCCGCCCCGGTTCGATCACGTACGGACCCGCCGTCGGTGACCTCGACGGCGTCGCTGTCTGCCTGTGTTGACCCGTCGTGGCGGCTCCCGCGTGCGGAGGCGACGTTCGTGGGGTCGGTGTCACCGCCGCCGCCTCCCGGGACGTTCAGGCCCTCGGTCATACTGTCGACGTAGACGACGAAGCCGAACGTCAGGAGCGGGATCGCGGCGTAGCCCACGAGCCGGACGAGCGTGAGCGTGTCCTGAATCACGAGGCCGACGACGACGAGGACGGTGATGAAAAACAGCGGCCCGGCGACGAGGACGGTGACGTACACCTCCGCGAACGTCGAGAGCAGTTCCAGGTACTGCCGCTGTTGGGCTTCGGCCTCCTCCTGGAAGCGCTCGTACTGCTCGCGCAGGAATGCTGAGACGCTCTGCCCCGACGAGAGGACGCTCGCGAGGTTCTCGGTGAACTCCTCGAGGTTCTCGCTCGGGGTCCGGCTCGCCGTGCTGTGTAACGCGGTCAGGATGTCGGTCCCGAAGGCGTTCATATCGCGAACGCTCACCCCGAGTTCTCGCGCCGCCTCCCCGTACACGTCCTGGTTCTCCGAGAGCGTCCGCAACACCGCCTGAAACGGCATTCCGGACCGTGAGAGCGCGTACACGAAAGCGACCGTTCGGGGGAGGGTCGCGTCGATCTCGATGCCGCGAGCGCGGGCACGCTGATCGAGATACGTCCAGCGGCCCCAGTAGGTCCCGACCGCGAGTGCCGTCCCGACGGTCGCACTCGAAACGAGCAACAACGCGAACAACTGGAGCAGCGAGAGATCCGGGACGTTGACGATCGCCGCGAGAAAGCCCAGCGGTCCCGGGAGTGTCGATCTGATCACCTCGGGACTGACGGCGAGCGATCGCAGTATCAGCGCCCCGAGATAGACGCCGTAGACGCTTCCGGCGATGCCCGCCACGGTCGCGACTAACAGCGTCTGGGAGGCGAACACGCGGTGGCTCTCGCCGACGAACGCGGCTCGCATCCGCTCGATCTGCTGCTGTCGCTTCGGGCTCGACTCGGCCACGTACCGCCCGAAGATCGGTAGCGCCAGCCGGGAGACGACGAGATGCGCCCGTGGGCTGAACGGCACGAGCGCGACCGGGAGCGCGAGCAGCGTTACGACGAGGAGCGGTGCGTAGCTGAGCAGTTCAGTCGCCGCCATCGACGCTCGCCTCCTCACCGTGCAGGCCGTCGGATCCGACGACGACATCGGCGTGATCGCCGGACGACTCCTCGGCGGCTTCGAGGCGGTCCATCACGCGCTCGGGGTTGGCGTAGTACTCGTTGACCAGCGCGGTGAACTCGCGGTAGTCGGTCGTGTCCAACTCCGCGAGCAGTCGGATGAACCGCTCTCGACGGTTCAGCTCGCGTTTCAGCTCGGTCCGGCTCCATCCCTGCTCACGTTGAATCTCGTCGATGAGGTTCGAGTCCGACTGCCGGAACGCGTCCGACTCCGGCTGCCAGGTGAACGCTCGCGAGTAGTCGAGTTCGCCGGTCCGCTGGTCGATCTCGCCGATCTCGCCGATCGCCTTCGAGCGGCGGACGCGCTCGCCACCGACGCGCGTGAGCGTCTGCACGCAGAGGAGATCGAGCGACTGCACCATCGCACGCGGGACGTTGATCGGCTCGTTCTCCAGTCGGTTGATCACCGTTTCGATGCTGTCTGCGTGCATCGTCGAGAACGTCGTGTGACCCGTGTTCATCGCCTGAAACAGCGTCACGGCCTCGTTCCCACGGACCTCGCCGACGATGATGAACTCCGGGCGGTGCCGGAGCGCAGACCGCAGCAGGTCGTACATATCGATATCGGCCCCTTCGTGAAGCCGCTCTCTGGTGACCGACGAGAGCCAGTTGTCGTGATACAGAGATAGCTCGCGGGTGTCCTCGATCGTCAGCACCTTCGCGCGCGGTGGGATGAACATCGAGACGGCGTTCATCGACGTCGTCTTCCCCGAGGCGGTCCCGCCGGCGAAGATGAGGCTCTTGTTGTTCTCGATGCAGAGCCAGAGATACGCCATCTCCTCGACGGAGAACGTCCCGTAGTTGACGAGATCGACCGGTGTGAACGGTTCTTCTGCGTACTTTCGAATCGTGAACGCCGATCCGCGCGGCGTGACTTCCTCGCCGAGTGCGAGTTCGATCCGCGACCCGTCTGGGAGCGTCGTCCCGACGACGGGGTCGCCGACGCTGATGTGCCGCCCGGACTCTTGGGCGAGTCGGATCACGAAGTCGTCGAGGTCTTCAGAGCCGAAGACGACGTTCGTCTCCACGTCGGTGTACTCGTCGTGGTAGACGAAGATCGGGAGGTCGTAGCCGTCACAGGAGATGTCCTCGATGTGTGGGTCGTGCATCAGGGGGTCGATGCGGCCGAATCCCCGGAAGTCGCGAGCCAGGTAGTACAGCAACGTGTGGAACGTCAGCATCGACACGTCGACGCCGTATCGTTCCAGCAGTTCCTTGAGCTCGTCACGGAGCGTTTCCTCCGCAGTTGGTTCCTCGTCGGTGCGGTACAAGAGCGGATCCCTGATGTCGACCCTAGCGCGTGCGAGCAGTTCGACCTCGAACTCGTCGAGCTCGGGCTCGATCGCGTAATAGTAGTGCTCGCTGTTCTCGTCGTCGTAGGTGATGACGACGTAGGCGTACGGCGCGTTCACCCAGTAGCGGTCGACGATCTCCTCGCCGGTGGGTACGTCGAATGCAGCGAAGTTGCCGTCTTCCGGGCGGTACGGACGGACGTCGATCGACGAGCCTCGCAGGACGTCGATGGCGCGCTCGATCCGCTCTCGCAGGTCGCCGACGGCTCCCTCGGAGTCGTCAGTCAGCGCCTCGACGGTCGCAGCGGGCGAACCGCCGTCCGTTCGGAGTGACGCGTCGATCTCGCCGTTCTGTGCGCTGCCGGGATCGTCTCCGATACGCCCGCCGGTTGGAGAGTCGGTTCGCTCGTGGGTCGCGTGTGCCCCCGCACTTCGATTCGAGTCTGGGTCCCCCATTGCTGCGTGGTTTCGCGTGTGCCGACTCTTTCAGGCGAAGCGACTTATACTGTCGGCCGTGCGGATGGGCGGTCTGCGATCGGAAGCAGGAGGCCTCAACAGTCGCATTCGAGGTCTGCAATCTCGAACCGTGCCCCGCCGTCTTCGCTGGGGATTGCGCGTATCTCCCCCCCGTGGGCCTCTATGATGCTCTCTACGATCGCGAGGCCAAAGCCCGTACCGGTCCGCTGTGTCGAGTATCCGCTCTCGAACAGTCGATCGCCGTCTTCGGCGTCGAATCCGGTTCCGTCGTCGGCGACGTACAGCCCGTCGCCGTCCGAGAGTGTACCGACGGTGATGGTGACGCCCTCGCCGGCGTGTTCGATCGCATTTCGGAACAGGTTCTCGAACGCCCGGCGGAGCTGGCTTCGATCCCCACAGATTTGCGCGGTCGTCCGTACTTCGAGCTGCGCTTCGTCTGTCTGCACGTTACGCCAACACTGCGCGGCAACGTCCTCGATTTCGATCGGTTCGACGCTGTCGACGAGATCGTCCGTGTGCGCAAGTGCCAGCAGGTCGTCGATGAGCCGTTCCATCCGATCGAGCGCGCGGTCGGCGCGCCCCAAGTGGTCGCTGTCGCACTCGTCTTTTGCGAGCTCGAGGCTGAGGCTCGCCACGTTCAACGGATTTCGAAGGTCGTGTGAGACCACGCTAGAGAAATTGTCGAGTCGGTCGCGCTCTCGCTGGAGCGCTTGTTCACGTTCGGTCTGCGTCGTGACGTCGGTGTTCGAGAAGACGATGCTCTCGACCTCCCCGTCGTCGTCGAACAGCGGTGCGCCGTTGATCTCGACGACGCGACGCTCCCCGTCGGGCCACACGATGGTGTGTCGGTATCCTTCGATCCGTTCGCCTGACTGCAGCACCTGCTGAAAGGGCAACTCCTCGTCGGGGATCGGATCGCCGTCGAGATCTCTGATCTCCCACTTCGAGTCGTTGTACGTCCGCTCGGTCACCTCGTTCGGCTCGAACCCCAGGTTCGACTGCGCGCGTTCGTTCGCAAAGACGATCTCGCCGTCGCGGTTGACCCGCGTGATCGCCGTCGGCACGGTCTTCATCACCTGTTGCAGACGCTGGTGGTGTTCTTTCGCCGATCGCTCGGACTCGTAGGCCGACACCGCGTTGCGGACGCGGTTAGCCAGTAACTCGAATCGCTCTGGGGTCGTCCCCTTCTGCAAGTAGTCGGTGACGCCGGCCGCGATCGCGTCGCTGGCGATCGTCTCCGAGCCCTGACTGGTAAACAGTACGAACGGGAGGTCCGGATACTCCGACCTGACGGTCCGGAGCAACTCGATTCCGTCCTGGCTCGGGAGGTCGTAGTCAGAGACAATGCAGTCGACGTCCGCATCGAGCCGGTCGAGCGCCGCGTCGGCGCCGACGGCGGACGTCACCGTGAACGAGTTCTGTTGGCGCTCCAGGAACGTCTCGGTGAGCTCTCTGAACTGCGGATCGGGTTCGACGTGTAACACGCAGACTGCATCCGCTCCCGACTCACTCATTATATCACCCATCCGAACAGTGACTATTTGCCGCTTTCGTTTCGCTCGGCCGACACCAGGCGAGCGTTCCGAGTACAGACTGCTACTCCCGATCGACGGTCAGCAGCACGCCACCGAACAGGAGGAGGAAGACGACGCCGATCGGCAGCGGGACGCCGGGAAAGCCGCGCGTCGCGAGCAGGTACGTCGCGCCCGCGAGCACGACGCCCGAGAGTGCGAGCAGGCCGCCGAGCAACTGTACTGGATCGACGGGGCCTGCTTCGACCCGCTCCTCGTCGTGATAGTACGCGGCGGCGACGACGACCGCTATGGCGAGGACGGCCGCACCGACCGCCCAGACCTGATACGCCGCCTGGATCGTCTGTCCGGCCTGAAACGCCACCGCCGAGAGCGGGTCCGAGACGCTGACGCGACGGGCGACAGGCACGCCGAACGCGTAGCGGATCTGGAAGAACGGGAAGCGAACGAACAGCACCGAGCCGCCGGAGACGCCGCTGGAGTACGTGACGTTCCAGGGCACGAGCGCGGCTAACCACGTTGAGACGACCGCCAGCGCCCCCGCGTACTCCGAACGTACCCACACCATACGTGGTCCGCGTCGTCGGCTCTGTAAAAGCTACCGGACGGCCGCCGCGGACGTCGCTTGCTCGTCGTCGCTCCGAACTACTCGCTCAGGCCGAACAGATCGAACGGGTAGCCGTTGTCGTTCTCCGTGGCGTGCTCGTAAACGATGTGGGCGGCCGCGACGTCCTGGATCGCGAGTCCCGTCGAGTCGAAGACGGAGATCCCGTCGTCTGCGGTTCGGCCGGGCTTCTTTTCGGTGACGATCTCGCCGACGGAGCCGTAGATGTCGTCGTCGTCGAGGACGCCCTCGCTCCAGGGGACGTTGATCTCTCCGGAGTGCGTCGTCTGCTCGTAGTCGTCGATGACCAGTTTCGAGTCGAGGAGGATCTCGTCGTCGAGTTCGTGTTTCCCCTCGGCGTCGGCACCCATCGCGTTGATGTGAGTGTGGTCACCGACGGCTTCGCGGGAGACGATCGGCGACTCGACCGGCGTGACCGTCGAGAGCACGTCGCAGGACGCGGCGTCCTCGACCGATCCGGCGCGAACGTCGAACTCGTTCTCGAAGGCGTCGATGAAGTCGGCGACGCGCTCCTCGTCGAGGTCGGAGATCACGACCGTCTCGATGTCACGCACCTGTGAGATGGCGCGCAACTGTGTGTAGGACTGGACGCCCGCGCCGACGATGCCGAGCGACGTGGCGTCGGGAACGGCGAGGTGATCGGTCGCGACGGCGGCCGCCGCGCCGGTCCGGAGCATCGTGAGCTCTCGGCCGTCCATCACTGCGAGCGGGACGGCGGTCTCGGGGTCGGAGTAGATCATCGTCCCAAGCACCGTCGGGAGGTCGAACTTCTCGGGGTTGTCCGGGTGGACGTTCACCCACTTGATGCCCGCGGCGTCCCACGTCCCTGCGTCCAGATACGCCGGCATCGACCGGAAATCGCCGTTGTACGCCGGGAGGTCGATGTAGGACTTCGGCGGCATCTGCGCGTCGCCGCGCTCGAAGGCAGCGAACGCGTCCTCGATGGCGGGGACGAGTTCCGCCATCGCGGCGTTCTCGCGGACGTCTGTACCGTTCAACAGAAGCGTCTCCATACTTGTGCTTCGAAGTGTCCGCACTTAATTCATACTATTGTGGAATCAGATGCCAATTTCGTCCTAAAATAGGTAGATTACTACAACCTATCCGCTCCCCAGCGAATTGGACGAGAGGCTCCGACTGGTCGACAGACTCTAAGTCAGTAGTACGCGTCCGCGGGCACTCTGCAGGGGTCCGAATGCGCTGCCACCGGGCGTGCACACAAGCGTGACCACCCGTGAGATCGGCGGACTCGGGGGTATTGAGACCGTGAAAAACGTCGAGTGAAAGAGAATCGGAAGCTCGACGATCGAGAGATCGGCTGTGGACCGCGTCAGCCGACGGTGAGAGTGCGATACTCGGCGTGTCGAGGTGTGGTGGGCGTCCTCAGACGGACGTCACATCGCGCCGCCCATTCCACCCATACCGCCCATTCCGCCCATTCCGCCACCGGGGGCGCCGCCTTCCTCGTCGCCGTCGCCGCTGGTGCTCAGTTCGTCGGCGGCGATGATGTCGTCGATCTTGAGGACGAGGTTCGCGGCCTCGGTGGCAGACGAGAGCGCCTGCTCTTTGGCGTGTGCGGGCTCGACGACGCCGGCCTCGAAGGTGTCCTCGACGTCGCCGCTGAAGACGTTCAGACCGGCGCGGACGTTGCCGTCCTCGTGGGCCTCACGGAGCTTGACGAGCGTGTCGATAGAGTCGAGTCCGGCGTTCTCCGCGAGGACGCGCGGGACGAGTTCGAGCGCGTCGGCGAAGGCTTCGACGGCGAGCTGTTCGCGGCCGCCGACGGAGCCGGCGTAGCTGCGGAGCCGACGAGCGACTTCGACCTCGATGGCACCGCCGCCCGCGACGACGCGGCCGTCGGAGACAGTCGTCGAGACGACGTCCAGGGCGTCTTTGACGCCACGTTCGATCTCGTCGACGACGTGGTCGGTGGAGCCGCGCAGCAGCAGCGTGACGCCGTGGGCCTCGTCGCCGAGTCCTTCGACGTAGAACAGTTCGTCCTCGCTGTCACGGCTGACCGAGCCGTAGCCGAGGTCGTCTTCGGTGAGGCTGTCGAGGTCGGAGACGACGTTGCCGCCGACGACGTCCCGCAGGAACGCGATGTCGGACTTCTTCGTCCGGCGGACCGCGAGGATGCCCTCCTTCGCGAGGTAGTGCTGTGCGAGGTCGTCGATGCCCTTCTGACAGAAGACGACGTCGGCACCGGAGTCGACGATCTGCTGGACCTTCTGTTTGAGCTCTTTTTCCTCCTGGTCGAGGAACTTCTGGAGCTGGTCGGGCGATTCGATGTTGACCTGCGTGTCGACGTCGGTCTCTTCGACCTCGATCGGCTCGTTGAGGAGTAGGACGCTCGCCTCATCGAACGACGCGGGCATATCGTCGTGGACGGGGTCCTTGTCGATGACCGCGCCGTTGAGCAGTTCGGAGTCACCGGTCGAGCGACCGGTCTGCGTCTCGATGTTCGCGTTCGCCAGGTCGACGATGTAGGAGCCGTCGTCGGCTTCGACCGTCACGGCCTCGACGGTCTCGACGATGAGCTGTGCGAGAAGGTCCTTGTTGAGCTCGGAGCTCTTGCCGGTCATCGACGTCTCGGCGACCTTCTGCAGGAGCTCGGTGTCGTCGGGCTCGACCGACTCGGCGATGTCGTCGACCGCAGAGCGCGCTTCCTGGCTCGCGAGGTGGAAGCCCTTGATGATCGCCGTCGGGTGGATGTCCTGATCGAGGAGGTCCTCGGCGTTCTTCAGGAGTTCACCCGCGATCGCGACGGCCGTCGTCGTGCCGTCGCCGGCCTCGTCTTCCTGGGTCTCGGCGACTTCGACGATCATCTCGGCCGTCGGGTTGTCGATGTCCATCTCCTGGAGGATAGTGACGCCGTCGTTCGTGATGGTGACGTCTCCCATCGAGTCGACGAGCATCTTGTCCATCCCTTTCGGGCCGAGTGTCGATCGTACGGCTTCAGCGACGGCACGAGCGGCCTGAATGTTGTACTCCTGCGCGTCGCGGTCCTTGACGCGCTGGGCGTCCTCGCCCATAATGATCATCGGCTGACCCTGCTGCATTCGCTGACTCATAGACATCGTCCGATTGTTTGTGATTCTATATAAAAACTTCGCTATCGGGTTCTCACTGTCCGGCGAACGCATCTCCCGAGAACCGTCGCATCGAGGCCAGATGGCTACTATCAGCCGATGATTGTGTGTGGGAAGCTATCACATAATGCTGTCCGAATTCAGCTGTTCGACGGTTATTTATATACTACTTCACGCTCCCGCTGAGCGGGCTGTTTTTGCACCTTTGGCTCTCGACGCTGTCTCCCCCCGTCATACCTCTCGCGGGCTCTCAGGCGTTTCGCGCGCGACGCGAGTGCGAAGCCACTAGTGGGCATCGCTTGCCGCGCGCTCGTAGCTGGGTCGCCTCTCACCGTGACAGCGATAATTCCGTACCTGAAAAGAGGTCCTCGTCGCTCACTCCCTGTCCGGCAGTTCGTCGGCGACAAACGGCCGGTCGTTCGACGGCTCGAACGGGGGGAGATCCTCGTCGGTTTCGAGCGCTTCGATCTCCTCGTCGTAGAGTTCCTCTTGGAGCTGGTTGCGCTTGTTCCGCCCCTTTCGCTCCCGCCCGGATTTCGTGTCAGGCATTGTCAACCGTGTTGATGTCTCCCACGGTGATTAACTTTGCGTCTGTGCCAATTGGTGCCACACGAACTCTGGACGCGGCGGTGAGCGCCGGACAGATAACTCTCGGACGGTAGATCGCAGGAAAAACGCCGGGACAGGGATTTGAACCCTGGATCCCAGAGGGAACACGCTTTCCAGGCGTGCGCCTTACCACTCGGCCATCCCGGCTCGGTCTGAGGTAGCCTACTGAGTCGTTTAAGTCCTTCCCTTCGCCGCCAACCGGGGTTCGGCGACGTAGGACGCGGCAGTCACGACGCCGCCGACGAGGAGGGCGACCCCAGACGCCGTGAAGAAATCCAGTCCCAGCGCTCCGACGAGCAGCCGGTAGCCCTGGACGAGAACGAGAAACGCGAGCGTCCCGACGAGCCCCCACAGTAGTGCCGACGCAGTTCGGTTCACGACGGGATATCGCCGTCGCGCCGTCTAAAATCTCTCGCTGCGCGGCGGCGACTACTCGCCGGCGTAGCCTTCGCCTTCCTCCACCGGTCCCCAGAACGCCGCGTAGAGAACGACGAAGTACGCGAAGATCAGTGGGAGCAACAGCGCCGCCCCGATGCTCATCAGATTCAGCGGGAGCGTCGAGACGATCGCGTCGGCGACGGTCAGCCCCGCGACCGGGTCGATCACGGGATACAGGAGTGCCGCGACCAGCGCCACCAGTCCGTAGGTGAGCCCGGCCGTCGCCGCCAGCGCACCCACGTAGGACTCGCGGCGCATCGCGACGACGTAGCCCGCACCGAGCACGGCGCTCGCCCCGACCAGACCGAGCGCGATCGGTGAGAGCAGATCGCCCCGGAGGTCCGGCCGCGTCGCGAACAGGTAGCCGACGGCGACGACGACGAGCGCGAGATACGCCACGAGCGCTTTCGGACCGTACGCCGCCGTCTCCTGCTGGAGTCGTCCGCGCGTCTTCAATCCGAGAAAGGCGGCCCCGCCGGCAGTCGAGAGCGCGACCAGCGCGACGCCGACGACCAGCGAGGGGAGCGAGACGAGCGCCGTCGATCCCAGCAGCCAGTTGCCGGCGAAGATCCCCAAAAGGAGGGGTGCCGCCACGCTACCGACGACGAACGCCCGGCCCCACCAGCGCTGCCAGGTCTCGTCGTGCCGCTGTTCGTACATCTCCGGCGCGAGTCCGCGAACGATGAGCGCGCCCAGGATGGCGAACATCAGGAGGTAGTGGCGGCTGAACAGGTTGGCGTACACGGCCGGAAAGGCGGCGAAAAGCGCCCCGCCGAAGACGACGAGCCACACCTCGTTGCCGTCCCAGAAGGGGCCGATCGCCGCCAACAACTGCTCGCGGGCGGACTCCTCACTTCGGGTGACGAAGATCGCGCCGACGCCGAAATCGAATCCATCGAGGAACAGAAACGTCCCGAGGATGAAGAAGACCAGCCCGTACCACAGTTCCGTCAGCGGGAGCCCGAGCAGCGGCCCGTCGGCGAGTCCTCCTGCCTGGAGCGCGAATCCGGCCTCGAGCGTCGCGGCTGCTTCTCGTCCTGTCGCACCCGCGGCGAACCCGACTGTCGCGCCCGGCTCAGTCATCGTCGCCTCCGGCGGGCTTCGGTCCTGCTCCCGTCTCCTCGCGGACCACGTCGGTCTCGGGTGCGTCCGGCGTAATGCTCGGCGGCCCAGCCCGCACGATGCGGAAGACGACGTAGCTGTAGAGCGCTAGCAGTCCGAGGTAGACGACCGCGAAACTGACGAGCGTCAGCGTCGCCTCGAAGCCGGTCAGCCCGGGAGAGACGCCGTCGGCAGTCTTCATCACGCCCTGGATCACCCACGGCTGTCTGCCGACCTCGGTCACGATCCAGCCGACTTCGACGGCGAGGATGCCCAGCAGCGACGACGCCATCAGCGACTTCTGCAACAGGTCGTCTTCGAGCAACTGGCCGCGCCACCAGCGGTAGCCCGCCCAGAAGGCCAAGAGGACGAACCAGAAGCCGAGTCCGACCATTATGCGGAACGACCAGAAGACGATCGCGACCGGGGGTGCCTCCGTCTCGAACTCGTTTAGGCCTATGATTTCGGCGCTCGGATCACCCCCGCTCGCGAGCCAGGACGCGCCGCCAGGGATCCCGATCCCGAATATCTCCTTCGCGCGTGGGTTCGTCAGGTCTTCGAGGTTCGTCGGCACCGCGATGATGTACTCGGGGACGTAGCTCTCGGTCTCCCAGACCGCCTCCATCGCGGCGAACTTCTGCGGTTGGGTTTCGGCGACGTGTCGTCCGTAGGCGTCGCCGTGGAGCACCTGAAACGGCGCGGTGATGATCAAGACGACGAGCGCGATCTTCAGCGTCTTCTCCCAGAACTGCGGGTGATCGACGGGGTACTCCCAGTGGTAGTGCCGGAACAGGTGATAGGCGGCGACGCCGGCCATAAACAGCGCGACCGAGAGGACGGCCGCGTTCTGCATATGGACGTACATCCACGGGAACCGCGGGTTGGCGTAGGCGGCGATCGGATCAACGAGCGAGACGATCATCTGACCATTCTCGGTCACCAACTCGTAGCCGCGCGGCGTCTGCATCCAGGAGTTCGCGATCAGGATCCAGACCGCCGACAGCCACGTCCCGAGCGCGACTGCGACGGCGGAGATCATATACAGGACGTTGCCGACGCGCTCGCGACCGAAGACGAAGATACCGAGGAACGTCGCCTCCAACATAAACGCCATCATCCCTTCGACGGCGAGTGGACCGCCGAACAACTCGCCGGCGGCCGTCGAGAACGCGGCGAAGTTCGTCCCGAACTCGAACTCCAAGACGATCCCCGTCACTGTGCCGACGACGAAACTGATCGCAAAGATCTTCGTCCAGAAACGCCGCAGTTGCTCGTAGATCGGTTCTCCGGTTCGGATGTCTTTCCACGTGAAATAGACGAGGAAGGGAGCGAGCCCCATACTCATCACGGGAAAGATGATGTGGACGATCGTCGTGAGCGCGAACTGAAGTCTACTCGCGAGGGCGGGTTCGATCATTGATGGTGAAGTATCGCACGCGCGCGGCATACGCGCCTGCATCGGGTGGCGTTCGGATTTCGTTCGGATTTCGGACTCGACTACCGGTGGACCGTCCGACTCACCGCCGACGTACTGACGGACGAGAGGCAACGGACCGCCGACGACTCTTGTGTACTGGTATCTACTCGCTACGCGAGATTGTGTCGGCCGTTGGTTCTCATCGAATGAGAAGGTTTGCCTCGCTTATACCTTCACGCGACTGCTACGCCAGCACGTCGACGTCGTAGCCCGCCGCGCGGAGTGCCGCGAGCAGGTCCTCGATGTGATCGTGCCCGCGGGTCTCGATGTCGATCTCGACGTCGGCCTCGTTCATCGCGACGTCTCTGGACGTCCGGTCGTGCTGGATCGCGTAGATGTTCGCCCGCTGATCGGCGATTATCTCGACGAGGTCCTGCAGCGCACCGGGACGGTCGCGCAGCACGGTCCGGATCTTCAGGTAGCGCCCCGTCTCGACGAGCCCGCGCACGAGGACGGTCGTCAACTGATTCGTGTCGATGTTGCCCCCACAGAGCGCCGGGACGATCGTCTCGCCGTCGTCGTAGTCGAACGCCTCGAACAGCAGTGCCGCGAGCGGGACGGCGCCCGCCCCCTCGACGAGCGTCTTCTCCCGTTCGAGTAGGTACGTCAGCGCGACGGCGACCTCCTCGTCGGAGACGGTGACGACCTCGTCGACGCGCTCTCGTATGACCTCGAAGGGCCGCTCGCCGACCTTCCGGGTGGCGATCCCGTCGGCGATCGTGTTCACCGCGTCGAGCTCGCGGATCTCGCCCGCTTGGAGTGATTGCGGGAGCGACGCCGCGCCCTCGGCCTGGACACCGATCACCCGCGCGTCCGGTTTGCGGCCCGTCACTGCGGTCGCGATGCCGGAGATGAGCCCGCCGCCGCCGATGGGGACGACGACGGTGTCGACCTCGGGGCAGTCGTCGACGATCTCCAGTCCGATCGTCCCCTGTCCCGCCATCACCACCTCGTCGTTGAACGCGTGGACGTACGTTCGGCCCTCCTCGCGTTCGATCTCGTGGGCTTTCGCCTGCGCTTCGTCGTAGTCCGCCCCGTAGAGCACCGTCTGCCCGCCGTAGCGCTCGGTCGCTTCGACCTTCGAGATCGGCGCGTGCTCCGGCATTACGATCTTCGAGTCGACGCCCGAGCGACTGGCGGCGAGCGCGACACCCTGGGCGTGGTTCCCCGCGCTCGCCGTGACGACGCCCGCCTCGCGCTCGGCCGCCGAGAGCGTCGCGATCCGGTTCGTCGCCCCGCGGATCTTGAACGCGCCGGTGCGCTGGAACGTTTCGAGCTTCAGGTGTACGTCCGCACCGGTCATATCCGAGAACGTGTGCGAGTACTCCAGCGGCGTCCACCGGGCGATGTCTTCGATCCGGTCGCGCGCGGCCTCGACGTCAGCGAGAGAGAGCATATTGGGGACCGTTCCCCGGCGGTGGGCCTAATACTGTCGACTGTACAACTGTCTCTGTCGCCCGCACGCATCTTGACCGGGCCTCAACGATCGAGAGAGCCCCGCCTCACGGGTGAAACTGCCACCGATGGGCGGCGCTGTAGCTCTGGAGTGTTGAAGGGGAAAGGGGGAATGCACGCGTGTGACGTGCACTTGTCTATGCACCCGCGAAGTACATAAATATCCCCCACGCACGGTGAAAGTGAAATCGGCCGACAGCGATGCCCTCCCGGCCGCTGTCTGACGGTTGTCTGTCGCACGTCTGCCGGCAGTTGCCCGCAGTCGGCCGATTCGTCCCGTTCTTGTTGTCCCCAGAGCGGACCTGCGGAGCCTCCCTGTGCCGGGACGATCCAGTGGCTCTGGTGGGTGCGTGAGAGCGTCGTCGAAGAAACGTAACGGAGGTGTGTGCTACGTTACCGCTCGTCGATCGCCGGGAAGTCGAGGTCTTTCGGGCCGACGTAGCGCGCCCGCGGACGGATCAGGCGGTTGTTGTCGTACTGTTCGAGGACGTGGGCGATCCAGCCGGCGACGCGGGACATCGCGAAGATGGGCGTGTAGATGTCGACCGGGATGCCCATCTGGTAGTACGTCGACGCCGAGTAGAAGTCGACGTTGGGTGCGAGGCCCTTCTCCTTGGTGATGTAGTCCTCGATGGCGACAGAGCAGTCGTACCACTTCGTGTCGCCCGCGGCTTCCGCGAGCGCCTTCGACTTCTCACCGAGGATCTTCGCGCGCGGATCCTTGACGTCGTAGACGCGGTGGCCGAACCCGGGGATCCGCCGTCCTTCGTCGAGGGCGTTTTCGACCCACGTCGTCGGGTCGACGTCGCTCTCGTCGACCTCTTTGAGCATCCGCATCACGTTGGCGTTCGCACCGCCGTGAAGCGATCCGGCGAGGGTCCCGATGGCCGAGGTGACGGCGCTGTGGAGATCAGACAGCGTCGAGGCGGTCACGAGCGCCGAGAACGTCGAGGCATTCAGTCCGTGGTCGGCGTGGAGGACGAGCGCCATATCGAACGTCTCTGCGAGCACCTCGTCGGGCTCTTCGCCGTTGAGCATATAGAGGAAGTTCGCGGCGTGGCCGAGCTCTTCGCGCGGTTCGATCGCGTCGTCGCCGTTCCGGAACCGCTCGAAGGCGGCGAGTGCGGTCGGAATCTTGGCTGTGATGCGACACGCCATCCGGAGGTTCGCTTCGAGATCCGTCACGTCCTCGTGGTCGGCGTCCTCGTCGTACGCCGACAGCGACGAGACAATGGTACGGAGCGCCGCCATCGGCACCTCGTCGGCCTCCGCCAGTTTCCGGATCTCCGAGAGCACCTCGTCGTTCAGCGATCTTGTCCCGGCCATCCACGACTCGAAATCGGCGAGTTCCTCGGCGGTCGGAAGTTCGCCGTGCCACAACAGATAGACGACTTCTTCGTAGGACGCTTCACGGGCTAGGGACTCGATCGGGTACCCGCGGTAGACCAGTTTTCCGGCGTCACCGTCGATGTAACTAAGCTCTGATTCGGCGACGAGGACGCCTTCCAGCCCGCGCTTCAGGTCGTCTGACATACCTATGCGGTTCCCTTCCACGTGAAAAAAGCGTTATCGTTTCCGGGTGTCAGTGACATTCATCCCAGCCCTGGGTCGACCACCAAGTGTTTTTGCGGCCCGCGGCGAACGGCGGGGTATGGATCCACAGGACGTCGAGTACGAGCCGGTCAGCGTCAAGGAGGTGCTCGCGGAGATGAAAGACACCGCAGAGCTCCTCATCGATCTCTCGTACTCCGCCGTCCTCAACGGGAGCGACGAGATCGCCCGTGAGGTCCTCGAACTCGAAGGCCGGATGGACATCCTCCAGCTTCAGGGTCGGATGAGCCTCCTGATGTCCGCCCGCAGTCCCGAGGACGCCGAACAGCTCGCGCCCGTCCTCGGGGTGATGGGGGCCGCAGAGAAGATCTCGAACGCTGCCGGCGACATCGCAAAGATCGTTCTCGAAGACATCGGGATGCCGGACGCGATCCGCACCGCTCTCCCGGAGGCCGTCGAGGTGCTGGTCCGTGCGACCGTCGCGCCCGATTCGTCCTACGTCGGGCGGACGCTCCGCGACATCAATATGGAGACCGAGATGGGCGTCCGCGTCATCGCGATCCGTCGGGAGTCGGTGACGGGCAAGCGCCGCTGGCTGATGAACCCCGGCCCCGACAGCGAACTTCAGGCCGACGACTCGCTCCTGCTTCGCGGCCCGCTCGACGGCATCTCGGGTGTGTTCGAGGACGTGACCGGCGATGCCTACGAACCCCTGGAGGCAGTCGAACCGCCGATCGAGGACCTCGAACGCGCGGTCGATTCGATCATCCTGATGAAGGATATGAGCGAACTCGCGGTCGATCTGGCCTACGGCGCGGTGCTGTTCGACAGCGAGGGCGTCGCCGAGGAAGTCCACGAACTGGAGGCCGAGGTCGACGCGCTGAAGTCGCGCTTCGAGGCCTGGACCCTCCGCGCGGCGAGTCGCGTCGAAGACCCCGTCCGACTCCGCGGGCTCGTCCACTTGGCGTCGGCGACGGAGGTCATCTCCGATGCGGCCTTAGAGATCAGCGAGGGGGTCCTCCGCGGTATCGACGCTCATCCGGTCGTCGCTGCCGCCGTCGAGGAGTCCGACGAGGTGATCGTTCGCCTCACGGTCGCCACCGACGCGCCGCTCGCGGGCACCACTCTCGGCGAGGAGATGGTCAAGACACAGACCGGGATGCGCGTCATCGCCGTCCGCCGCGCGAGCGGCGGCGAGTGGGTCGTCCAGCCCGGCCCGACAACCGAACTCCGCGGCGGCGACGTCATCATCGCGAAGGGGACGCGGGCGGGGTCCGAACGGCTCGGCGAACTCGTCGGTGACGAACAGGAGTTCGAGATCTAGCTCACTTTTCGGCTGCAGTCTACAGCCGCCGCGTCAGCCGCACGGCCTCGACGACGGTCAGCGCCGACGCGACGAGCAGCGCGGTCGACGTCGCGAGGACGAATGCGAGCACCAGAAACCACCCCTCGGGACCCAGGACGGGATACTCGCGCGTGCCCGCGAACGGCCCGAACAGTTCGAGTACGCGGGCGAGGTACGCGACGACTGCGAGCGCGACGCCGACGCCGGCGCCGACCGCAGCGTTCCGTGGGACGTGCAACGCTCGGACCAGCCCCGATTGCGGCGGCCGGTCTGGAACCTCATCGCTCACGTCTTGTCCTTTCGGTGGCCTCGACAAAGCGTCGTCGGTCCCGTGGCATCTCCGGCGAATACTGCCACTCCCTTTCGGTACCGGAACAGCGAGAACGGCCAGTAGACGGCGACGAGCGGCGGAGACCGAACCCCTAAAGGCGGGTGCCTCCGAGTGTCAGATAATGACGACACTCGGAACGGCGAGTGCGGGTCCCGGCGAGATGGACACGGGCCGTCTCGAAGTCGGCGAAGCCCGCGACGGCTCCACCGTCGGACTCCCCTGTGCGGTCATCAACGGCGCCTCCGACGGCAAGACCCTCTATATGCAAGCGGCCTCGGACGGCGACGAACTGAACGGCGTCGGCGTGATCAACCGGGTCGTCCCCCAACTCGACCCCGCAGAACTGTCCGGGACGATCCTCGTCGTCGGCATCGTCAACTACCACGCGTTCCAGGTCGCAGAGCACCGGAACCCGATCGACGACACGAAGATGAACCGGGCGTACCCCGGCGACGAGAACGGCACCTCCTCCGAGCGGATCGCAGCCGCAACGTTCGATGCCGCCACCCGCGCGGACCTGATTCTCGACCTGCATCAGGGTTCGACCTCGCGGATGATCGACGAGGTGCGTGTCCGCTGCGGCCGCCGGCACCGTCTTCACGACGAGTGTCTCCAACTCGCGAAGACCTTCGGCTGCGGGTACGTCCTCGACCAGAAGGGGCCGGAGGGGCAACTCGCCCGCGCCGGCCCCGACGAGGGGATCCCGACGATCGACCCCGAACTCGGCGGCTGCGTCGGCTGGGACGAGACGAGCATCGAGGCGGGCGTCGAGGGCGTCTTCAACGTCCTCCACCACTACGGCTTCCTCGAAGGGTCGGTGAGCCCCGAACCACAGACGCGGGCGAAGGGGTTCGATCAGTTCGGCTCGCCGACCGGCGGCCTCGTGCGCTTCCAGGTCGACCTCGGCGAGCGCGTCTCCGCGGGCGACCTCCTCTTCGAGGTGACGGACGTCTTCGGCGAACTGAAGGCTCGCGTGACCGCGAACAACGACGGGATCTTCTGGCGCACCCGTCGGCTCCCGCAGGTCGCGACCGGCGAGTACGTCTGCTCTGTCGGCACCAACGTCGACGCGTACTGAACGTATGTCTTCCTCGCTCACGCTCCAGTGCTCCGCGTGCGATCGGACCTACGACGCGCGGACCTGGCGGTGTGACTGCGGCGCGCCACTGGAGTTCGCGTCGACTCCGACGCCCGCGAATCGCGAGCCACCGACGTCGTGGGCGGACACTTGCGCCGGGCTGTGGTCGTTCGACGACTTCCTCCCGGTCGACTCGCACGTCTCTCTCGGCGAGGGCCTGACACCGCTCGTCGACGCCCCCGACTGGGACGCCCAGTTCAAACTCGAATACGTCTTTCCGACCGGCTCGTTCAAGGACCGCGGCGCCACGGTGACGCTGTCGGTCGCCGCGGAACTCGGGGTCGAGCGCGTCGTCGAGGACTCCTCGGGGAACGCCGGTGCGGCGATCGCGACGTACGCCGCCCGCGCGGGCATCGATGCCGACATCTACGTCCCGTCGTCGGTGAAGCCCGCCAAGCGCCGTGCGATCGAACGCGCCGGCGCGACGCCCGTCCCGATCGACGGGAGTCGCGAGGACGTGACCGCCGCCTGCGTCGACGCCGTCGAATCCGGCGACGCGTGGTACGCCTCGCACGCGTGGAACCCGGCGTTCTTCGCGGGGACGGCCACGTTCGCCTACGAGGTGTGCGCCCAGCGGGAGTGGACCGCGCCGGACGCCGTCGTGACGCCGCTCGGCCACGGCACGCTCTTTCTGGGCGCGTACCGCGGCTTTCGTGCCCTCCGCGAGGCCGGCTGGATCGACGAGCTGCCGCGGCTCCTCGGCGCCCAGGCGGCGGGCTATGCACCCATCGCCGCCGAACTCCACGGCGACGCGGCGGCCGCTGGCTCCAACGACGTCGCGGACGGGATCCAGATCCGCGACCCTGTCAGAAAGACGCAGATTCTCGATTGCATCGACGCCACCGACGGCGACGCCATCGCGGTCCCGGCGGCGGCCGTCGAACGCGAGCGCGACGCCTTACACCGACACGGCTTCTACGTCGAGCCCACCTGCGCGGTCGCGCCCGCCGCACTCGCCGCCTACCGCGAGCGCGGCGTCGTCGCTCCCGACGACGACGTGGTCGTCCCGCTCACCGGCAGCGGGCTGAAAACGCAGTAGCGTTCGAAAAAGCGACCCGACCCCGGCTCGATCGGCGCCGTCGTTATCGATGCCGACGCAACTGCTCGTCCCAGTCGATCCAGTCCTGTTCCCAGCCGGTCTTCGCGAAGTAGCCGTCCGCACTCGCCCGTTCGGCGTCCTCTCTCATCGTCCGATTCCGTGCCGGGGCGCTGCCCTGTTCGCCGTCGACGAGCAGCGGCTTGAACGCTACCGGCCCGTGGCGCTCGATCACGTCGCCCGAGGCGTCCACGGTGGCGAGCGTCTGCTCGGGGCCGCCGAGCGGGAGAACGAGCCGTCCGTCGGGAGCGAGCTGGTCGACGAGTCGCTTCGGCGGGTCGATCGCGGCCGCCTCGACCAGAATCCGGTCGAAGGGAGCGTACTCGGGGAGGCCGTTGGCTCCGTCGCGGGCGTCGACGAGGACGCCGCCGTAGCCCGCCGAATCGAGGTTCGAGCGCGCGGCGTAGACGAGCCGTCGGTCGATGTCGACGGCGTGGACGCGCGTCTCGTCGAGAATCTCAGCGAGCAAGGCCGCGGTGTAGCCGACGCCCGCGCCGACGACGAGGACGTCGCCAGTTCGGTCGCGTTCGCCCTCGGTCTCCCGACGTGTCCCCGCTGTGGGCCCAGCAGTGGCTGCGCTCTCTGGAGCGTCGATGTCGAGCGCCGTCAGGAGCCGCGCGACGATCTCCGGTGAGAGTGTGCCGGCCGCGTCGCCGCTTCGATCGTCGTACGGTGCGTCGTCGACAAACTCCTGACGGGGCACCGTCCGCATCGCGAGGGAGACGGCCGCATCGACCGTCAGCCGCTCTTCGAGGCCGTCGACCATATCCCCGCGCAGTTCCCCGGGATCCATACGTCGCTCTCGGTGGTGCGCACTAATCAACTGCACGCTCCGCCCGCCGCGGCGCAGTCGCTCGACGAGGGCTGGCGCGTGTGTCCGTAACCCTCGGATACACGCTACCGTTGTTTCCAGCGGGTCCGTTCCTCTCACGGGCCGAGCAGCCGCTCGACGGCGCTCGTGAGGTCGACGACGGCGAGGCTCACCCCTGTGATGACCACGAGCGCGACAGCGGCCAGGTAACCGAGGAAGCCGACGGTCGCGAACGTCCACTTCGGGAAGAGCACTCCCCCGAAGACGATCGGCACGGCGGCTGTACCCGCGACTACGAGGAGGGCGTGGGCGGCAATTCGTGTCACTTCGAAATCGTGTTTTTCGGACGCCGACCTAAATCTATCGTCGATTCCAAGCCGCACGGCCCAAAAACAGAAGCCGAACAGGACTCTGCCACCGCAAGTAACCGAGGCGTCGCCGAGCCGTTACCAGGCCGACCAGGCGGACGTCGTCTTGTCGGTGCCGTAGAGTCGCTTGACGTCTTTCGCGTAGACCATATCGCCCTCGTGATCGAGTTTCCCGTGGCGGTACTCGGGGGCGTCCTGGCGGACCTGAATCGCCTTCACGTCGAACTCCTCGTCGCCGAAGGATTCGGTCTCGCCGACGACGAACTCGTGGTCGCCCGGAAGCTGTAACTCGAAACTTCGGGTCGACTCGCGGTCGCCAGTCCCCTCTTTGGGGTTGACGGTCACCTTGACGGTGACGTTGTCGACCGCGCGGGTCCAGATGGTGTCGACGTCTTCGATCGTCGCCTCCTCGGTGCGCTGCTCGGGACCGACCTCGATGCCGGTGATCCGAACGAGCATAATGGCCTCCTCGCTGTCGACGATGAACTCCTCGCCGACGGCGATGGTCTCTTCGGGCGGCGCGTCGACGCTCGTCGAGAACGACTCGCCGTCCTGGGAGACGACGACGTCGCGCTCGATTTCGGTCTCCGTCTCGATGCGGACCTTGTGGACGTGACCGCACTCCGTGCAGCGGACGGTGTGGTGACCGCTGCCTTCTTTCAGTACCTCGTGGACCGTCGGTTCAGCGGGCGAACAGGAGGGACATTCGACCGCGATGCGGTCCTGTGGCGTGCTCATACGGCTCCGTAACCCGTCTGGCCGTAAAAGTCCGCCCTTCCGCGGGTCAGCGTGTGTGACGCTGGCGTGCGGTGGCCCCCCACCTTATCGGCGGATTTCGTAGGCCGTGTCGCGCTCGTCGTCGTTCAAGATTCCATCCTGTACTGCGAACTCGAAGCCGGAGGCGATCTCCTCTTCGTAGACCAACTCGCCGTCCGCCTCTGTAAACGCCGAGAGGTCGCCGCGTTCGCTCGCGATCCAGACGAGACCGTCCTCGACGATTGGTGGGTGTTCGACGACACCGGCGACGCGGCCTTCCCACAGTTCCTCGCCCGTCTCCCGGTCGTAGCCGAGGACGTATCCGCTCTCGGTACCGACGAACACGCCGGTCTCACCGACGCCAGGGCCCGTGTTCACCGATCGCCCCGTCTGGGCCGACCAGCGCTCGTTGCCACCGGGGAGCGACAACGCGCGAACCGTCTCACCGGGAACGAACAGCGTCTCACCGTCGGCGACGATTCGGCTGAATCCGGCTGTCAGTCGCCGTTCGTCGAGGAGTTCTTGGGTCGAGCGCCGGTACGTGGCCAGCCCGAACGTCTGTTGGACGAACAACCGGTCCTCCCGGGCGACGATCCTGTTGACGAAGCCCTCGGAGATCTGTATTCGCCAGCGTTCTTCGCCGCTCTCGGCGTCGATACCGCGGACGATCGGCTCCTGTTCGTCGCCGCTGCCGCTGCCTTGGCTCGCGTAGATGACGGTCCCGTCGATCGCCGTCATCGCTCTGACGCTGTCGTGGAGGCCGTCTCCGGGCTCTTCGTACATCCACCGTTCCTCGCCGCTTTCGGGATCGAGTGCGTACACTCTGGCTCCGGTATCGACCTCGTCTCTGGCTCCTGCACCGACGTACACGCCCGTCTCGTCGGCGTACAGGGCGTTCCGGAAGCTTGGACTGAGTGGGACGAGGTACCCGTCCGCGATTTCGGCCTCGAAGACGGTCGTCCCGTCGGGGTGTACTCGCAGGACTCTGTTGAACCGCGGTCGGAAGAAAAAGTCGCCGTCGGCGACCGTCAGTGCGCTGCTCGACCCCGACCACGCCGGGACGAGTTCGATTTTGGAGGCGGGGTCGGACGCTGTGGACTCCTCGCTGCGTTCGACTGGAGTCGACTCCGCTGAATCGGTCGCCGCCGACTGCTCCTGTTCGTTCGTCTCTGTCGAGGCCGGGTCGTCGGTGAGCCGGAGACACCCCGCAGTTGCAACGCTTGCGATGCCCGCGCACCCTGACAGCAACCCGCGGCGGGACCACGTTCGTTCTCTCGCCATCTGTCCCTACCTTGGTATGTCCTGACTTAAATACGAGGAACCGCCGAGTGCGGTACGGTTCCGGGCCTGCGCGATCCGGCCCGTCGGCGAGCGAACGGGTCTCACCGCAGTGGAGTGAGAGCGTTTATTCCTACCGCCTGAGCCGATGTAGTATGAACCGCCGTCAGATATTGGCGACGTTCGGGGTGGGAATCGGTGGACTTAGCGGCTGTCTCCGACTCACAGGCGCGGACAACGGGTCGACGTCGACCGGCGAAGCCGACGCGTCCACGGAACGACAGTCGACGGACGAGAACGGTGAATCGGCCGGCGAAGAACCGGAAGAGGTAACGCTGACGGAGAACTGGAGCGCGGATCCGGGCATCGACTTCGCTTGGACCGAAAACGGGCGGATTTTCTTCAACGATTACAACGGGGCGGCGTCGGCGAGCCACGGCGGCGGCATAAACTGGGAGGTCGAGGTGACCTACGAGGGCTTCGAGAACAACTTCGGTGCCGACGCGTTCGCCATCGGTGACGGTCGCGTCACTTTCGGCTACACGCCCGATCCAGAGGTCAACGAGACACTCGGCGGCCACTTTCACACCTTCGATACGGGAACGGGGGAGGAAGTGTGGCGCTTCGCCGCACCAGCTGATGGCAAGCACAACTTCGCCGTCGGTGCGACGAGGGTCGCCGAGACCGTCGTCGTCGCCACGAGCAGTTACGGGGCGCAGCGCGACCAGGAACCGCTCGTCGTCGGGCTCGACCCCGAGAGCGGCGAGGTGCGGTGGCGGACCGACAAGTCGACGCTACCGACCACATTCCTCAACTACGTCGGTTCGTACGGGGGCGAGGTGTACGTGGGGATGCAGTCCGACGGAGTGCAGGTGCTCGATCCCGAGACCGGATCACTGACCGAGGTCCACGAGTCGTGGTCCGTCGCGAGAGGCTGGGGAAGTGCCTGGGGGCAGATACACGGTGACACGCTCTTTGCGGCCGATCGCGGGACCTCGGAGAACGAGACTGTCCTGCGGGCGTACCCGCTCGGAGCCCAGGGCCGCGAGTGGTCGGGGACGTTCGAAGGCACCGTCACGGTCGGCCCGGCCGTCGACAACTCGCTCGTCGCCGTCGGCACCGAGACCGGTGCTGTCTACGCCTTCGACCGCTCGACAGGGGAGATGCTATGGGACGTCGAGATCGACGGGAGTGTCGGATCGATCGATACGTCGGCGACTCACGTGTGGGTCGGCGATGGGGAGACGGGCCTCACCGCCTACGACCGGACCGACGGGACGCGAGTGCACCGGTCGACGAAGCCACTTGGCGGTGACGACATCGCCGTCGCCGACGACGTGTTGCTCCTCGGCGGGGACGACACCTACGCCTACTGGATCGAGTAAGCCGCTCCCGACTCGGGGCCTGATCGTTCCGTTACCGCGGAAGCTCCACTCCCTCGCGGTTTCACCGCTCGACGTTCGGGAGGTCGACGACTTCCCCGATCGCGGCGCCGCCGCTCGCTCACCGAGGAAGCTCCACTTCCTCGCCGTCCGCCCACACGGTTGGCTCTCGCACGATGCCGTCGAGGTGCAGCGGCGCGTCCGTGTCGCCGCCGATGCCGGCGTCGTCGCCGATCGCGATGTGGATCGTCCCGGCCGCCTTCTCGTCGAGGAGGACGGAGCCGACGAGGTCGGTCACGCCGACGTTGGTCCCGATGCCGAGTTCCGCGAGGTTGTACGCGTCGCGGCCGACCTCCTCGGCGGCTTCCTCGACCTGCGATCGGATCTCGTCGTCCGAAATATCGGTGACGTAGCCGTCTTCGACCTCGAACCGGAGTTCCTGCCCGTCGTCGAGGAGGCCGTGCGGTCGCATCGTGCCGTCGACGACGTAGGTGCCGTTGGCGCTCGTCGGAGAGACGAACACTTCGCCAGCGGGGAGATTCGAGAAGCCGCCGGCGTCGTGGACGATACCCGTGTCGGTGTTCCACTCCCTGTCGCCAGTCTCAAAGGAGATGTCCGTGCCCGCCGGCGCGGTCACGCGAATCTCGTCTGCGTCTGCGACTTGCGCGAGCACGTCGCGGCAGTGCTGGGCGATGGTCTCGTAGTCGGCGTCGAGACCCGTGATGAACACGTCTTCGGTGATTCCGGGGAGAGTCGCGCCGCGCGCGCCGGCCTCGCAGGCGTCGCCGCGAGCGCGCGTGTGACTGATGCTTTTCGTCGTCGGCGCGAGGAAGACGTCGGCCGCGGCCATCGCGGCGGCCACCGTCGCGGGCGGTTCCTCGCCGTGTTGGTCGCCCGGCGGATACTGGAGGATCGTCGTATCCTCCGAGACCGCGCACGCGGCTTCATACAGCGCTTCGCCGATCGGCCGGCGTTTGTCGTCGGTGACGACGACGCACGATTCGGACGCTTCGAGGGCCATACACTGCTCGACTGCCGTCCTCGCGGCAGTCGCGAGTCCGTCGTTCGACATACTACCCGGTGAGGCCCCCGCGGAGTTAGGCGTTCGCATCGGGTCAGATCTCGGGGCTAGCCCCGGAGACGAAGACGCGTGTGAACGCGCTTCAGGGCCTAGCGCGTTCGTTACTCGCCTTCGGGAAAATCGCCCGCGTTACTCGCCGAGGAGTTAATTTCTGACCGTTATGCTCCGAAATAACTATGCGTGTGCTCCCCGGATTCTCGAATGATGATACGAGTGGGTGTCAACGGTTACGGAACGATCGGTAAGCGCGTCGCCGACGCCGTCGCGGCCCAGCCAGATATGGAAGTCGCCGGCGTCGCCAAGACGCAGCCCAACTTCGAGGCCCACACCGCCGTCGAGCGCGGCTACCCGATGTACGCCGCCATCCCCGAGCGCGCCCCGCTCTTCGGGGACGCCGGTATCGAGACTGCGGGCATCGTCGACGAGTTGGTCGCCGACGCCGACGTGATGGTCGACGCCACGCCGTCGGGCATCGGCGCCGAGAACAAGTCGCTGTACGCCTCCTACGATACGCCGGCGATCTTCCAGGGCGGCGAGGACGCCGACGTCGCCGAGGTGAGCTTCAACGCGCGATCGAACTACGACGACGCCCGCGGTGCCGACACCGTCCGCGTCGTCTCCTGTAACACGACCGGGATCTCGCGGCTCGTCGCACCTCTGGAGGAGGCCTACGGCGTCGAGAAGGTTCGCGCGACGCTCGTCCGTCGTGGCGGCGACCCAGGCCAGAACTCCCGCGGTCCGATCAACGACATTCTTCCGGACCCGATCGGCATCCCGTCGCACCACGGCCCCGACGTCAAGACGATCTTCCCCGATCTCGAAATCGACACGATGGGGCTGAAGGTCCCGGCGACGCTGATGCACGTCCACGCGCTCAACGTCACGCTCGAATCCGACGTGACGGCCGCACACGTCCGCCAACTGCTGGAGGGCGAATCCCGCGTCTACGTCATTCCGGAGGGACTCGGTCTCGACGGCGCTGGAAAGCTCAAGGACTTCGCGCTCGACGCCGGCCGACCCCGCGGCGATCTCTGGGAGAACTGTCTGTGGGGCGAGTCGATCGCGACCGAGGGTCGTGACCTCTATCTCTTCCAGGCGATCCACCAGGAGTCCGACGTCGTCCCGGAGAACGTCGACGCGATCCGTGCCGTGACCGAATCCGCGGACGCCGACGAGAGCATCGAGCGCACGAACCGGACGCTCGGCGTCGGTCTCTCGGGTGATCCCGCGGGTTTTAGCGAGTCCGGCCAGGTCGAAGCCGAGGCCGCCGACGACTGACCCCCGAGGCGACACACCGATCGTTCGACACGTCACGTCACCGACCGTTCCGCCGCCCACGTTTATTTGTTCTCACCGAGTGGTCGCGTCCGTGACCGACGACGCCCACACAACTGACTCAGCGGCCGCCAACGCCGGTTCAGACGCGCCGCCGGACGACGAGATGGACCGTCTCCTCGCAGAGTTCGACGCACTCGAAGCGACCGTCGACTCTCCGGCGGAGCGAGAACGCGTCCGAACTGCCCGCCGCGCCGCCGTGTCGGCCGCACGGAACGCTGGCGTCTTCGGCCGGGTCGTCCGCGGGTTCGACCGCGGCGACCTCGCGGAGGCGTTTCTGGGCTGTGTCTTGTTCGGTATCCCGATGTTCGTCGAGGGCGGTACGAACGAAGTGGGCCGGTTCCTCGCTGCGCACCCGCTCTCGCTCGTCGGAACGCTCCTCGCGGGCGTCGGCCTCGTCGTCGGCATCCTCTACGTCGCCGACATCCAGGACGTCCGCGTGCAGGATCCATTCTTCGGGGTCCTCCCCCGGCGACTCGTGGGCGTCCTCGGCGTCTCGCTTCTCACCGCGGTCGTCGTGATGACCGCGTGGGGACGCGTCGACTGGGCGACGCCGCTTTTCGCGCTCGCGGACGTCGTCGTCGCGTTCGTCCCGATGAGCGTCGGCGCGGCGCTCGGCGATATCCTCCCGGCGACGTGACTGCGTCGGGACTGACGAAAATCGCTACTTCTCCGGTAGAATCTCGTGGAACGTCACCTCGCCCGTCTCGGTATCGAGCGTCGCGACGTGATAGACATCGTCAGCGCCGGGGAACGGCAGTCCGCCCGGATTGACGTGGACCGTCCCGTCGCGTTCCTCGTGCGTCCGTTCGTGGGTGTGCCCGCGGACGACGTAGTCGTAGTCGCCGCACGCGAGAAGCGCGTCCACGAGCCCTTCGCTCGTGCCGTGATAGACGGCGACGTCGACGCCGTCGAACGTCAGCGCGGCGCTCTCGCCGTGGTACGTTCCGAACTCCTCGATCGTCTCGGCGAGCGCCCACTCGCCGTCGTTGTTGCCGCGGACGGCGTGGAACGCGAAGTCGGTGTCGAAGACGGCGGCGGTGAACGGCGCGACGACGTCACCGCAGTGGATCACGGCGTCGACCCCCTCAGCTTCGAACGTTTCGACGGCGGCCCGTGCCAGATCGAGGTTGTCGTGGGTATCAGAACAGAGTCCGACGCGCATCGGTATCCGATTCGACGCATGCCCGCTTCAGCGCTTCGACGGGGGCGTCGCCCGCGATTCGCTCCTCGCTCGCGACGTTACTGCTCTTTCAGCGCCTCGACGCCCGCAAGCGGCTGGCCGGTCAGCGCGCGGATGTACGCGCCGCCGGCGATCGAGACGTGATCGAAGTCGGCTTCGTCCATCCCGTACATCCCGATGGCGCGGGAGGTGTCGCCGCCGCCGACGACGGAGAAGCAGTCGGTCTCGGCGATGGCTTCGAGCACGGTCACGGTGCCGACCGAGAAGCGCTCGTCCTCGAAGACGCCCAGCGCGCCCTTCACGAAGACGGCCTCGGAATCGCGGACGACGTCGGCGTACCCCTCGGCGGTGTCGGTGCCGACGTCGAGGAACGAGACGCCTTTCTCCTCGATCGCCTCGACGTCGACTTCCGCGCGCTCGCCGTCGGCCTCGTAGGCCAGATCGGTCGCCAGCGTGATCTGCTCGCCGCGCTCTGCGAGCATCTCCTCGACGAGTTCGTGGTTCTGCTCCCACTGGGTGTCGTAGAGGTCCTGTTCGGGATCGAGATCGAAGCCGACCGGGTGGCCCGCGGCGCGGAGGAACAGTTCGCCCGCGATCCCGCCGAGCAGGAAGTCGTCGACTTTCTCGCCGAGGTTGTTCATCACGTCGATGACGTCGGTCGCCTTCGTGCCGCCGACAGCCATCGTCACCTGGCCGTCGAACTCCTTGTTCGCGATAGCGGTGTTGGCTTCGTACTCGGTCTGCATCACGCGCCCGGCGTAGGCGGGCAGGACCTGCGGGAAGCCGACGAGCGAGGCGTGCGAGCGGTGCGCCGCCGAGTACGCGTCGTTCACGTACGCGTCGAAGTGTGGCGCGAGCGACTGGACGAACTCGGTCTCGGCTTTGACCTCGGGGTCCTCCTCCGGCAGTTCGTCGTCGCACATCCGCGTGTTCTCTAAGAGGAGAATCTCGCCGGGTTCGAGCGCCTCGATGGCGTCGATGGCGTCGTCGCCGTAGGTATCGGCGACGAAGCCGACGTCGCGGCCGACGTGCGAGGCGAGGATGTCGGCGTGGCCGGCCAGCGAGGTGAAGTCGTCGCGACCGGGCCGCCCCTGGTGCGCCAGCAGGACGACGCGGTGGCCCGCGTCCGCGAGCTCTCGCACCGTCTCGGCGTGGCGCTCGAAGCGGCGGTTGTCCTGCGGCTCACCATCCTCGATGGGAGAGTTCAGATCGAGGCGGACGAGCACGCGCTGGTCGGATTCGAGGTCGTCGAGCGTCTTGAACGTGGCTGTGGGGGTGGACATCGCTCTCTGTCCCGTGTGCTCGGAATGGTGTTACTTAGTCGTGTTCGGATGCGAGTCCGGTATGTGGTCTGTTATCACGACAGTAGAAAACCCGTCCGCCGATCAGCCGTGCGTGACGTAGTGGGCCACGTCGAGCATCCGGTTGGAGAAGCCGTACTCGTTGTCGTACCACGTCAGGATCTTGTAGAGGCCGCCGCCGTTGACCTGGTTCGTCGATTGGAGGTCGACCGTCGAGGAAAAGGGCAGGCCCTGGATGTCCGAGGAGACGACTTCGTCGTCGGTGTAGCCCAGGACGCCCGCTAGCGGGCCGGAATCGGCGGCGTCGCGGAAGGCGTCGTTGAGTTCCTCGACGGAGGGAGTCGCGTCGAGGGAGACGACCAGTTCGGTGATCGAACCGTTCGGGACCGGCACGCGGATCGCCATCCCATCGAGTTTGCCTTCGAGTTGGGGCAGAATCTCGGTCGTCGCCTGCGCTGCCCCGGTCGAGGTGGGGACGATGTTCTCGGCGGCGGCGCGGCCGCGGCGCGTCTTCGACATCGGACCGTCGACGAGGTTCTGGCTGCCGGTGTAGGCGTGGACGGTCGTCAGGAGACCGCTCTCGATGCCGAACTCCTCGTCGAGCACTTTCGCGACGGGGCTGACGGAGTTCGTCGTACAGGAGGCGTTCGAGACGACGTCCTCGCCGTCGTACTCGTGGTGGTTGACGCCGTACACAAGTTGCTTGACTGGCTTGTCGCCCTTCGGCGGCGCGGAGATGATGACCTTGTCCGCGCCGGCCTCCAGATGCGCGGCGGCGTCGTCTTTCGTCCGGAAGATGCCGGTACACTCAAGCGTGACGTCGACGTCGAGTTCGCCCCACGGCAGTTCGGTCGGATTCTGGACGTTGTACAGCGGGACCGACGTGTCGCCGACGACGAGCGAGTCGCCGTCGAGCGCGACGTCGTCGAGGCGGCCCATCACCGTGTCGTACTTCGCGAGGTACGCCATATCCTCGAAGTCCATCACGTCGTTGATACCGACGAGTTCGACTCGCGGGTCGTCGCGGACGGCCCGGAGTACGTTGCGACCGATCCGACCGAAGCCGTTCAGCGCGACTCGAACGGCGTCGCCGTCGTCCACGTCTGCGTCCATATCCGATTGTTCACTCATATCCGAGTTTACTATTCCATCCTACTTGAATCCCGGTGTCATCGAGTTTGCGGCTAAGACGGGCACCAGAACGGGTCTCGGCGTCTCGCACGACCGTCTCGTGACTCGGTATTACTGGAGAACCGCCAGTGGCTTCGGCGTCGGCAGTCGCTGCGGATCAAAAAGATCAGAAATTTGAACACCATCTCCTCTCGGGCGCAGGTACCGCCTCCGTCTTCCCGTGCCGCTCTCGATACGCTCGCCGTTCTCGACATTCTCTCATCTGTGTCTCACTTTGACCGGACCGCTTCGGAAAACCGCCGTACGGCCCGCCTAGACTCTGTCGTCCGGCCGATCCCGCCGGGGGGAGAAGGCTTTTCATCGAAACCGACCTAGCAGGGGGTGATGAGAGACGACCGCGACGACCCGTTCGACGACTTCTTCGAGGGGATCGAACGGATGATGGACGAAATGACCGGCAACGATGCCACCGGGTTCGCTTCCGAGACCCACGTCGACATCTACGACGAGGGTGAGGAGCTTCGACTCGTCGCCGACCTCCCGGGCGTCACGAAGGACGCCATCGAACTGAAGTGCGACGGCGAAGTGCTCACGATCTCCGCTGCCGGCGACCGTCGCGAGTACGACGAACGCATCCGCCTGCCGACTCGCGTCGACGAACACAGCGCGAGCGCGTCGTTCAACAACGGCATCCTCCAGGTCACGCTGCAGAAGGTCGACGACTCGGCCTCGATCGACCTCGACTGAGGGCGCCTTCGGCACCTCGCTCCTGTAACTCCGTTCGGCCGCACCCCCACTGGACTCTTTCGGGACCACTTACGCGAGCGACGCGACCGCTCTCGACACGAGCGACGCGACCGCTCTCGATCCTGATGCCGCAGGTACGTCCTCGACTCGACCCGAGCAGATCACTCGCCCGCTGTCCGCCGAATCAACGCCGCGAGTCGGTCCCAGAAGCCGTCCGCGTACTTTTCGTCGTCGATGGTCGGCCGCGCGTTCGTCTCCGAGACGACCGCCCGGCCGTCTGAGACCAACACGTCGACGCCGAGGTAGTCGATGTCGAGCGCGGTGGCGGCGTCGACGGCGAGGGTTCGGAGGCCGTCGGGAACGTCGACCGCTGTCGCCGTCGCCCCGCGGTGGACGTTGTGCTTCCAGCGACCCGCGTCGCGCGCATCGTCCGAAAGTTGGCGTTCGACGCCCCCGACGACGGTCCCGTCGACGACCATTATGCGGTAATCGCGCGCGTTCGGCAGATACTCCTGCAGGAGATAGGACTGATCGCCCGTCGCGCGGTAGTCGTGGACGAGATTCAGGTAGTCGACGATGCCCAAAAGGGAGTCGAGGTCGGTGGCTTTCGCGACGCCGACGCCCCGGGCCGCGGAGTTCGGCTTGACGACGATGGGAAAGTCGAGGTCGGCGACGGCCGCGGCGACGTCCTCGTCGCTGACGGGGTTCGAGACGAGGCGCGTCTCCGGGACGGGCACGCTAGCACGGGAGAGCGCGGCGATCACGCCCGCTTTGTTCCGCGAGGTGACGATGGCCTCCCGGCCGTTCACCCACGGCATCGCGTGACGACCGTCCACGACGCCGCCCTCCATCAACCGACTGGGATACACGAACCCGACGTCGAAGTGACGGATCGGGGGCGTCGTGAGATCGACGACCCGCTCTTTCGCCTGCAGGTGCTCGACGGCGATGTCGCGGGCGGCGAGCGGGTCGCGCATCCGCTCGAACGTCTCCGAGGACGTCGTCACGGCGAGTCGAAGCATCGACTACTGAGTGGAAGCGACAGCGCAAAAAGCGGCCGGTTCGCGGTGCGAAGTCGTCGCGGCGTGGCGTTCGGGTACCGGCGTGCCCGGAGGCTCTACGAGACCAGGAGCTTCTCGCCCTTCTCGACTTCGACGCGGCACGGCGGCGACATCTTGTTGTACGCGCGGCGGAGCGCGTCCTTCGCAACCTCGGCGTCCTCGGGGTTGCAGTAGATGGTGAAGACGCGCTCGTTGCGCTGGATGCGCGCGGCGGTGCCGACGGGCTTGCCGAAGGCCTGACGCATTCCGTCCGAGACACGGTCCGCACCTGCCCCGGTCGCCTGCTTGTTCTCTCGCAGGACCTGGTGGGGGAACTTCCGGAGGACCATCTTGTAGTTCTCCTGTCCGACCTCTTTGAGCATCACGCGGTTCGCCGACAGGCGCGCGGATTCGAGCGAGCCGTGGCGAATCTGACACTCCTCCTCGATGCGGAGGCTGATCTGGACCGGGTAGTCCTCGGGGCCGGTCTGGAGGTTGCCCATATTGTGCTGTGCGATCTTCGAGCCGGGAATGCCCGTGATGTACTCTCGCCGCGTGTAGGACGGCTTCGACAGTTCCCGGTACATGGAGGCGGGTTTGTCGGACATAGTTACTTGTGCGGAACGACGCCCAGACGACCTAAAAGCGCTTCGAACTGTTCGCCGCCGATCCCGCGGTCACTGGGTCTGCACGCGGAGGCTCCTCGTCCCCTACGCGCCGTCGACGACGTCGCTCCCGCTGTCGTCGCTCCCGCTGTCATTACTCCTTCCGTGGTCGCCATCTTCTCCGACCGGGTCCAGCGCGACGAACTCAAGACCCCGTTCGTCGAGGAGCGCGGCCGCCCGGTCGGTCACGGAAGGAGCGACCAGGATGCCGCGCACGTCTTCGCCGGGGAACTCCTCGTCGAGTGCGTCTACGTATCGCTGCAGTTGGCTCGCCGCTGAGGGGCCGACGCGCCGCCGTTTCAACTCCACGACGACCGGCCGGTCGTCGACGTCGGCGCCGAAGACGTCCACCGGCCCCGCCGTCGTCTCCCGCTCGGTGGCCACTGGGACGAACCCCGCTTCGATCAACGAGGGATCGTCGAGAATCCGCTGTCGGAGGTCTTCTTCGCTCCCGGTCAACGTCAGATCGCTCCGATCGGTCACTTCGTACGCCGAGACCTGTTCGATCCGCTCGAAATCGACGTCGAGGCGCTCTTCGGGAGCGGAGCGTTCGCTCCGGATTCTGAGTCGGCCCTCGCGGACGCTCGCCCGATGAGTACAGCCCGGTGGTTGCCAGTTCACCGGCTTGCGCTTCTCGTCAGTGTGTACGAGGATCGTCCCGTCGGGCTTGCAAATGATGAGTCGATCGCCGGGGCCGAGGCTGGAGGACGCTCGCCCGTCGTACTCGACGGTACATCGGCCGAACACGGTCACCAGTCGCCCGTCGCCGAACGCCGTCTCTAAGAGTCCGAGCGCGTCGCGGTGCGTCGGGCGGTGCAGCGTCGTGACCGACATCTCCGTTCCGTTTCGGCTCTGTGGATAAAAACCGCGCGTCCCCGTCGTCACTGGCCCCGGCGCGCACCATCCCGCCCGGTCCTGACCGTCCTGACGGCCGCACGCGCGGTGACGCCTGTCACTGCGCCGACGACGTTCACGACGGCGTCAGTCGTACTCCCTGCCCGCGCAGCCACCGGGACTTGGAGGATCTCGACACCAAATCCGACAGCCGCTGCGACGCCGACCGCGACGAGTGCGGTGCGAACACCGTTCGAGTTGGCCGAGTCGGCGTCGAGCCACACCTCCACGAGCCACGCGAGGACGCCGTAGGCAAGGAGGTGTGCGACGGTGTAGATGTCCACCCCGACTGCCGCCGTGGCCTCGATGCTCTGCGCCGGCGCCCCTCCGGCGGCCGGACCGAGTATCGCTGCCGGGTCGACGACCGACGCGAGCACGACGATGAGAGTCCACGCGGTAGCGACGCTCCTCGCTCTGCGTCGGGACCGGGTGGGGTGCTCGCGTCCGCGGTCGTCGACGTCTGTCATCGATTCGTGGTGCGTCCGCGAGCAGCCATCAGCGGAGCTCGCTCAGCATCCCATCGAGCATCGCCTTCCCGGATCTGAGCAGCGACGACTTGGTGAGCTCCTCGACCTCCGAGCGGGTGAGTTTGAAGTCGAAGAGTTCGAGGTTCTCGCGGAGGTGGGCTTCGCCGGAGGCCTTCGGAACCACGACGACGTCGCGGTGCTGGATGGCCCACCGGAGCACGATCTGGGCGGGCGTCTTGTCGTACGCCTCGGCGAGCCGCTGGACGTCGTCGTCTTCGAGCGCAGTACCGCGGGCGAGCGGGCTGTAGCCGGTGAGGAACATCTCCTCTCGCTGGCAGTAGCCGAGCATTCGCCGCTGGGGCTTGTAGGGGTGAAACTGGACCTGATTCGTTACGATCGGCGTCTCTGCAGCCTCGCGTGCGCGCTCTAGGAAGACCTTCGGAAAGTTACTGACGCCGATGTTGTAGACGAGCCCTTGCTCGACGAGCCGATCCATCGCACGCATCGTCTCACCCACCGAGACGAGCGGATTCGGCCAGTGCAACAACAGCAGATCGACGTAGGGCGTGTCCAGTCGTTCCAGGCTCTCTTTCGTCGATCGGATTACGTCGTCGTAGCCGGCGTTTCGCGGCGAGACCTTCGTGGTCAGAAACAGGTCCTCGCGATCGACGCCGGCGTCGGCGATCGCGCGGCCCACCTCCGTCTCGTTGTCGTACAACTGCGCGGTGTCGATGTGCCGGTAGCCCACGTCGAGCGCGGTCGACACCGTCTCGTAGCACTCCTCGCCCGTGAGCTGCCACGTCCCGAGCCCCACCTTCGGGACGCGCGCGCCGTACGCCTCGGCGTACTCCATCTCGAGCATACGTCCGCTTTGACCGCCGCCGCCGAGAACGTGTCGGCTATCGTGGCGGTCGCGACCGAGCGGCCCTCCATCTCATCGTGGGGTCGGAGAGGGCGTCGCAACTCTGAGGTCGTGGTGCCGAAAGAAGGATTTTTCAGAGAACTGCCGCAACCGAACCGGAATCAGCTGCCCGCTCGACCGCCAGCCTCCGTCCGCTACGTAGTGGTACGTCGACTTCTTACAGACGCTCGACGTTCTTCGCGCGCGGGCCCTTGTCGGCCTGCTCGATCTCGAATTCGAGTTCCTGACCCTCTTCGAGGTCCGGGCCGCCGATGTCTTCCATGTGGAAGAAGACGTCCTCGTCCGCGTCCTCGGTGGAAATGAAGCCGTAACCGCCTGTGTCGTTGAAGAAGTCGACAGTGCCGTTTGCCATTGCGATCGTACTGAATCCCCGCCCACTGATAACTGTTGTGCGACTCGTGGTACCACGCCGTGTGACCGAGTGGAGGTCGGCTACAGAACTGGACTCGCGGCCGGCCCGCCGCTGCTTTTCTCGTCTCTGTCTATCGTACAGTTGCGAGTATTCACTCGCCCGGCCGCCCGACAGCGTGTGCTCAGGTGTGCCATCAGCTGCAACTGCTTCTATCGTGGTCCGTCTTCCTCGACCCCGAACAAGTGCGAAAGAGAATCGCAGCCCCCAGTACGTGTGACTCCCCGGAGAACCGATACCTGACGTCGGTATCGATGACTGTTAAGTAGTGTCGTTTGGAGGGTACGATATGGTCGATCCGATCTCGGCGACGCTCGGAGCGTTGACGCTTGGTGTCAACGCCGCGAGTGCCTACCACCAGCGAAAGTCCATCGTGCCAGACGGGGGCGTCGACGAAATCGGCGGGGTCAAGGAGTTCTGGAGCGCCCATCGCCGAGACACGCTCGACACTGGGTCGTACGTCACAGTCGAGGGGACGCTGTCTCTGTACGCCCCGATGATTTTCGGGGATCCACGACTCATCAAGCAGCGACACTTCGAGTTCAGAGACGCCCTCTCGACAGACGCACCGACCAGTATCGACGCGCTCGTCAGCATCAGTTCCGGCCAACCGGTCGTCCGGCTGGAGCCGATGGAGGGCGTCTACTACGCGGGGCTGTACGAGGGAATCGGCCGAAATTCGATCCCCGTCTTCGTTGATGAGGACCGCTTCGATTCGTGGCGCGCAGAGCGAACGAACACCCGCAATCAGGTGTGGGACGTCGCGTTGACTGGCCAGCTCGACGACCTGCCGACCGAGTGGGACGACTTCTTCTCTATCTTCGGACTCGACCAGGAAGCGCCCGAGTACGCCATCTACGTGCAGGACGACGCCACCTCGAACATCGAACACCGGGGCGAAACGAGCTTTTTCGAGGCCGACGTGTGGGCCGCCTACGAACACGGCGGCAATCGTGGGTGGATGACGCGGTGCCCCGACTTTGCCGACCGGACCGAGGTGAGGCAGGCGATCGACGCGATCATCGACAATCTCGAAGCAGTCGAGGGGACGGTCGAACTGATTTCACAGTACGACCTCGTCGACCGCCCCCTCGGAACGAGCCCGAGTATCGATCAGACGTCGACGCACGTCCAGGAGATGTCGAACCGGCGGGTCCGCGAGGACTACATCGACGACGTATCGGCCCTCATCGACAGCTACACCTAGTCGCTCCTCGGGTCTCCAGCGGCTACCCGTAGGTCCGTTCGTCGAGGTCCTCTTCGACGTCGTACGTTTCGAGCAACTGGTCGCAGTAGTCGCGAATCGCCACTATCGTCTCGGGTTCGTGCTGATCCAACAGTTCCTCGAGGCTGGCCGGCAGGTCGCTCTCTGAGTCGACGTCGGATGGCATAGCTGTACGTTCAGTGTGGACACACATAATATCGCGGGCAATGTCACCGTGTCGCACCCCAACAAACTACTATCTAGGCCGCGAGACGCTAGTTATGTACGAGACCATTCTCGCCCCCACCGACGGCAGCGGCGGCGCCGAGAACGCCGTCGAACGAGCGATCGAGTTGGCCACCCTGTTCAATGCGGACCTGCACCTGCTCTACGTGGCTGATTCCGAGCAGTTCTCTGCGGATAAACCGGAGGCGGAGATCGAAACGATGCTCGACGACCTCGAGGACGAAGGCCAACGAATCGTCGCGGACCTCGAAGCGCAGGCCTACGACTCCTCGGTGGGCTACGTCGAGACCCGGGTCGACCGGGGCCCGCCCCATCAGAAGATTCTCGAGTACGTCGACGAGCACGGGATCGAACTGGTCGTCCTCGGCACGCACGGCGAGAGCGGCTACGAAGCGGTCCATCTGGGCCACATCGCCCACGAGGTCGCCCGTCGACTCGACGAGCCCCTCCTGCTTATCTGACCGCGTCGCTGCGCTCGCGGGAACGGGGACAGCTCGATCTTCAGTCGAGTGCGACGGCTACTCGAACGGAAATCGCGTAGAATCGGGATGCCGCCTCCCGGATTTGAACCGGGGACAGCTCGATCTTCAGTCGAGTGCTCTCCCAGTCTGAGCTAAGGCGGCGCGCACTTCGACCGAGGCCGAGTATATAAAAAAGGGTTTCGGATTGTCGCGCCGCCGGTGTCGGTCGATTCGGCTAGTCAGTCCGACCCCTGATTCGATCCGCCCTCCCGACACGATTTCGTGCTCGCTGTCGCTCGCACAGAAATAGTGGGCTCGGGCGGATTCGAACCACCGGCCTCTTCCTTGTAAGGGAAGCGTCATAACCAGCTAGACCACGAGCCCGTAGGCGACACGAGTCTGCACACGTGTATAAGATGAACGGTTTCCAATCCCAACGACGGAATCCTTACGCCGACGCGCTCGAATCGCAGCGTATGGTCGATCGGTCGACGCTCGGTACCGTCGCGCTCGCGCTCGCTGCCCTCCTCGCGCTCGGCATCGTCGCCGTCGCGATGAACCCCGGCCTGCTTCCGACCGGCGAGTACGAGCGGACGACCGTCACCGTCGTTGACGACGCGACCGACGAGACGCTCGCGTCGGTGAACGTCCGTGTCGCCGACACCGGACAGAAGCGTTACACCGGACTCAGCGACACCGACTCGCTCGGCCCGAACGAGGGGATGCTCTTCGTCCACGACGCCGACGAACAGCACGCCTACGTGATGCGTGAGATGGATTTCCCGCTCGACATCGTCTTCGTCGACGCCGACGGGACGATCACGACGATTCACCACGCGGAGCTCCCGCCCGAGGGCACGTCGGGCTCGGATCTGACGCGCTACCGCGGACGGGGCAAGTACGTGCTGGAAGTGCCGTACAACTACACCAGGGAACACGGTATCGAGCCGGGTGATCGGATTCGAGTCGCCGGGAGCTGGGGGCCGGCGGACGAGTAGCACCCCGTTGCCGACGCACCGGCCCGGAACGAAAGGCCGAGGATGACCGCGCCCGTCGGAGTTCGTATGGACGGCTCGATCGACGGCCTCGACTCCCTCGACGGCTGGCAGACCGAAGGCTACGCTGCGCGCGTTCACTACCGCGGCGCCGACGACCACTACAGTATCGAGTTCTACGAACCCTCCGAGTGCGTCCTCTACTGGAAAGTGAAGGGCGACGGCGAGACCGCCGTGCCTGTCGGCCGGGAAACGGTCCCCGACCCACTCCGGACGCGTGTTCGCGAGGATCTCGACGCAGCGGGGATCGATCCCGACGTCGAACGGCGGTCCCTGTGAGCCCCCTCGAATACCGCCACGATCCAACCCTTTAGTACCGACGAGCCCTGAGACGCGATGATGGACTCCCTCGCGGACGAAGACGATCCCTTCGAGCGCCAGCGCGAGCGCGCGGAGAACCCGATGCGCCGACTCTTCGCCGAGTACGGCCGCGAGAACGCGTTTGCGTTCGCCGTCGGGCTGACTTCCAGCGTCGTCGCGCGGGTGCTCGATCTCCTCCCGCCGATCCTCCTCGCCGTCGCCGTCGACTCTATCTTCTTCGACGAGCGGCCGTTCTCGCTGTGGCTCGTCCCCGACGCGTG
>Ga0207719_100180_pt1 | contig 50413 bp, 52 predicted proteins | sample A23P1SouthBayCA_2_FD_187279 | JGI IMG/M metagenome (GOLD analysis project Ga0207719, IMG submission 187279) | Aerobic enrichment media microbial communities from Eden Landing Ponds, California, USA - A23 P3 (3) (SPAdes) | ecosystem: Environmental > Aquatic > Marine > Unclassified | place... | reverse complement strand
CGGACAGGCCGCGATCGCCTCGTTGACGGCCGCGCCGATCGTCGCCCCGCGGTTCGCCTTCCTCGCCGTCGCCGGATCGCTGGTCGCCGCGCTCTTCCGTGAGATGCTCTTCGAGCGGGACGATCCGCTGGTGATGCTCTCGACGGGCCTGCTGCTGTGGCTGTTCGACGCGCTCGCGGTCTCCGTCGGGACGGTCGACGTGGCGGCCGCACTCGGCGTCACGATCCTCCTCGGGTACGCCTCCTACGCGCTCGGGGCCGCCTCGGTCGCCGGGATGCTCTCGGGCGTCCTACTGGGTCTCCTCGTCATCGTCTTCGGCGGCCTCGGCTGGTTCGCCGTGCTCATCAGTTTCTTCGGCATCGGCGCGCTCTCGACGAAGTTTAAATACGAGGAGAAAAAGCGCCGCGGCGTCGCCGAGGAGAACGAAGGCGCGCGCGGCACCGGAAACGTCCTCGGAAACGCCACCGTCGCGCTCGTCTGCGTGATCGGCTTCGCCGCCAGTCACTCGCTGCCGGTGGACGGCACGCTCTTTCAGTTCGCCTTCGCCGGGTCGATGGCGGCCGCGCTGAGCGACACGCTTTCCTCGGAGATCGGCGGCCTCTACGACGACCCGCGGCTCATCACGACGCTCGAACCCGTCTCCCCGGGAACTGACGGCGGCGTGACCTGGCAGGGTGAGGTATCGGGGCTGCTCGGCGCGGGTATCGTCGGCGGTGTCGCGCTCGCACTGCTCCCGGAGGTGACGCTGCTTGGCGCTGCCGTCGTCACGATCGGCGGCTTCCTCGGGATGACCGCCGACAGCGTCCTGGGAGCGACCGTCGAAGGGCCGCAGTTCGGCAACGAGGCGGTCAACTTCGTCGCGACGCTCGTCGGCGCGGTCGTCAGCACCCTCGCCGCGTTCGTCCTGTTCTGAGCCGTGATCCGTCCCGCGCGCCCCTCGGACGCACCGGTGCTCGCGAAGCTCCAGTCGTATCTCGACGCACCCGCGCCCGAACTGCTCGCCTCGTTCGCCGCCGTCGGGACGTGTCTCGTCGCCGTCGAGGAGAGCGACTACCGGCCCGTCGGCTACCTGCTCGTGATCGACGGCGAGGACGCCCACCTTGCGGAACTGGTCGTACATCCCGAGCATCGACGAGCGGGACACGCGCGAGCGCTGCTCGAAGCGGCGATCGAGCGCTCGGCACCGGGCGCGCGAGTGACGCTCGTCGTCGCCGCCGACAACGATCCGGCGCGGTCGCTGTACGAATCGCTCGGCTTTCGAGAGATCGAGTACCGACCGGAGTTCTACGAGGAAAACGGCGATTCGACGGACGCCGTCGTCTACGCCTACGATGTCGGTCGCGACGGTGTCGAGCCGTGATCGCGCCCGTCTCCGATCGACTCCTGACCGTTCAGCTCGTAACCGAGTTCGCCAACTGATCAGCCGTCAGCAGTCGCACGCCGACCGGCTTCTTGACGAACTCGCCGGTCGAGGCGGCGACGGCGTGGTCGACGCCGCGCTGGGCCGCCACGTCGAGGAGGCGCTGCGTGAACTCCCCGTCGACGACCGCCGCGTACGGCGCGGGATCCGCGTCGGCGATGACGTCGAACGCGTCGTCGACCGGCTGCTCGGCCACGGTGACGAGGTCGTCGTCGAGGAGGCGGATCGTGCCGCTCTGGGCGTCGATGACCTCGCGGACGTGGTCTTTGAGCGACTGTGGGCGAGCGGCCTCATCGGCTTCCTCGGCCGCTTCGTCAGCAGCCTCGGCGTCCGGTTCGGTCTCTGTCTCGGCGTCCTGCTCCGCGTCGGTATCTTCGGCTTCCTCGGCCGCTGCGCCAGCCGCCTCGGAAGTCTCGGTCGTCTCGGCCGTTTCGGCGGTTTCCTCCGCGACGGAATCGCTCGTCGAGGACGCTGTCGGCTCACCGATCGGACCGCTCGGCGTACACCGTCTCGGGCGGTCGTTTTCGAGCGACGCACCGTCAGATGCGGTTCCGTCGGCGACGACGTCACCGGCCGAGGCGTCGGATAGATCGACGTCGGCCGCCGAGCCTTCGGCGGTGTCGTATTTCGTCTCGGACACCGCGTCCAGGGCCCCCGGGCCGGGGGTCACCGACTCAGTCGTCGGCGACCCCTCGCGAGGGTCCGGTCGCTCACCGCCCGCACTCGCCTCGGCCTCGGCTTCCTCGGAAGTCGTCGACTCCAAGCTTTCCCCCAGTTCGACGGATTCGATCGGGGCCTTATCGCGGAGAGCCGCGAACACCTCGTGGCGCTTGAGGTCCTCGACGGAGCGACCCTCGGGCGCGAACGCGACGTGGTCGACGTTGCCCACCTGCGCGAGTTCGCGGAGGATGAGTTTCCCACCGCGGTCGCCGTCGAAGAAGGCGGTGGTGTTCCGCCGGCGCGTGAGGTCGGCGACGGCGTCCGGGACGTTCGTGCCCTCGACTGCGATGGCGTTCTTGATGCCGTATCCGAGAAGTGTGAGCACGTCTGCGCGCCCCTCGACGACGATGACGGCATCCGAGTCGGCGACGTGCGGACCGGCGGGAAGGCCCTCGTACTCGCTGATGTCTTCGATGCGGACGCTCTCTTTGACCTCGTCGAGAATCTCCGTCGAAGACATCACGCTCTCGTCGAACGAATCCGAGAGGAGTTCCTTCGCGCGCTCGACGACTTCGCGGCGCTTCGCTTCTCGGACGTCTTCGATGTCGGTTACCTCGACGGTGGCCCGGCAGGGACCGACGCGAGTGATCGTTTCGAGGGAGGCGGCGAGGATGGCCGTCTTGACCCGATCGAGGCTGCTCGCGATGGTGACGGTCCCGAACGACTGACCGTTCTGCGAGTCGATTTCGACGTCGATGCGGCCGACTTTCGACGACTGCTGGAGGTCGCGGAGGTCCAGGTCGTCGCCGAGGAGCCCTTCGGTCTGCCCGAAGATGGCCCCGACGACGTCGGAACGCTCCACGACGCCGTCCGCGGTGATCGCTGCGTGAATGAGATATTTTTCCGTGTCTTCCATTGGTGGATTCCCCCGGTATGGAGGTGTGATGGTGATGTGAGTGTCATGGGAAACCCGATGACGTGCTTATATATGGGCTGCTCTCGGCAAATATCTATCGTACCCGAGAATAACGCCGCCTTTCTGTCCTTTCGCAGGAGTCCCGAGAAACCGTTTCGGCGGCCGTAGCGTCTCGTTTTGGTCGGTGCGCCGCACTCTCGGCAGCTAGCACCGGATATCGGGTGACAGTGGAGCGAGAGATCGCTCTTAGCGCTAAAAACATACCTTCCCCGGCTACGAAGAAAATATTTCTTCACAAGTCTATATCGAATCTAGGAGAGCAATATTTACATACACTGAGTGATGAGTGAGATTCGATGGCGCAACAGAAGACAGATTACCTGTGGATTGGGGTCTTCGCAGTCCTCGTTACGTTCGCGATCCCGTGGTTCCTCTGGCGGGACGCGAGCACGTGGCTCGGACTGCCGGTGTGGCTCTGGTGGCACGTCGGTTGGATGGGTCTGGCGTCGCTCGCGTTCGCGCTCTTCGCGCGCGGTGCGTGGGACCGCGGGATGAACGTCGATCCCGAGGAGGTGGGGTTCGATGGCTGAGTCGGAACTGCTCGTCCAACTCGGCGTCGTCGGCGCGTACCTCCTCGTCGCGCTCGCGGTCGGCGTCTTCGCGTACCGACTGACCGGCCGTGACGCCGAGGACTACTACCTCGCGAGCCGTTCGATCGGAACGGTCGTCCTCCTGTTTACGACGTTCGCGACGCTGCTGTCAGCGTTCACCTTCTTCGGCGGCCCGAACCTCGCGTACGGGGCGGGCCCCGAATGGATCCTCGTGATGGGGTTGATGGACGGCATCCTGTTTGCAATCCTGTGGTACGTGATCGGCTACCGACAGTGGCTGATCGGGAAGTTCCAGGGGTACGTCACGCTCGGCGAGATGCTCGGTGACCGGTTCGGATCGACGCGTCTCCGCGCGCTCGTCGCCGGCGTCTCGCTGTTCTGGCTGTTTCCCTACGTGATGCTCCAGCAGATGGGCGCGGGCGAGGCGATTGTCGGCCTCACGAACGGTGCGATCCCCTACTGGGTCGGCGCGGCGCTCATCACCCTGTTTATGATCGTCTACGTCGTCCTCGCCGGACTCCGCGGCGTCGCGTGGACCGACACGATCCAGGGTATGTTTATGCTCTCGGTCGTCTGGGTCGCCGTCGTCTGGGTGCTCACGAGCGCAGGCGGGCTGGACGCCGTTTCCACGTCGCTAGCAGACACGAAGCCCGAGTTCCTCGCGCTCGGCGGCGGCCTCTACTCGCCGCAGTGGATGATCTCGACCGCCGTGACCATCGCGTTCGGCGTGACGATGTTCCCACAGATCAACCAGCGCTTCTTCGTCGCGAAGGACGCCCGAGTCCTGAAGCGCTCGTTCGCGCTGTGGCCGATCCTGGTCGTGCTGCTGTTCGTGCCGGCGTTCCTGCTCGGGACCTGGGCGGCGGGCCTCGGCGTGTCGGTACCGGAGGGTTCGAACGTCGTTCCGGTGTTGTTGAACGCGTACACGCCCGGGTGGTTCGCGGCGCTCGTCGTCGCCGGCGCGATGGCGGCGATGATGTCCTCCTCGGACTCGATGCTGCTCTCGGGATCGTCGTACCTCACGCGCGATCTCTACCGCCCGTTCGTGAATCCGGACGCGAGCGAAGAGCGCGAGGCGTGGGTCGCCCGCCTCGGCGTCGCAGCCTTCGCGATCGGGACGTTCGTAGTCAGCCTGTTCCGACCCGGGACGCTCATCACCGTCGGCGATACCGCCTTCGGCGGCTTCGCACAGCTTACGCTGCCGGTGATGGTCGCACTCTACTGGCCGAAGACGACGCGGCAGGGGATGCTCGCTGGGATCGCCGGGTCACAGCTCTACTACGTCGCGCACGTGTTCATCCCGTCGATCACGCTCGGCGGCGTGACGCTCTTCGGCGCGACGTACTTCACCTGGGACTTCGCGCTCTACGGGATGGCCCTCTCGCTCGTCCTCACCGTCGGCGGGTCGCTCCTGACGACCGCCGGCGCCGACGAGCGCGCCGACACGTTCACTGTGGGCTCGCGCGCAGACTGACACTCTCGTGAGGTCGCGCGCGGACTGACGCAATCGGACGGCGCCGCGCTGCGTCAGTCCGTTCTCGAAAACTGACGCGGAGCGAAGCGCTCTTGGTCGATCGATCCAAGTCTGAAGTATGAACGAGCCGGGCATCCAGTCGCTGATGGATCAAGAGACGCTGGCGGCCCGCGTCGAATCCGGAGACACCCCCGACTGGGTTCGGAGCCACTTCGAGACGTTCACCGAGGCACTCCTCGGCGAGCGAAACGGGACGTCTTTCCCGTGTCACTTCGGCGCGCAGTCGGTGCGCGACGGCGAACCGCTCTACACCGCGGTCCCGTCGATGACGGATCCCGACGCGCTCTTGTCGTTCCGAGATACCCTGCTCGAATATCTCGACACCTATCGCGACGCACCGGGGCAGGCGTCGTTCGTGACGTTCTTCAAACCGCCCGAGCGGGAGTTCACCGAAGCGGACTACCACGAGACGCTGTGGCACCTCCTCCAGTTCCTCCACGTTCACGACCCCGAACCGTGGCCCGAGGACATTCCGACTGACCCGGACGATCCCCGCTGGGAGTTCTCCTTCGGCGGCGAGCCGATGTTCCCGACCTGTCGCGCGCCGTTCTACGACGACCGCAAGAGCCGCTACTGCCCGATCGGCCTGGAGATCACGTTCCAGCCGCGGACGCTCTTCGAGGGCATCACACACGACACCGAGGCGGGCCAGCGCGCTCGCGAGCAGATCCAGGGCCGTCTGGAGGAGTACGACGGCGTCTGCCCCCACGCTGACCTCGGCGACTGGGGCGTCGACGGCGACCGCGAGTGGACGCAGTACCTGTTCCGCGAGGATCCCGAGCAGTCGCCCGACGAGTGCCCGATCGAAGTGACGCGCGAACACCCGAAGGCTGCCGACCCCCGGTCGCGGCCGACGCCGGCGGACGACTGAAATCCGTCGATGACGACCGACACACCAGCGGAGACTGCCGACGCGCTCGTGCTCGGTGACCGGCCTGCACTGCTCCTCGTCGACCTCCAGACCGGCTTCGACGATCCGGTGTGGGGCGACCGCAACAACCCCGACGCCGAGGCGAACGCTGCGACGCTTCTCGACGCCTGGCGGGCGGCGGACTTGCCCTTAGTGCACGTCCGACACGACTCCACGGAGCCCGAATCGCCGCTGCGCGGTGACGCTCCCGGCTTCGCGTGGAAGCCAGAAACCGAACCCGAAAGCGGCGAGACCGTGATGACAAAGCGCGTGAACGCCGCGTTCGTCGGGACCGACCTGGAGGAGTGGCTCCGCGAGCACGGCTGTGAGACGGTCGTCGTCGTCGGCCTCACGACCGACCACTGCGTCTCGACGACGACGCGGTTGGCCGAGAACCTGGGATTCGACCCCATCGTCGTCTCGGACGCGACCGCGACGTTCGAGCGTGAGGCACCCGACGGGACGCACTACCCGGCCGCGGAGATCCACCGCACGGCGCTGACGCACTTGTACCGCGAGTTCGCCGACGTGGCGAGTACCGACGACGTGCTCGCGGCGGTGAGAGGCACACGCCAGTAGTCGCACATTACGCCAGTAACGGGATATTAGAGCCCCTCTACCGCCGATACGCATTTTTGTCCCGCGTGAGATGGGCTACGTATGCCGCGCGCCCTGTTGACCCTCCTCGGCACCGTGCTGGTCCTCGTCGTCGGCGGTGTGCTCGTCGGCGGCGGCCCAGCTATCGACGTGCCGATGGGCGTCTTCGTCGCCTGCACCGCCTGTGCCGGCGTCGCGTTCGTCGTCGCGGGACGTTGCGAGCGGGTCCGGATCGGGTCGTGGTCGGTCCCCTGGTACGTCTTCGCCGGGGCAGGTGACCTCGCACTCGCCGTCGGCGCACTCGCAGTGGCGCTCCCTGGTCTACTCGGAGTTGCCGGCCCGCAGGTCGGCGTCGTCCTCGACTCGATCTCGATCGGCGGAGGCGTCTGGACGCTCGTCGTGGCGTCCGTCGGCATCCGCTGGCTCGGCGACGGTCACGGCAGCGAGCCTCCTGGCTACGACCCGAACAGGTGACGGGCGGTTTAACACCCGGTCGCTCCTACGACGGCGTATGCAGACCCACATCGTGCCGGTCGGCTTCGACTACGACCGGCTGATCGCCCCGCTCATCCGGGACCAGCAGGACGTCGACCGGGTGATTCTTCTGGAGGGCGCAGTCGGCAGCGAGTCGAACGTCGAGTACTCCCGGAACCTCTCGGGGAAGTTAGAGAAGGACTTCCAGAACCTTCTGGGCGCTGACACAGAGCGCGTCGTCGTCGCCGACGTCTACGACTACGACGCCGCGTTCGAGCAGGCCTACGATCTCATCAACGCCGAACTCGACGCCGCCGACGACTCGGAGGTGTGGGTGAACGTCTCGGCGATGCCCCGTCCCGTTTCGTTCGCGTTCGCCACCGCCGCCCACTCGATTATGGTCGAGCGCCAGGAGGACCGCGAGCGGATTCACACCTACTACACGGCCCCGGAGAAGTACCTCGAAACCGAACTGGCCGAGGAAGTCCGCGCGGCGAAAGACCTGTTGGGCGAGGTCCTCGCGGGGGCTGACGTCGACGACGACCGAGTCCGCGAGCGCTACGAGTCGGCGACCGACATCCTCGACGAATTCGACGAGCGCGGGACGACCATCGGCGCGAAGCGCATCGGCGACAGCCACATCGTCGAGCTCCCGGTCGCCTCGTTTCGGAACGTCAAACCGTTCGAGGAGGTCATCCTCTTCGAACTCGGCGAGTACGGCGAGTTCGACTCCGTATCGGAACTCGCAGAGACGCTGGCGCGAGATATGAACGAGGAGTACACCGACTCCTTCCGCTCGAAGGTCATCTACAACGTCGACCGACTGGGGCCGGGCGGGAAGGGCTACATCGAACAGGAAGAACACGGGAAGTCCTACCGGACGCGGCTCTCACGCATCGGACAGCTCTGGGTGCGCGCTCACGCCGAAGACGACGTACTTGCGGACGACTGATCACGGTTCTCGGGGGAGAGGGAAAATCGGAACAGAGCGCCTGTCCGACAGTCGTGTCGTGACTGCGACAAACGAGGTTACTCGTCGACGTCGAGGTCGAACTGCTCGTTTTCGACGACGGCGTTGAGGACGACGCTCGTGTTCGACTCGCGGATGTCCGCGTCGGTGAGGAGCTCTTTGATCTGTGCGTTCATCCCGTCTGTATCCTCGAATTTACCGACGGCGATGACGTCGTAATCGCCCGTCACCTCGTAGACGGTGGTCATCTGTTTGTGGCCGCGGAGTCGCTCCGTGATCTCGGGGAGCGCGCTCCCTTCGACCTTCAGTTGGATGATCGCCGTGACGTCGTAGCCGAGTGCGTCGTAGTTGACGCGGGGGGTGTAGCCCTCGATCACACCCTGATCTTCGAGGTCGCGGAGGTGATTCGACACTGTCGTGACCGAGACGTCGAGTTCCTCGGCGAGGCTTCGAAGACTCGCGCGTCCGTCGCCAAGTAATGCGTTGATCAGTTTTGCATCCAGGTTTTCGTACGTCATTACACTCACGATGCGTCTGGGTACATTAGAATTTTACGAATATCCAATTAGGATAGCGACTGCGGGCATTTGCACTAAGCGATAACGTCTTTATACTGGGAGTGTTCGGATTCGATTGTCCAGGACATGACGGACCAAAATGAATCCGGCGCCGCCGTCGCAGACGGTGGCCTCTCCGCCGAAGCACAGCACGTCATCGACGAAATCGAGGAGAAAGACGTCGACTTCCTCCGCCTGCAGTTCACCGACATCCTCGGCACGGTAAAGAACGTCGCCGTACCCGCGACGCAGGCCGAGAAAGCCTTCACAGACGGAATCTACTTCGACGGGTCGAGCATCGAGGGCTTCGTCCGCATCCAGGAGTCCGATATGCGGCTCAAGCCCGACCCAGAGACGTTCGCAATCCTCCCGTGGCGCGACGGGCGCTCGGCGCGTCTCATCTGTGACGTCATCAACACCACGACGGGCGAGCCCTTCGAGGGCGACCCGCGGAGCGTCCTGAAGCGCACGCTCGAACGCGCCGAGGAGATGGGTTACACCGTCAACGTCGCCCCCGAGCCGGAGTTCTTCCTCTTCGAGGAGGACGAAGAAGGCCGCGCGACGACGAAGACCAACGACGCCGGCGGCTACTTCGACCTCGCGCCGAAGGACCTCGCCTCCGACGTCCGCCGCGACATCATCTACGGCCTCGAACAGATGGGCTTCGAGATCGAAGCCAGCCACCACGAGGTCGCCGAGGGCCAGCACGAGATCAACTTCGAGTACGACGACGCCCTCACCACCGCCGACAACGTCGGAACGTTCCGGACGGTCGTCCGCGCCATCGCGGCCCAGCACGACCTCCACGCGACGTTTATGCCCAAGCCGATCCCGAAGATCAACGGCTCGGGGATGCACACCCACGTCTCGCTGTTCGACGAGGACGGCAACAACGCCTTCCACGACGACGACGACGAGTTCAACCTCTCGGAGACGGCGCACGCCTTCCTCGCGGGCGTCCTCGAACACGCCCCGGCGATCACGGCCGTCGCCGACCCGACGGTGAACAGCTACAAGCGCCTCGTCCCCGGCTACGAAGCGCCGGTGTACGTCGCGTGGTCCGACCGCAACCGCTCGGCGCTCATCCGCAAGCCGGCCGCACGCGTGCCGGCCGCCTCGCGCATCGAACTGCGTTCGCCCGACCCGTCGTGTAACCCCTACCTCGCCTTCGCGGCGATCATCCACGCCGGTCTCGAAGGTATCGAGAAGGGCCTGGAAGCGCCCGACCCAGTTCGAGAGAACATCTACGAGTTCGACGAGGCCAAGCGCGAGGAGTACGGTATCGACACGCTGCCGGCGAACCTCGGTCAGGCCGTCGCCGAATTCGAAGACGACGAGGTCATCAAAGAGGCCCTCGGCGAGCACGTCTCCGAGAAGTTCATCGAGGCGAAGACCCAGGAGTACGACGAGTTCCGCATCGACGTCTCCCAGTGGGAACTCGACCGCTACCTCGAAAAGTACTAAGCGACGCCGACCCGACTGCGGTTTCTTCGTTTTTCCCTCTCTTCAGCGTTCTTCGACAACGAGCGGCAGCGCGAGCAGACCGACGGCGCCGACCGCCCCAGCGACCGCGATCAGCGGGCCGTTCTCGATCAGTTTCGCGGTGCCGCTCATCACGCCGAGCGCGACGAGGAGTCCGCCGCCGCCGAGGGCGAACGTCCGGGTCGACAGTTCGACAGTCACCGCGGCCGCGCGGCGGCCGAAGCGCTGCCACGCCAGTACCCCGCCAGCGGCCGTGCCGATGCCCAAGAACAGTTCACTCTCCCCGGGAGCGACGAGGAGCCCCGCGAGCCCGAGCCCGACAGCGAGGACGAACAGCGCGGTGACGTGGCGGTGCTCGGGCGTCGCGAGCGCACCACTCCGGGACCGCGGCGAGAACCCCGGCCCGAGCGCAAAGGCCGCTGCGAGGAACGCCACCCCGATGGCGACGCCGGCGACGACGTCCGCGAGGTAGTGGACGCCGATCAGCACGCGCGAGAGGGCGACGGTGCCGACGACGACCCCCGCGACGGTGAGTCGCTGTCGCCAGCGCCCCCACGTCGCGAGCACGGCGACGCCGCCCCAGAACATCGTCGAGCCGAGCGCGTGCCCGCTGGGAAAGCCGAGTCCGTCGCGATACGAGATCGGCGGGCGCGGGAGGCCGAAGAAGTGTTTCAGTCCGATCGTGAGACCGATCGCACAGAGACCCAGCGCGAGAGCGAACGCCGCCCCGCGGCGCGGGATACCGACGCGGTCGCCGAGGAGGTACGCGAGCGCGACGCACGCGAGCAGGAGATAGGGGTTTCCGAGGTGCGTGAGCGCCCAGAACACCGCGACGACGGCGTCAGGGAGCGACTCGGCGAACGCGACTTCGCCGATGCCGCGCGTGGCGAGCGGCGTTGCGGTCGGGGTCATCGGTGCGTTTCTCACTGCGCGAACGACAAATATCGTCGGGTTCGTCGCTGTCACCGCTTTCGAGGGAACAGCAGGGCAGAAAAGCGGGACGCAGCGATCGAACGCGGCGGGATCGAACGTAGCGAGTGTGAAGCGAGCGCGGACGGCGCACGTCGCGAGAGCGGCGCGGACTGTGCCGTTCAGGAGCGCCGATCGCGGACCCAATCGACGAGCCGCCCGGGCACGCCGAGCGCGTTCAGTCCGACGCCGAAGATCACGAAGAGGGCGTAGAGCCCCAGCGTCGAGAGGTAGATGACGAGCATCGCGACCACCGCGAGCAGGTCGTCGTCGAGCAGATAGAACGCGCCGATCGTCGCCGCCGTCCCGTACAGCAAGACGAGATACGGCCCCCAGCCGCGGGCTTTGCCCCGGCGGAGTCGCCCGCGAACGTAGCGGCGCATCTCGGATTCGACGTCGGGGCGCTCGACCGTGCGCGACTGGACGTCCTCCTCGAAGGTGTCGAGGTCGGCGCGCAGTTCCTCGATGCGGCGATCGAGGTCCTCGATGTCGGGCGCGCCGCGGGGTTCGACATCGGTGTCGTCGCCCCCACGTGGTCCGCTGCCGGCGCTCGCGGCGCCCTCCACGTCCTCCTCGGGCGTCGTCGCATCCTCCGCGGCGTCGTCGTCGGGTGTCGTCGCGTCGTCCGCACTCATCGTCCGCTCGTCACGTCGGCCCCGCGGGTGTTGTACCTGCCGGTCTCGCTCGTCGGCGTCGCCGTCCGACTCCGCAGTCTCTCGGTCTGCACCGTCGACTTGCCCCGCGAGGACGGCGTTGACCACCGCGCCGGTGAGCACGAGAATGCCCGAGAAGTAAAACCAGGTGACGAGTAACAACAGCGCACCGAGCGCGCCCGCGACCCCGCTTGACAGTTGCGCGTAGAAGCCGAAGACGACGCCGAGGACCGCCCAGCCGACGCCTGCGAACAGCGCTCCCGGGAGTGCCTGTCGGAGCGTGATCGGGACGTCGGGGATGAGCGCGTACAGCGGGACGAACGCCACGACGAGAAACGCCAGGAGGACGAGCGGGCTCACGAGCCCGACAAACGGCACGTCGACGATGGCGATGACGGTCGCAGCGACGGCGACGCCGATGGTCGCCCCGCCGAGCGAGAGGAGGGTCAAGAGGCCATCGCGAATCTGGTCGACCATCGAACTGGTCGGGTAGCCGTAGACCCGAGAGAACGCGACGTCGATGCCGCGGAACAGTTTCAGCGCGCCCCAGACCGTGACGAGGAGACTCACGATCGAGAGAGTGCCCTGTCCGGTGCGGTCTGCGAGCGCGTTCTCCACGAGGTCGGCCCCCGACGGGAGCAGATGCTGCTGGGCGATCGCCTGGATCTGATCTGCGAGTTCCGCCCCGCCGATGACGGTCGCGAGGACGACAGCGAGCGTGAGAAGCGGGACGAGCGAGACGAGCACGTAGTACGAGATGCTCGCCGCGAGGAACGTTACCTCCCGCTCCCGGACGGTATCGACGATCGCACGCGTTACGACGAGTGGGTCACGAGTCCGGACGCTCACAGGAGTCTGTTCGCCGGACTGACACAAGAGTGTAGGTGGTAGACTGGTGTGCGTCGCGGAGGTCGTCAGGTCCGGCGGTCGGAGCGGAGCGGCCCGAGCGATGCGTTCGAGCGGCGACTACTCGTCGTCCACCGTCGCGTCGCGAATCTCTTCGACCGTCGCATCGGTCTTGAACGACGTGCCCGAGTAGTGGGCGGGCGTCGCCTCGAACCCGGCGTCCCGGAGATCCGCGAGGAAGTCGTCCATCGCCGGTGCAGAGCGGCTCCACTGCTTGCAGAGGCGGTGCTGGTCGTAGTGCGTCGGCGTGTCGAGTTCGCCCGCGACGGTGTCTAACATCCGCCGAGCGCGCGCCGCCTCGCCCATCTCCTCGGTCACGTGCTCGCGGACCGCACGGACGAAGTCGGGCTCGCAGATCGGCCCGAGGTAGAGCGGCCCGGCGGTGAGCAGGCGGTCGCCGCCGCAGGCGGCACAGGTCTCCGGCGGGTGCGCGATCAGACCGAACTCGTGAGTCCGGTGGAGACAGTCCTCGCAGTGGTGGACGTAGCCCAGTTGGTCGATAAGTGCGTCGGCCTGCGTCGCGCGCGCGTCGAGTTCGAGGTACACTCGGGCGTAGTGGCGCGTGACGTGCGAGAGGATCGGCACCGCGGCCTTGTCGTACCGCGCGGCGGTGCGGACGAGCGCCGAGAGGAGGACGCGGAGCCCCATCTCGGGGTGGTAGTCGGTGTTCTGCGGGAGCGTCGCGTACTTGCGAATGCCCGAGCGCTGGTGGGCGCCACACAGCGGCGCGGTGTCTGTGGCGGTGACACAGACCAGATTCCGCGTGTTCGCGAACGCGGCGTCGACGAAGGGGATCGGCGTGCCGAACGGGTCGAGGTCGACGACGTCGAACACGGATTCGTGGAGGAGCGCGTTGACGTCGCGTTCGACCACGTCGCCGTCGAGGTCGTTGCGCGCGAGATTCTCGCGTGCGAGTTCGACCGCGTCGGCGTCGACGTCGACGCACGTGACGTCGAGACCCTCGGCGGCGGCGCGGACGCCCCGGATCCCGCTGGCCGCCATCGCGTCGAGATACGAGGTGAGACGCGGTTCGCGCTCGCGGTACGCCCGCAGCGTCGCCACCGTCACGTCGCGGTTGAGTTCCTGCGTCGGGTTGTAGAACACGCCGTCGCCCGCTCCCTCCGATGCGCCGTCGCGGGCGTCGGGGACCGAAAGCTCGACGTCGCCCTCACGAACGTCCATACCTCGATTCGGACGCCCCGCGGCGAAAAGCGATGCGATGCACGGTCCGGCGAACCCCTCGGGAGAAGCGGCCGACGGCCGAAGTGGGCACCGGTGGCGTTTTGTCCGCCCCCGAGCAAGCGACGGGCGTGAGTGACGGCGACGGCGGCCCGACAGACGAGCGCGGGTCGACGGACGACATCGACGGGTTCGACGTGGCCGCCAGCGACGCGGGCAGCGACACAGCGGCCGACGCCGACACGACTAGGGACGCTGGTGCCGTCGACGACGACTACGCCGTGCCGACTGAGACGGACAGCGACGCCGAAACCGCCTGGCGGCGCGAACTCGCGGAAGCGGGCGAACTCACGCCGAGCGCGGTCGACACGCTGATCAGACTCCACGACGGCCGCGGCGCGCGTGCCATCGAAGCCGTCTCGGAGGGTCGTGTCAAGCGCTACCGCGACTTCACCGTCGTCGTCGGCCACGAAGACGAGTACGTCGTCGAGGACGGCGGGTGCACCTGTAAGGACAGCGCGTACAACCTCGATCCCGAGGACCCCCACGAGCGCTGCTGGCACGTGCTCGCGGTCGCCATCGCCGAACGCATCGGCGAGGTCGACCACCACGAGATGTGGTACTCCGAGGTTCGGGAGTTCATATAGGCGCCCGCGAGACGCGCTCCGCACCGTTTTTACCACGTCTCGGCGAATTTCGGGTATGCCAACCATCGACGAGAAGCGAGTGTACACCGACAACTCCGGGACCGAGACGGTCTATCTCGCGACGGGGCTCGGCGTCGTCGCCGTCTCCGTCTCCGACGATCTGATCGGGGAGTTCGGCGTCGCAGAGCGGTGTCACGCCCGCGACGTCGCGACGGCGGGCCCGCTCGTCGCGGTCGCGACCGACGAGGATGTCTTGGTGGCGGATCGCAGCGCAGCGGACGGCGACGCGTCGTCCGCCCCCGGCCCGTCCGACACGCTCGACTTCGCCGGGACCGGCTTCGGGCCCGCGAGCGCCGTCGGATTCGACGCAGGCGCGCTTCTCGCTGGTGACGAGGAGGGACGGATCGGTCGGTGTGCGGCCCCGGGGGACGCCGCCAGCGACGAAAACAAGGGGGACGCGACCTGGACCAATGTCGGATCCGCGGGCGCGGTGCGCGCGATCGACGGTGGCCTCGTCGCCGCCGCCGACGGCGTCTATCACGTCGACGACTCGGGCGCGACGCACGCCGGCCTCGACGACGCCCGCGACGTCGACGCCGAACCGCTCGTGGCGACCGGGTCCGGACTGTTCAAACTCGGGAACGGCTGGATGGACGTGCTTTCCGATCCGGTCGACGCTGTCGACGCCGTCGGCACCCGAGCGCTCGCCGTGAGCGAGGGGACGTTGTACGCGCGAGATCCCGATGCCGACACCGACGAGGAGGCCTGGCACGAGGAAGCCCTGCCAGTCGACGGCGACGTCGTGGCCGTCGCCCACGGCGCGGCGTCCTCGTACGCGGTCACGGCAGACGGGACGCTCGCCGTGCGACTGGGAGACGACGAGTGGCGGCACCGCGGACTCGGAGTTAGAGACGTCGCAGCGGCCGCGGTCTGACGGCCCGTCGCGGCGGTTCAAAGCGCAGTGTGCCCCACTCGCACGCGGCGCGAAGACGGAAAGGGGTTTTAGCGCGGATCGTGAGAACACCAGTATGATCGTACCCGGCGCATCCTCACAGGCGCTCGCGGCCGCGCTCGCGGCGGAACTGGGTGAACCGCTGGCGGCCGTAGAGTACAATCGCTTCCCGGACGGCGAGACGCTCGCCGCCGTCCCCGATTTCGACGCCGAGCGCGCGGTCGTGGTCGCGACGACGGACTCGAACGACGCGTGGGTCGAACTGCTGCAGTTACAGGACGCCGTTCGCGAGGCGGGTGCGTCCGAGGTCGTCACCGTGATCCCGTATATGGGCTACGCGCGACAGGACCGCGCCTTCGAGGCTGGCGAGCCAGTCTCCGCACGCGCGATGGCGCGCGCCGTCTCAACCGGCGCCGATCGCGTGGTGCTCGTGAATCCCCACGAGGAGTCGATCTCGGAGTTCTTCGACGCACACGTGACGATCTGTGACGCCGCCGGCCGACTCGCCGCGCCGCTTCCGGACGATCTAGCCGACCCGCTCTTTCTGTCGCCGGACGCCGGTGCAACCGAACTCGCCGAAGCGGCGTGTGAATCCTACGGGACCGGCGAAACCGACTACTTCGAGAAGACGCGCCACTCCGGGACCGACGTCGAGATCGCGCCGAGCGATGCCGACACGGAGGGCCGGGACGTCGTCATCGTCGACGACATCGTCGCGACCGGGACGACGATGAGCGAAGCCGTGTCGCATCTGGATGACGACGGCGCAGCCCGGGTCTTCGCGGCGTGCGTCCATCCCCTGCTCGCACAGAACGCCCGGACGAAACTCGAACGCGCCGGCATCGAGCGCGTGATCGGCACCGACACCATCGAGCGCGACGTCAGCGTCGTCTCGGTCGCACCGCTCGTCGCCGCCGCCGTCGACGCCGTCGAAGCCGCGTAACGCCGGATGAGCGACTCGGACCCGTCGTCCGGAGAGACAGCCGACACCGACGCCGACGCGTACTACCCCGACGACCGGCACGTGCTGGAAGCCGACTGCGCGCGCTGTCCCGCGCTCGTCGAGTGTCGCGAGCGGATCTCGTGGGGGACCGGCGACCGCGACGCGGCAGTACTAGTCGTCGGCGAGGCCCCCGGCGCGGGCGAGCCGGACGCAGAGACCTGGCGCGGTGGCAACTGGACGGGCCAGGCGTACACGACCCGGCACTCGGGCCGTCGCGTCCGGAAACTCCTCGCCGACGCCGGCCATCCCGACGCCTACGTCACGAACGCCGTGAAGTGCTTCCCCTGCGATGGCGCGGGATCTAACCGCGAACCCACCCCGACCGAGCGCGCGAACTGCCGCGAGCACCTGCGGGCGGAGATCGAGACCGTCGCTCCCGCCGTGATCGTCGCGACGGGCAAACACGCCACGGCGAGCGCGCTCGCACTCGACGGGCGGGAACTGGACGGCTTCATCGACCGTGTGCTGGAGCCCACCGAACTGGAGCGGGCGAACGCGACGTTGCTCCCGATTCTCCACCCGTCGTACCAAGACGTCTGGCGCGCCCGACTCGGCTACGACGACGGCGAGTACCGGGCGGCGGTCTGTACGGCGATCGACGACGCTGTCGGCGACGACTGATTTTTCAGAGACCCGAACCTACTTCGGCGGTCCGTCCGACGTGACGCCTATGAGCGGAGACCCGACCATCTTCGAGCAGATCATCGCCGGCGACATCCCGGCGCGCATCGTCTACGAGACGGAGACCGTCGCGGCCTTCCTCGACGCGAACCCGCTCGCGCCCGGTCACACGCTCGTCGTGCCGAAAGAGCCCTACGAGCGACTCGACGAGATGCCGGAAGACGTCGCCGCCGACGTGTGGGCCGCAGTGCAGGAGCTGACTCCTCACATCGAAACGGCCGTCGATGCCGACGCGACGACGATCGGCGTGAACAACGGCGAAGCGGCCGGTCAGGAAGTACCACACGTTCACGTCCACGTCGTGCCGCGGTTCGAAGGCGACGGCGGCGGCCCGATCCACGCCGTCGCGGGTGACCGGCCGGACCTCTCCGAAGCGGAACTCGACGACATCGCCGACTCCATCGAGTCCGGCGAGTAACGGGCGTCCCGAACCCCGGCCGAACCGCACGACTGCGGGACCGGACCACTTAAATCCGAGTGCGCGGCCACGTGGCGTATGTCTGCACCAGAGACGCCAGGCGTTGTGGCGTTCGTCGGCGCGACGGGCGGCGCGGGAACGACCCGAACGGTCGTCGAGGTGGCCGCCGCACTCGCGGCCGACGGCCGGACGGTCGCCGTCGTCGACGCCGCGTTCGGAACGCAAGGACTCGGCGATTACCTCTCGGGGCGAATCGATCCCGACGTGACGGCGCTCGCGACCGACGATGAGGGCGCCGATCTCTCGACCGGCCTATACGATCTCGGCGTCGGCCGCGACGTCGCCGGTCGCATCGCCGTCTGTCCCGCACACGCGCCTTTCGAGCGTCTGGCTCGCGCAAAGCGCGTGGACGCCGTACAGACGTTGGAATCACGGATCGAGACTGCAGCGTCGCGGTTCGACCACGTCCTCCTCGACGTCCCGCCGGTCGCGGCGAACCAGGCCGTCGCCGCGGTGAATGTCGCAGATCACGTCGCCGTCGTCGCCCCGGCGAGCGACCGCGGCGCGACCGCGATCCAACGGACCCACGAGCGCCTCGCCGACGTCGGTGCGGAAGCATCGCTCGTCGTGTCGACGCGCGGCGAACTCGAAACGGCCGACGTCTCGATCCCCGACGCGGGGTCGCTCGACGTACAGACGGCACCGCGGGTGCCGAACGAGGACAGCGCATTCGCCGCGGCGATCGAGCGCGTCGCGGCCGCGGTGACGGGACGTGAACTCACGGACACCGAAACCGAGCAGAACGGTCTGCTTGGGACTGTCGGCGAGTACGTCGGCCGATAGGTAGAGACGTTCATAGCGCCAGGTTCGAGAACCGCAAACGAGAGAGACCCTGCGCGGCGAACGGAACGACTACTGGAAGTCGGAGCCGGCGCTCATCGTCTCGGCGAGCGCGTCGCGCTTCGAGACCAGCGCGTCGCCGGCAATCGGTGCCGAGGCGTCGCGTCGGACGGCCTCGGCCAGTTCGGGAATCGGCTCGTGCGTTTCGACGTACGCCGCGAGTGCGAACTCCGACTCCTCAGCGTTCGTCAGTTCGAGTGCGTCCGCACGCGCGATCCGACCGTCGAGCCAATCTCGGAGCACGCGGCGCGCCGTGGGCGAAATCGGTGTCACGCCCTCGACCCCGCAGCGGTGGAGGAGCTTCGCGGCCGTAATCGGTGCGAGCGCGGCGGCCTTCCCGGCGTCGCCGACGCTCACGCCCGCGTCGTAGCGATCGAGAACGGTCGACGCTGCCGCGGCCGTACACGGGAGGTCGTCTTCGAACGTTCTGAGCCGCGCGTCGAGGTCGACGTCGGTGTCGTCGACAGTCGCGACGCCGCGCTCGGTCTGCTTCGTCGTCAGTTCCAACCCCGCTGCGATCTCCGACAAACCCATCGTCGAGTCGTTCCCGCCAGCCCGAATAAGAGGTTTCGACCTAAATATCAGATTCAATATTACTACCTATCGGTTACCGGTCGGTACTACGCGGCGTTAGCGGGGTCGAAACCCCGATTTCTCCCGTCTTTAAATATGGCTTCGCGACCGAGTTTCAATTGTGATGAGTGAAGCACCCACCGCCGACGCCAGCACGACGACGAACGCCTGCCCCGAATGCGAGGGTCGCCCCGAGACGACGCGCGGGGAGACGGTGTGCGGCGACTGCGGACTCGTGCTCTCGGAGTACCGGATCGACCACGGGCCCGAGTGGCGTTCGTTCGCCGACGACGACACGGACCCGAAGCGGACGGGTGCGCCGCTGACGCGCTCGCGACACGACCGCGGCCTCTCGACCGAGATCGGCCGCTCGACGCGCGTGAAAGGGCGGAAACGACGCCGGCTCGCTCGGATGCGCCGCCAGCACAACCGCGCCCGGATCTCGACGAAGCGCGAGCGGAATCAGGTGTACGCGTTCACCGAGATCCGCCGGCTCACCAGCGCGCTCTCGTTGCCGGAACGGATCCGCGATCACGCCTGCTCGCTGTTCGACTCCGCGCAGTCGGAGGATCTCCTCCGCGGACGATCCCTCGAGGGATTCGCGGCGGCCTGCGTCTATGCGGCTTGTCGTGTCGCCCGCGTCTCGCGGACGGTCGACGAAGTTTCGGACGCGGCGAAAGCGACCGAGGCCGAACAGACCGCCGCCTACGACGCGATCAACCGCGAACTCGGCCTGCCGGTCGGTCCGATCGATCCCGCGGAGTACGTCCCTCGATTCGCCTCGCAACTGGACCTCACCGGCGACGTCGAGCGGCGGGCCCGGGAGTACGTCGCCGAAGCGGTCGACTCCGGTCTCGCGGTCGGCCGCAATCCCAGCGGCGTCGCCGCCGCGTGTCTCTATACGGCTGCGCGTGAGAGCGACGCGGACCTGACCCAGCGGGAGGCCGCCGACGCCGCCGGCGTCACGCCGGTCACGTTACGGTCGACGTACCAGAAGCTCCGAGACGACGACTAGCGAGATCTGGCGGACGAACGCGACCACGAACGCTCGACGCTGCTTCTACGACGCTGTCGGTGAAGAGCACTAGCCGACGCGACTCAGCGGCAGATAAGACTCGCACGCGACTCAGCGACCGATCGGACACGCGCGACGTCAGCCCCTGATTAGACTCGCTTGGCCCGCTGGACCGCGTCGGCGACCGTCACCACCGCGCGAGCCGCGCGTGTCGACGGCGCGGACCGCACGACTGGACGGAACGCCTCGATCGTCTCTCCGATGCGTGGATCGGCGGGAACGGTGACCGCGGGGGCGCCGAGCACCTCCTCGAAGGCTCGCTCCGGCGGGTCGTCGACGGCACGGTTGATCACGACGGCGACGAGTCCCGCGTCGAGTTCGCGGGCGAGTTCCCGCGAGCGGACGGCGTCGGCGAGCGCGTACGACTGCGGTGACGCCACGACGACGCAGGCGTCTGCGACCGCCAGGGGAACGCCCGCGTCGGCTTTCATTCCCGCCGGGCAGTCGACGACGACGTCGCCGTACGCACGCTCGACAGCGCGAAGCGTCTCGTCGAGGGCTGTGACGTCCGCGGCCCGAGCGCCCGCGAGTGACCGTCCGCAAGGGAGCAAGCGAACCGGACCGCACCCCTCACGAACCGCTTCGAGGGGATCGGCACGGCCGGCCAACACGTCGTGGAGGTCCGGGCCGGGACCGGTCGGGAGATCTGCCATCCCGAGATCGGCGTCGACGACCGTAGCGTCGAGCGCCGCACCGAGTTCGATAGAGAGCGTCGACTTGCCGACGCCGCCTTTGCCGCCGGTGACGGCGAGGATCATCGGTCCTCCACGGACGGCGACGCCGTCGGGGTCTCTCGCACCGCTGGCCCCTCGGCAGCCTCGATCAGCGCCGAGACGACTGGATCGGGGTCGGCAGCAGCCGCGCGAGCCGCGAGGTCGTCGATCCGCGCCGCGACGGTCCGGAGTGCTCTTCTATCGGCAGCGAGCGAGTCTGGGAGCTCCGAAACCGACGCGGTGCCGCCGCAGGCGTCGAGCACGGCAGTCGCCTCGGGAACGGACGCGTCGGTCAATCGCTCCGCGTGCTCCACGCGCGTTTCGACCGCGTCGAGCCACGCGTCGAGGGGGTCTGGGAGGGGGGCGTCGGCCCCGCCATCGTGATCCGATTCTGCGCTCGAACGTCCCGGGTGCGGCGCAGCGGCCGTTTCAGTCGGTACGGCGTCGGCAGGCGGAGTCGCACGCCCGAGCGTCCGGACGGCCGAGCTGACTAGATCACGCTCGTCGGTGTCGACGTCCGCGGGGCCGAGGAGGTCGACGGAGACGACAGACGCGTCCGGATTGCCCGAGGGTATGCCAGAGGATTCGTCCGGGGATTCGTCCGAGAATTTTCCCAGGTCGTCTGCGGATACACCCGGCGATCGATCCGGATCGTTCACCGCCGGACAGGCGTATCCGATGCCGAGTCGTCCCGATGGGGGGATCGTTCCCGAGAACCCGTCCGCATCCCAGCCAGGCGACGGGACGCCCGCACGACGAGGCGGAAGAACGGGCCCGTCGAGTTCGTTCGAGACGCGCACGCGCATCTCGACGGCGAGGTCGCTACGCAGTTCGACGCGTACGAGCGTCACGCCCGCGACGCGAGAGGTGGTCGTCGTCGTTCGAACTGGCGGCGCATCGGAAGGCGGCCCGTGAGCGTCGGTCTGCACGCGCGGCCTGGCCGCGGGCTGGTACATAAACTGTCGGTCCGGGATGAGATCCGCCCCGTCAGCGGACTAGAATCGGCGCGTCGAGAACGTCGTGCGTCGACTTCGGCCCACCGAGTGCGCCGACGAGGTCCGGCGCGACGACCACTGGTGCGCGGATCGGCGCGACCCGGGCCACCGCGAGGGCGTCGCAGACGCCGTTCGATGCGGCCTCGTCGGGAGATCGGGTCCGCGAGAGTCGAGCGGAAACCGTTCGGCGCGCGGCTCGAAACTCGTCCTCGACGGCCGCGATACGGGCGTCACGAACGGCCCGTTCGAGGTTGCCGACGCGGTCTTCGAGCCGCAGTCGTGCGTCGCGGGTGTCGCGTGCGGACCGTGCGTTGCGTTCGAGAAGTTCCAGCCGCTGGGCGGCGGCGACGCGCTCGGTCGCGACCTCGGAGAGACGCCGGGTCGTCTCCGAGAGCGACGCTTCGGCTTCTGCGAGTCCGTCGTCACTCGTCCCGTGATCCGCGTCGCGAAGCGCGTTCACCCGGCCGCGGATAGTCGCAACCCGTTCCCGAAGCCGTTCGGTTTCGGCGCCGGCCTCTGCGGCGCGGCGACGGGCGGTACGCAGGTCTGCGACGCCCACCGCCGCGGGCGTCGCGGAGCGAAGCGATCGTCTCGCAGTTCGGAGATCGTCGTCGTAGGGCGTCTCGACGCCGCGCGCCGCAGCGAGCGCTGCCAGCGCCGCGCGATGATGGAGCGTCGTTGCGGGCGTGAGTGGCGACACGTGCCGATGGATCGACTGTGGAGGCGGCGAGTGAACGGCCAGCGTGCCGCTCGTTGTCGGGCAGCCAGCGCAGACCACGCGGTCGAGCGCACCGCGTGAGGAACCGAGTTCAACGTCGCGAAGGTCTACGATCGGCCCATCACGCGTCGAACCGTCGGGAAGACGGACAGCGGTGTCGGCGACGGCATCGAACCGGCCGCTCACAGTTCGCGCTCGCGCATCGCGTCCGACTCCGGATGGTCGGTGCCGGCGGCAAATCGGTCGTACGGCGTGCTCGGCGACTCCCGATTTTCGTACGCGGCAGCGGCTTCTCGCACCGCGTCGGGCGCGTCGGCGAACTCGTTGAACGGTTTCGTGCGTTCGACTTGTACGTCGGCGGCGTGTCGCTCGCGAAGCCGACAGGCTAAGAAGGCGCCGTACTCCGTTTCCCGCAGAAGCGCGGCGCGGCCGAATTTCCGGACGACGGTCTCTTCGTGCGCTCGACAGGCGTTTCGCAGCGTCTCGCGTGCCCGACGCGAATACGTCACTACCAACAACACGACTACGCCTCAATTTCCGGGCGGCGGTAAAAACCCACTTACACCGGCGAGATGTCGGCGTCGATGTGGTCCGGTCGTTCGTCGAGGAGGTCGGCGATCCGCTCGCGCGCATCGCTCTCGCTCTCGGCGACGACGACGAGCCCGTGCGCACGGCCCGCGCCGGTCGCCTGATACGCACGGAGTCCGTCTTCGCCCTCGAAGTCGGTGGCGTACGTCCGCAGGACGGTCACGACGCGCTGTTCGGTGGCGGCGAGGTCCGACTCGCCGGCCTCGAAGTCGCTGAGGGCCTCCTCCACGTTTCGGAGGGCAGAGATGCGGTCCATTCTACGTCGTCCGCAGGTAGTTCTGCCGCGGTTCGTAGAGCTCACCCTTTCGTTTGAGATTCTCGATCTCGTCTTCGGCCTTCGACTCTTCGAGTCCGAGATCGCCGCCTGCCCGTTCGATGACCTCGTCGACCGGCGCGCCCTCCTCGTACTCGTCTTCGAGTTCTTCGATGAGGTGCTTGATGTCCTTGATGCGGTCGCGCTGATTCTTCGAGGTCCCGGTCTCGACGATGTCGGCGTCGAACTCGCCGGTCTCGGGGTCCATCCCGATGTCGCGAAGGCAGGACTCGACGATCTCGGTGACGCGGACCGCATCCTGTCGTTCGACGGTGTCGGAGAGGCGGAGCCGCGCCGACGCCTCCGAGAGCCTGACGAGCGCTTCGAGTTTCCGGGCCGTCACCGGCACCGGCGCGTCGTCGTCGGCTCCCTTCGCGCGGAAGTCGACGTAGAAGTCCCGGATGACCGCTTTCGCCTCCTCGGTCATCGTCGGGTAGCAGTTGCGCTTCGCGTAGGCGATGTACTTCCGCAGGAGTTCCGCGTCGATGACGGGCGTGACCTCCTCGGTCGCGTCCTCGACTTCGCCGTCGGTGAACTCCGAACTCGGCACCTTCGACTTCTGGGTGTGGAGTTCGCCCGCGTAGTTCGTGTTGATGATGTGTTCTGCGAGTTCGGCGTCGCTCTCGGGATCTGGGTTGTCCGTCACCGTGAAGATCAGATCGAACCGCGAGATGAGCGCGGGTTCGAGGTCGATCTGCTCGCCGATCGGCTCGTACTGATCGAAGCGGCCGTACTTCGGATTCGCCGCGCCGAGCAGCGAACACCGGGATTTCAGGGTCGCGTTGATACCGGCCTTGGATACCGAAATGGATTGCTGTTCTAGCGCTTCGTGCATTGCACTCCGGTCCTCGGAATTGTGGACGATCATCCCGTTGGCGACGAAGTTGTGCGTTCCCTGGACCGTGAGGTCGTACACCTTGGGCGGTCGGTCCCGGCGTTCGATTTCGCCGTGGATCGACGCGATCCGATCTCGCACGCGATCGAGCAGGTCGAACGCTTCCGCTCGCACGTGGACGAAGTTGTCGACATCGACCGCGCCCGAGAACCACCGGGAAACGGTCGAGCCTGCAACGTCTAACTCCGTAGCGAGCTGTTGAAACGAAACACCGTGCCGTTCGAGTTCCGATTGGAGCTCGGTCCACGATTCGGCCGCTGGCTCCGTGTCGAGTACTGCTGCCGCGCGCGCTCGGGCCTGGTCGCGGTCGCAGCCGAGTTCGTCGGCCAGCCGTCGTTTCAGGACCGGGATCCGGTCGTCGTCGGCAGTCGGCGTCGTCGGTTCGACGGAGTCGACGCGCCGCCATCGAACGTCGGCGTCGACCAGGTCGGTCATCTCGGAGAGATCGGTTGCGGCGACGTCTTGTAAGATGTCCGTGAGGCGCTCCGTGATCGTCTCTCTGAGTTCGTCGTCCCGGCCCCAACAACGAGAGATCCGCTGCTGCGTGTACTCGGTCCCCGTCGCGAGTTCTCGCTGCGAGACGTGATACTCCTCACAGAAGAATTTCAGGACGGACCACGACGGAGCGCCGTCGAGGAGGGAGAGGTCGGCAGTTGCCTGTCGTCGGCGCTTCGCGAAGTGCTCGAGGATCCGATGGACCCGGTAGAGCGACGGATTCGCGTCCCCGCACTCGAAGTTACAGTACGTGGCGTCGTTGAGACCACACTCGGACTGATGGAGCCGGAGTGAGTTTCGGAGTTGCCGGAGCCGATCGTCGCTCTCCGGGAGGGCATCGAGGATCGCCCTATCGCCGGTCGTGCCTTCAGTCGCCGCCTTGAGTGCCGACTGCTTTCTGTCGAGCGTGAATCCGATCTCTCGCTCGTAGGCCGCTAGTGAGTCCGCAGCGGTAATCGCCAACACGTAGAGATCGCGTTTGTCGGCTCGCGAACGGGTCTGTATCTGCGAGCGGATGTCGAACTCCGAGAGCAGCATCTTCGTTCCCAGCAGCAGTTCGTAGCTGCTGGAGTAGATCTTGACCGCCTGATCGTCCACAGTCGCCTCCGAGTCCGCGAGGGCACGGACGAACGCCGCCTTCGTTGCCCGACTGCTCCGGGTGACCTCGACCGGAACGCGCTTGTGCTCGTACGTTTCGAGATTCATCCCGGCGTCGAGGACATCGTCGACGTACTCCTTCCCGTGGAGGCGAACAGTTCCGACGCCGTCGTCCCGCTGTTCGCTGGGGTGTCGAACGGGCGCTTTCTCGTATGCTGCCCGACAGACCGACTCGAAGTGGGACAGTAGCTGTTCCTCTTTATTTGTAAAGCGGATTCCGTAGCTTCCCTCGGACTCCTCGTCGTAGACGTTGCCGTCTCCGACGAGATAGCCCAGAATCGCGCCTTTCGCCGGCTGGAGGGTTTCGCCGGGGCCGGGGTACTCGGCCGGGCTACCGGACTGTGTCGCCGTCGATCCACGCACCGCAGCCGTCGAGCCGCTGTCCGCTGCCGCCGAACCGCCATCCGCCGCCGCTTCCGGGATCGACTCGGGGACGTACACCCAGTCGCCAGGTTCGAGACCCGCCGTGGCTCGCTCGACGCGTTCGCCGTCCTCAAAGACGAAGAACGGGTGGTCGGCCGTGGCGGACACGGATTCGCCGGATTCGAGCGTCACATCGTAGAGCGCGTCCGGAGCCTCGTACTCGTGGACTGCGGTGACGGGTCGCGTCACGAGCGTGCCGTCGGGAGCGAGCGTCCAGACCTCGGTGACGTCCTCGCGGATCGTCCGCCCGTTCGGCAGCGACTCGACAGCGCCCGAGGCTGCCGCTTCGTGTGCAAGCTCACGGATCGGTCTGAGACCGTCGGTCGTGTGGACGAGCGTCTCCCCGGTCACGCATCGCATCTTATCGAGTTCGTCGACAGCCGCAATCCCCTTGTCCGCCAGCACGAGCGCCCCGGCTTCGAGCGTCCACTGCTGGCCGTCGCCGAAGTCGTCGCGAACAGCGGCCGCCGTGAGGCCGGCCGAGGAGCTGCCTTTCCCGGAGGTGTACACCGACCGGGGCGCGATGTTCCGGATGTACTGGAGCATCGCGGACTTACCCGTACCAGGGTCCCCGATCAAGAGCATATGGAGGTCGCCGCGGATCCGCGAGCCGTCGGGGAGGTGTTTGGTGACACCCGAAAAGAGCTGGAGGATCATCGCGAGTTTCTCTTGCTCGTAGCCGTAGATCGAGGGCGCGACCGACCCGACCATCTTCTCGTAGATGTCGGGATCGTTCGAGAGATCGACGATCTCCGCGACGTCCTCGTCGGTGATGTCCATATCCTCGAACTCCTCGTCCTCGATCTCGACCGCGACGCCGTCCATATAGAGGTCGAAGATGGGTGTCTTCTCGTTGCCGGAGGTCTGCTGTTCGATGTGAAGGACGCCCGTCACGGTGACGTGGTCGCCGGCCGTGACTTCGCCGGTGACGTCGTCTTCGAGGTCGATGTCGATGCTCTGTGGCGTCTCGCCACCCCGCAGGCCCTCGGGGCTCTCTTGGACGCGAACCTTCTGTGCGTCGATGAACTCGGACTGATCGAAGTCGACGTGGAACGGCCCCTGGCGCTCACAACCCTGACACTCGTGCGGTTCCTGAAAGCCGCTGTCGGACTGCGGGATGTACGTCATCGTCCCGCAGCGCTGGCACTCGAAGGCGGCCTCGGTGATCTTCGGGCGGACGTCGGTCGCCTTGCGGACGATCCCCTGGACCGCGATCATCCGCCCGATGTGGTCGTCGTGGACGCGGATACTTCGGATGTCGACGGTTTCCGGGAGGTTCGCGAGTCGGACGTGCGCGCGGCCGAGTTTGACGTCCGCCGGGAGGTCGTAGAGTCGGAGCGCCTCCTCGGCGTACTCGCGGATCTGGTCGGGCTTCTTTTTGTAATCTTCCGCCAGTTCAGAATCGAACTTGTAGAGGTCCTCGTAGTCGATGTACAGCGACCGCTTTTCGTTCGGATACTGCTGGGCGAGCTTTCCGATCTCGTCGCGGTAGTACTTGCGGTAGAACTGGATGAACCGGTCGGTGAGGTCGCGTGAGTCCTGGGGGGCCTGCGCCATCGCACCGGAGTAGGGTTCTCATCGGGTAAGAGTCTTCGCCACCCGGAGCGAAAGTGATCGGATCCCAAGAGGACGGCCCGCAGCGAGCCAATCCTACAGCGAAACGTCGGTTTCGATGTCCTCAGTCGCCTCTTCGAGGCCGTCGCGGCGGGCGTCTTCGGCGAGTCGCGTCGAGAGATCAGCGTCGGTAAGCAGGTCCGAGAACGCGTCGCGGAAGCGGTGATTCACCTGCCGAGAAGCGAGGTCGGCCGCGGCGACGCGGCGGTAGCGGCGGACTGTTTCGGTGTCGGCTCCGGACGCGAGTTCGGCGGCCAACGCCTCGTCGTCGACGTCTTCGCCGGTGCGCTGCTGAAGGAGGCTCCGCAGCCGATCGAACGAGAACGGCGCGTCGCGGTCCGGGTCGGCGACGAGGTGGAGGTCCATCCGCGCGTGGAACACCTCGTCGGCGTCGACGTCCGCCGACAGCGACTCTGCGAGCGCGGCGTCAGCGGCCGACGACCACGAGTCGACGTCTGCACCCACCGCGTCGGGGTCGAAGAAGCCACGAACGACGCGGCGGAGGTCCGCGTCCGACAGCGACGACGCGAAGCCGTAGCGCTCGCGCATCGCCGCGACCAACTCCGCGAGTCGCTCCTCGACGGTCGCGTCGTCGGTCGTCGACGAGAGGGAGCCTCGTGAATCCGACTGCGACTCGGTCACGCTCTCCTCGCCAGTCGTCTCCACGAAGATGTCCCGGAGTTCGGCCGTCTTATCGTCCATCAGGCGTTCCTAAGAGCGGCCGGCGTACTAAAGCGTGGCGTCGTAAACCGAATATTTCATACAGGTTTACGAGACAGTGGCGGGTATGGCAGCAGAGACGGAATCAGTCGAACTCGTCGGCGAGGACGTCGTGGGCAACGTCGCGCGGGCGGCGTTGTTCGCGGCGCTCACCGGCGCGTTCGCGTACGTATCGTTTCCGAACCCGATCTCGCCCGTCCCGGTGAGTCTCCAGGTGCTCGGCGTCTTCCTCGCCGGGGTCTTCCTCGGACCGGTCTGGGGCGGCGTATCGATCGTGTTCTATCTCGCCGCCGGGGCCGCCGGCGCGCCGATCTTCGCCGGCGGGTCAGCCGGAATTGGCCCACTTCTCGGGTACACTGCGGGCTACCTCTGGTCGTACCCGATCGCCGCGGCGCTCATCGGCGCCGTCGTTCACGGGTTCGACGGCCTCGGCGATCTCGAAGGGGTCGCCACGACCCGTCTCGTCGCCGGAATGCTGGCGGGGACGGTCGTCATCTACACGCTCGGGACCGTCGGCTTCGCCGTCGTCCAGAACGTCGGTCTCGTGGAGGCGTTCACGGTCAGCGCGCTCGCGTTCGTCCCCTTCGAGGCCGTGAAGATCGCCGCGGCCGTCGGCGTCGTCCGCAGTGACGCCGCCGCGGCGGCCTGACTCGTGATCGAAGACGCTGGGTTCCGGCCGGCAATGACCCGCAGCACACGATGATCCCGGGAGAACGATGATCCGCACGGACGGACTCCTCCACCGCTACGGCGAGACCGTCGCCGTCGACGACGTCTCGATCACGATCCCGGACGGCGAGTGCGTCGTGCTGGCGGGCGCGAACGGGTCCGGAAAGACGACGCTGGTCCGGCATTTCAACGGCCTGCTGGAGCCGGACGAAGGGACCGTGGAAGTGAACGGCCGTCCAGTGAACGACGACCTCGTCGCCGCGCGGACCGCGGTCGGGATGGTGTTTCAGGACCCCCGAGACCAACTCGTCGCGGCCACGATCGGCGCGGACGTCGCCTTCGGACCGGAGAACCTCGGCCTTTCGCCCGCGGAGATCGACCGGCGCGTCGAGGATGCGCTGGCGGCGGTAAATCTACACGGTCGCGGGGACGAGCGCGTCGGCGAACTCTCCGGCGGCGAGCGCGAGCGCGTCGCCATCGCCGGCGCACTCGCGATGGAGCCGGACCACCTCGTTCTCGACGAGCCCTTCACCGGGCTCGATGCACCGGCTCGCAAGTCCGTGCTCGACCGACTGCGGAAACTCACCGACTCGGGGACGGGCGTGGTCGTCGTCACGCACGACCTGCGCGACGTCCTCGGACTGGCAGACCGCGTGGTCGCGATGGCTGACGGTCGCGTCGTCGTCGACGACGCCCCCGCTGACGCCCTCGCGTCGCTACCCGAGCACGACGTCCGCGTGCCCGACAGCGCAGTCGACGCCGAGCGGCGGACCGCCAACCACCAGACCTCCCAGCGCCGATGCTGACCTACCACCCCGGCGACTCGCTCGCTCATCGGCTCGATCCGCGGACGAAACTGCTCGCGCAGGCGGCGTTCGCGGCCGCGGCGTTCGCACACACGACGCCGCGGGGGCTCGCCGTCCTCACTGTCCTCGCGGTCGCATTTCTCGCCGCGGGGCGGCTGTCGCCCGTACGCGCCGTCCGCGGCTACCTCCCCGCGCTCCCGTTTCTGGCCGCGGGGCCGCTGATCGCCACGGTGACTGTCGACCTTGTGTCGCTCTCCGCCGGGATCGATCCGAGCGCGGCGGTCGACCCGCTGCTAGCGAGCTATCGAGTTCTCCTCATTCTATTCGTCTCGGCGGTGTACCTCCACACGACGCCGGTTCGGGACTCACGCGCCGCGATCCACCGACTCGTGCCGGGGCGGATCGGCCGCCTCCTGGGCGTCGGCGTCGCGCTCGTGTTCCGGTTCTTCCCACTCCTGCGTGCGGACCTTCGGCGCGTCCGCGAGGCCTCGACGGCGCGGTTGGGCGACGAGCGTCCGCTACGTGATCGGATGCGACTCGTCGGGGCTGCCGGCATCCGCCGAGCGTTCGCCCGCGCCGACCGACTCGCGCTCGCGCTTCGAGCGCGCTGCTTCGCGTGGAATCCGACGCTTCCGGAGCTCCGGTTCGGGCGGACGGACGCGCTCGGATTCGTCGTCGTCGCCGCACTCGTCGGGGCGGCGCTGCTGTGATCGGTCGTACGTGGGGGTGCTGAGAGAGACACCGCTGCAAAAATAGGGACGTGTGCGGACCTGCTTCCTCGCCCGGCCAGTTACGCCTGCAGGTACTCCTTCTCGAAGCCGCGGAACTCCGTCCGGTGAGCCTCCTCGTCGGCGAGGAGCGTCACCGCGAGGTCCTCTGTCACGGGGTCGTTGGCTTCCTCGGCGGCATCGACGAGGGCACGGTAGGTCTCGATGGCATCCTCTTCGGCGTCGAGAACGCCCTCGATGACGGCGAGGACGTCGGTGCTGTCTTGGGGGGGCTGGAGGCTCATCTGGTTCGCCTCGAACTCGGCAGATCCCGGCGGCTGCTCGTCGAGTTGCTTGAGCCGGTTGCCCAGTTGCTCGGCGTGAGTGAGCTCCTCCTGGATATCCTGCTGGAGTGACTCTTTGATCTCCTCTGCGCGGACGCCGTCGAGGACGATCGAGTTCGACAGATAGTTCATCACGGTCTCGATCTCGTCCTGATAGGCCTTCTTCAACAGGCGGGTGACCTCGTCTGACATTACGTGCGCTCGTTCGACGGCCGGCGACAAGATACTGTCGGCGAGGAGGGGTGAGACGGGTCGGGCGTGCGACAGCGCAGGTCAGATCCGCGAGCCGTCGACGTCGATGGCGTCGACCGGGCAGATGTCGACACAGAGCATACAATCGATGCACTGATCCTCGCGCGTCGGTTCGACTTTCTGCTCGGACTCGGGGTGGCCGGGCGTGTCGACCCACGTGAACACGTCGACCGGACAGTTCTCCAGACACGCGCCGTCGGCGACACAGAGGTCGTAATCGACCGCGACGTGCATCCCGTGGATCCCCAGTTTCTCCGGCGGATCGACCGGTCCCCACACGTCGACGCCGTTCTCCTCGCCGACCTTCTCGCGGTTGCTGTCGAAGTTCGGATCGATTCCCATTAGGATCGACTACTTGCGAGAGAACAAAAACACCGTCGGTAAGCCGACAGTGGGGGCGAACCACGATATTAAGCCCCACGCCGCACGAATCTCGCTATGGGACACGTCAACGAACGAGAACTCGAGTGGACCGACGTCGAGCGCGGCGAGACGCACTTCCGGCGGAAGACCCTCGGCGCCGAGACCGACGTCGACGATATCGGCGCGAGTCTCTACGAACTCCCGCCGGAGGCCGCTTCGTGGCCGTATCACTTCCACACCGGGAACGCGGAGGCCGTGTACGTGTTGTCGGGGACCGGGCTGCTCAGGACGCCCGACGGGGAGACGCGCGTCGAACCGGGAGACTACTGCGCGTTCCCGGCCGCCCCCGACGGCGCGCACCGCTTCTACAACGACGGCGAGGAACCGCTCCGCTTTCTCGCGGTGTCGACGATGCAGGACCCCGACGTGACGGTCTACCCGGATTCGGAGAAGATCGGCGTGTACGCCGGCGCGCCGCCCGGCGGCGACAAAGACGAGCGCGTCGTCTCGGGGTACTTCCGCCGCGACGACGACGTCGACTACTGGGAGGGCGAATCCTGATTACCGCGTCGCCGGCTTACGGGTCCGACGCGCGCGGCGGACGTACGCGGTGAAGTTTTCGAAGAGCCGCTTCGTCTGACAGGCTGCGTCGTAGTTCTCGGCGGTGATGCCGTCCAGAACCGCCTGCAAGCGCTCTGCGGAGAGATCCTTCTCTTTCGTGATGGCGGTCGCCGTCTCGGGGTCGTACTCCGGGTGGAACTGGACGCCCCAAGCGTCGCCGCGGCGGAACGCGTGTACCCCGTAGTCGTTCTCGGCGAGCAGGTCCGCACCCGGCGGGAGTTCCGTGACGGCGTCCGAGTGGGACGTGAACGCGGTGAACGACTCGGGGACGCTCTCGAACAGATCGTCGTCGCCCGTCCGTCGGATCTCGCGGTAGCCGATCTCGTACTCGCCCATATCCTCGACGCGGCCGCCCAGCGCCGACGCGAGGACCTGGTGGCCGTAACAGACGCCGAGGATCGGCACGCCGTGCTCGTCGGCCGCCGCGACGTACTCGATCAGCGGCCGGATCCAGTCGCGGTCCCAGTAGACCGACGAGCGCGACCCCGTGACGACGATGGCGTCGAAATCGAAGTGCGCCGGGCACTCGTGTTGCGTCACGTCGAACTCGACGAGGTCGGCGTCGAGTTCACGGCGGAAGTTCCGCGGCGTGTGTTCGTCGCCGTGGGACGCGTCCAGCAGGGCAAATCGCAGTCGGTCGCTCCCCTCGCTCATCGTCATCTCGAAGGCGACGGGGCGAAAAAGGGCTTGCGCCCGTGGTGGGTCCTGCCGGTCTCGCGGACGGTGGAGCGCTGTGGAGAAGCGGTCACGGCGGCTCAGAAAAGCGGCTCAGACGTCGGCGAGGAAGCCGAGGAGGTCGTCGTTGACCCGGCGGGACGCCTCGACGTGCACGAGATGCCCGGCCCCGTCGATTTCGCGGTGCGCACCGCGCGGGAGCCCCTTTGCGAGCGTCTCACCCCGCGACGGCGGCCACACCGCGTCCGCGCACCCGTGGACGACCAGCGACGGAACGGTGATCTCGTAGAGCCCATCCGAGACGTCGAAGTCGGCGACGGCGGCCGCTTGCGCCTCCCAGGCACTGCGGCTCGCGTCTTCTACGGCGCGCCACTCGACCATCTGCTCGACAGCGTCGGGGCGGTCGTCGACGAACTGCTCGGAGAGTCCGGCGGCGAGCGAGCGTTCGAGGTCCGCCTCGTCGTCGAGCGCCCCCCACAGCGGTTCGAGATCGAGGCCGTCGCCGCGAGCGGCGGTGCCGACGAGGGTGAGGCTGTCTACGCGCGAGGTGTCCAGAGCAGTGTGAAGCGCGACCATCCCGCCGAGGCCCGCACCGACTATGTGCGCGGAGCGGACGCCTGCGTCCGAGAGGATCGTCGTGAGGTCGTCGCTGAGATCTTCGACGGTGTACGGGCCAGATGGGGCATCCGAGCGGCCGGCACCGCGGAGGTCCGCGACGAGGCTCTCGTAGGGACCGGCGACGGCCGCGTGTTGCCATCCCCACTGCCACGCGCCGTAGCCGACGTCGCCGACGAACGCGACGGTTTCGCCCGTTCCAGCCGTCTCGTAGTACAGGTCGACGCCGCCGTTCGAGGTCGTGGGCATACCCGAGAATCGGCGAGGCGCGGTTTATGCGTCTCGGAGCAGTGCGGCCGGAGTGACACTCGCAGCGACGACCGGCTGGATCGGCCTCGCTAGTCTCGGCGACGGACGGTCCAGCCCTCGTCGCCGCCGTCGCACTCGACGACGACGTCGAAGAGCGTTGTGAGCAGGTCGACGGTCTGGTCGTCCTGTATCGTCGGGTCGAGATAGAACTGTCCCGCCGAACCGGTCGTCTGTATCCGCGTCGTGAGTACGTGGAGGAACCGATAGACGGTCTGTGGGCTCGCGTACTGGAGGAGCACCGTCAGCGACTCCACAGCCACGACGGCGTTGGACCACTCGTTCAGATATGGAGTCGTTTTGACACCGACGCCGGTGAGATTCGACGGGGTCGCAACCGTCTCGACGCCGAGGCCGCGATCGCCGAGATCGTCGTCACCCAATTCGGGCGTCGTGATCACCGTGGCCGCGGTCGGGTCCGCGCCGAGCGCATCGCACCACTCGTCGTACCACTGGGCGGGTCGCTGCGAGAACGAGATGCCGATGAGTTCGACCTCGCTGGGATCGTCGACAAGCGCGCGCTTGCAGGTGGGGTCCTCGTTGGCGGCCGTCTGCGGCCGCAGTACTAACACCGCCTGGGCGCCGTCGATCTGAGATACAGCACCCTCTATCGAGGACACAGTGTTATGTCACTAAGATAAATCGATAAGTCTTCTGCCAACCGAGAGCCTTTCCGGTAGTCCGCGAGCGAAAACGGATCTGCTTACGCGCGCTGGACGGCGCGGAGGATTTCGGGGGCCTGTTCGAGCACGTCGTCGAGGGCGTCTACGTCCGGGCCGCCGCCCTGCGCGAAGTCCGGCGGGCCGCCGCCGCCACCGCCGACTTCGGCTGCGAGTCGACCGACGACTTCCCCGGCGTTGATGCCGACGTCGTCCGGAACGCCGACGACGAACTGGGCGCTACCGCCAGCCCCGGAGCCGAGCACGGCGATCTTCCCTTCTTCGACGAGCGCGTTCGCCGTCGCGCGCAGTTCGTCGGCGTCGCCGTCGAGACGTTGGACGACGGCGGGCGTCTCGTCGACCTCGATCTCGCCCTCGTCCGCGGCGGCGCGCGCCTCCGCGAGTTCGGTCTTCAGGCGGTCGATCGTCTTGCCGCGCTCCTTCCACTCGGTGAAGAAGCGCTCGGCCGTCTCGGGGACGTCTTCGGGCGTCACGTCCAGCACGTCGGCGGCCTCGTAAAGCGCGTCTTCGGTGCGCTGGGTGGCGTCGATCGCGGCGTCGCCGGCAGCGAAGACGATGCGTTCGACGCCATCCTGAACCGGTTCGGTGGTGAGGATCTTGATCGCGCCGATGTCTCCGGTCCGGCCGACGTGCGTCCCACCACAGGCCTGCACGTCGTCGCCGACGGTGATCGTGCGGATGTTCTGTCCCGGCGGGATCCCGCCCTGATAGAGGTCGAAGCCGTACTCCTCTTCGGCCTCGTGGCGGTCGGGCCAGTCCTGTTTCACCGAGAGATTTCGCATCACGACGTCGTTGGCGACCGCCTCGATCTGCTTTACCTCCTCGCGGGTGATCCGCTCGTAGTGGGCGACGTCGAGCCGGGCGCGGTCGGTCCCCTTCTGTGCGCCGGCCTGTCGGACGTGCTCGCCGAGCACCTGTCGGGCAGCGTACCCGATGACGTGCGTCGCGGTGTGGTGCCGCATCAGCCGACGGCGACGTTCGACGTCGAGTTGGCCGCGGACGAACTCGCCTTTGCCGGGGTTGCCGTCGGCGCGGTGGAGGACGACGCCGTCGCGGATCTGGACGTCTGTCACCTGCACGGTGGTGTCGTCAGTCGAGATCGTCCCGTGGTCGGCAGGCTGACCGCCGCCTTCGGGGTAGAACATCGTCTGATCGAGGACGACGTCGTAGCCTTCCTCGCGCTCGATGACGTCGAGGACGACCGCCTCGAACTCCGTGCGCTCCTGGTCGTCGTAGTAGAGTTTCTCCGTCTCGGGGAGGTCCGCGAGGCGATCGCTGCGTTCGACCGCGTCGCGGGAGGCGCCCTCGCCCTCGTGGCGGTCTGCGACGAGCGAGTAGAAGTCGTCGGGAACGTCGACGGACGCGCCGTGGTCGGCCGCGATCTCCTCGACCATCTCGGGTTGGATCCCGTGGGAGTCGTACAGTTCGATGAGTTCCCCGACGGGGATCGACTCGTCTTTGTCGGCGTACTCCGCCGCCAGCGTCTCGACCTTGCGACGGCCGCGTTCGAGCGTCTCGCGGTACTTCCGCTCCTCGGTGCGGACGATGTCGCGGATCGTGTCGCGGTTCTCGTACCCGAGGCGTTCGGCCTGCATATCGACGAGTTCGTCGAGTGGCGCGTCGACGCCGACGTCGTCGACGAGGCGCTTCGTCCGGCGCAGAACCATCCGGGCGAGATAGCCCGTCCCGACGTTCGAGGGGACGATCTCGTCGCCGAACATATACGCCAGTGTCCGGCAGTGGTCGGCGATCGCGTAGATCGTCTCCAGCGGTTCGAGCAGTTCGGTCAGTTCGTCGGCGTCGACGCCGAGTTCGTCGGCGACGTCGGCGCGGGCCGCGGTCAGGTCGTCGACCTCGTCGATGTCGAGGTAGCCCGAGAGCTTCGCCGCCCGGTGGACGAGTTTCTCCTCCTCGTCAGTCAGCGAGACCCCGGCGTTCTCCTTGAGGAAGTCGATGGTGTCGGGGTAGACGGCCTCGTAGACCGTCGGCGTCCCCTGTGACACCCACGTCCAGCGTTCGAGGCCGTAGCCGGTGTCGACGATGTAGGTGTCCATCGGCGAGTACCGGTTGCCGTCTTTCATCTCGTATTCGCCCTCCGGATCCTGTTCCATCGACATAAAGACGAGCGTGGCCAGTTCCGCGCCGCGGTAGAGGACCTCGAACGCCGGCCCGGCGTTGCCGCCGCCGACCCACGGATCCTCGATGTAGGTGATTTCAGAGAGGTCGGCGCCCATATGCTCGAAGAACTGATCGCAGAGTTCGACGGTCTCGTCTTTCCAGTAGACCTCGCCGGAGTAGGCGTACTCGTCGCCGGCCTCCTCGCGGGCGTTGAAGGCGTGGTGGGCCATCATCTCGAACGCCATCGTGTGACGGCCCGTCTTGCCGACGTTGTCGATGTCCTGCATCCGGATGCAGGGCTGGGAGATACACAGCGGATTTGCCGGGGGCGGGGTCTGCCCGCTCGTGACGAGCGGCTGGAAGTCGTAGATCGACGCCTGGGTGAGCAACACGTCGTCGCGCCAGCGGTTGGCCGCGACCGGGTACGGCTCGATACGCTCGTGGCCGTGCTCTTCGAAGAACGAGAGGAACTTCTCGCGCATCTCTTCGAGGGAGTACTCCTCGTCGAAGCCGGGGTTGTCGATGAAGGAGTAGTCGTCCGCGGGCGGCTCACCGCACGTCTCGCGGTCGGGGTCGCGCGTCCAGAAGTGGACGCCCGTCACCGGACACTGCTTCCGGTGGAAGCCCTCCTCCTCGAAGTAATCGAGGCGATACTCCGCTTCGAGTTCACTCATTACCCGTCAGTTGACCCACGACCGGGTAAAACAGTTCCGGGTGCAGGAGACAGAGCGGACGGCTACGGGGGGTTTCAGGTGAAAATTGCGGACGTGAGGCGGTTACTCTTCAGCGGCCAGCGACGCCAAGAGTGCCTCCAGTTGGACCCGCTCGTTCGCGCCCGCCGTGATCCGGTAGTCGGCCTCGCCGATCCGTTCCATCAGGCGGATGGTCGTCCGCTCGTCGAGGTCGAAGTCCCACGCCGAGCGGTGGAGTTGGTCGATGATGTCGCCGCCGGCCATCCCGGTGTCGACGAGCAGCGTCTCCAGTCGGCCGCGCGCGGTCGCGAAGTCGCCGTCGATAGCGGCCTGTACCATCTCCTCGATGTCCTCCGGACGCGCGGTCGAGGTTATCAGATAGACGGCCTCCTCGTCGACGATTTCACCTGTCGTCGCCGCCGCCTGCAGCGAGTTGATCGCGCGGCGCATATCGCCGCCCGCGGCGTACACGAGCGCGTCGAGGCCGTCCTCGGTCACCTCGATACCCTCGGTCTCGGCGATGTCTTCGACCTGCTGCCGGATGGCGTCGTCAGAGAGCGGGGAGAACCGGAAGACGGCACACCGCGACTGGATCGGGTCGATGATCTTCGAGGAGTAGTTACACGAGAGGATAAAGCGCGTGTTATCGGAGAACTGCTCCATCGTGCGGCGCAGCGCCGACTGGGCGTCATCCGTTAGCGAGTCGGCCTCGTCGAGGAAGATGATCCGGTAGTCGTAGCCGCCGAAAGAGGACCGCGCGAAGTTCTTGATGCGGTCTCTGACGACGTCGATCCCACGCTCGTCGGAGGCGTTCAGTTCGAGGAAGTTGTTCCGCCAGTCGTCGCCGTATATCGCGCGGGCGATCGCGGTGGCCGAGGTGGTCTTGCCGATGCCCGCAGGACCCGCAAAGAGCAGGTGCGGGAGGTCGTCCTGCGCGACGTAGGACTGCAGTCGTTCGACGATCTCCTCTTGGCCGTAAATATCCTCGAGAGTCTCGGGCCGGTACTTTTCGATCCAGATCTCACGCCCCGCCGGAACGTCCTCGGACGAGTCGGCCTCACTCATACGCGTGAGAGGGATCCGCCGACCCATAAACCACCCGCGTTCCGTCGCGGTCCTCCCGGTCCATCACCGGGCGCGTCGACCGCGCGGAACGAAACCGGCAAGCCCGCGAGCGCCGAACGCGACGTATGCGCGTGACAGTCGAAGTCGTCGGCGAGGGCGAGCAAGCAGTCGACGTCGGCGACGACGAAACGTACGCCGACGTCGTCCGGGCGGTCGGCTACTCGCCCCACGAGGTCTCTGTCATCGTCGACGGCACTCCCGTCCCGGAGGATCAACCGGTCGAATCCGCCCACGTGCGGGTCCTGCGACTGATCAAAGGCGGGTGAACCGGCGGGAGCCGGATGCTCGCGTCGTTCGAACGCAATCTTAACCCCCGCCGCCTATTCTCCGATATGACACACGCCGTCCGCGAGGCGACGCCGGCGGACGCCGACGACGTCGTCCGCCTGCTCGACGCCGCGATGCTCGAAATCGATCCCGAGCGGGTGCACCGTCGAATCGCCGCGGGCGACGTCCTCGTCGCCACCGCGGCCGGATACGGGACCGAAGATCGAGAGCGGGTCGGAGGGGCCGGCACAGGTCGGAGCGAGGACGGGGCCGACACTGCCGCAGGTGACGACGGTACCGACACCGCCGCGAGCGACGAGACCGACGCACCGGAGGACCGGGTCGTCGGCGTCTGCGTGCTCGCTCGCGTCGACGGTACGGACGCTGCAGGCAAGTGTAGTCGAGTGCGTGACGCGGACGATCCCACACCAACCGAGATCGAACAGATCGCCGTCCACCGGTCGCGCCGCGGTCGCGGAATCGGGAGCCGCCTCGTCGACGCCGCCGCCGAGCGAGCAGACGGGGCGCTCGTGGCACGCTTCCACGAGCAGGTGCGTCCGTTTTACGACGCGCTCGGGTTCGAGATCGTCGAGGGCGAGGAAAGTGATGGAGAAATCGAATCGGGAAGAAGTGGCGGAGAGGCCGATGCGGGAACCGAAGACGAGGAGACAGACCGAGCGGAGGATCGGCACGACGACCGCCTCTGCGGGATCCTCAGATGAGCGGCGCGACGAGTTCTCGACCCGCCGACAGCAACGCGTCGGCGCGTTCTCGGCTCTGCGCTTCGGCGTAGATCCGCATCTTCGGCTCGGTTCCGGACGGTCGAACGAGGAGCCACGACCCGTCTTCTAAGAGGAGTTTGAAGCCGTCGAGCGTCACGACGTCGGCGATGTCGCGGTCGGCGACCCGCTCGGGCAGGGCGTGGTCGAGGTCGTCGATGACGCGCTGCTTCTCGGCGTCGGGACAGTCGAGGCTGATCTTGTCGGCGACGATGTCGCCGTGGGCTGTGAGCAGGCTATCGACGCGGGCGTCCATCGACTCCTCGCTCGCGGCCGCGGCCCCGAGCAGACTCATCAAGACACCGTCTTTCTCGCGGATGTGCCCGCGGATCGAGAAGCCGCCGGACTCCTCGCCGCCGATGAGGGCGTCGTGCTCGGCCATCGCCTGCGCGACCCACTTGAAGCCGACGGCGGTCTCGAACACGTCCTGACCGTGCGCCTCGGCGATCCGGTCGATCAGGAACGTCGTCGAGACGGTCCGGATCGCCGGGCCAGCGTCCGATTCGAGGAGGTAGTCGTAGGCAGCGGCGTAAAAGAGGTTCTCGTCGAGGTGGCCGCGCTCGGGCGTCACGAACGCGACGCGGTCGGCGTCGCCGTCGTTCGCGACGCCGAGGTCCGCGTCGTGGTCGTCGACTGCCTCGACGAGCGGTTCGAGATTCTCCGCGCTCGGCTCCGGCGGCGTTCCGCCGAAGTCGGGGTCCCGTTCGTCGCGGATGCTGACGACCTCGGCTCCCGCCGACCGGAGGAGTTCGTCGGTGACGCCGCGGCCCGAGCCGTGCATCGCGTCGTGGACGACCGTGAGCCCCGAGAGGTCGGCGCTGACGAGTTCGCGGGCGTGTTCGGCGTGCGGCGTCACGACGTCGATCGTCTCGATCGTGCCGTGCTCGGATTCCGGGAGGAGATCCGGCTCAGCGAGGCGCGCGGCGACCGCGTCGGTCACCTCGGGGAGCGCGGGCGCGCCGTCGTCGGGGATGAACTTCACGCCGTTGTACTCCGGCGGGTTGTGCGACGCCGTCACCATCAGCGCGCCCGAGAGCCCGCGATCGACGATCGCGTAGGCGACGAGCGGCGTCGGCCGGTCGCGCTCCGGCAAGAGCACGTCGAAGCCGTTGCCCGCAAGCACCGCCGCGAGCGAATCGGCGAACCCCTTCGAGGTCGCTCTGGCGTCGTAGCCCACGAAGACGGGGTCGTCGTAGCCCTCGTCCGAGAGGTAGTCTGCGACCGCCTGCCCGACGATCCGCACGCGCTCGTCGGTGAACGTATCGAGGGTCGCGCGCCACCCGTCCGTGCCGAAGGAGATCGCGTCCATATCGGTCCGTCCTCGTCAGCGACCAAAAAGGTGCGGCGAAGCGGCCAGTCGGACGACAGAGCGGTTCCCGTATCGTCCGATGAGGAGACCGTTCCATCGGACGACAGAGCGGGCGGCCACTGCGGAGACGGTCCGACTCCAGCACCCGCCGCACTTTTCGCCGTCGCCCCCGGAGTGAGTACAATGATCTCGGTCGTCGCAGTCTGCGGCAGTCGGCGCAGGATGAGTTACACCAGAAAGTCGCTCGAACTGGTGCTCGAAGCCGCCCGAAATGAGGGCACAGAAACTGAGCTGCTCGATCTCGGCGCGGTCGACCTTCCGCTGTATCATCCCGATGTCGACGAGCAGGGCGACTCCGCACGCCTGACGCGGATCGTCCGCGACGCCGAGGCCGTCGTGATCGGCTCACCCGTCTATCACGGCTCGTACTCCTCGGCGTTCCGCAACTTCCACGACTACTGCTCGAAAGACGAGTACCGGGACACCGCCGTCGGCCTCGTCGCGACCGCAGGTGGCGGCTCCTACGGCGCGACGCTCGAACATATGCGGAGCACGGTCCGCGGCGTCTACGGTCACACGGTGCCCGAACAGGTGGGGATCCGACGCGCTTCCGAGAAGTACGACGGCGACACGCTCACCGACGTCGACGTCGCCCGCCGACTGGAAGAACTGGGCGTGGCCGTCGTCGCCGAGGCGCGGCGGCTCCACCCAGAGGCCGTCTCGGAGTAGTCCAACCCGGCAGCCCGAGGCCGTCACCGATTAGTCCAGCCCGACTAGCCGCTCCTTCTGGGTGCGAGAGAGCTGTTTGATCTCGTACTCGCGGGACATCGCGGCCGACTTCGAGCCGAAGGATTCGACGTGGACGAGGTCGACCGGCGTCCGTCCCCGCGTGTACTTCGCGCCCTCGCCGGCGTCGTGTTCGGCGACGCGGCGCTCGACGTCGGTCGTGTAGCCCGTGTACAGCGAACCGTCGGCACACTCCAAGACGTAGACGTAGTGGTCGTCAGTCATCGTCGGCATCACTGGGGGCGTCGAGCGATGGGTGCGAGGTCACTCGACGTCGATCGTCTCGACGACGTCCGCGAGCGCGGCGCTGTCGGGCGAGGCGTGACTCACCGCGAGCGGCGAGACGCTGACTGCGGCGTCGACGAGTGCTCGCCGGTCGCTGCCGACGGGGTAGCGCTGTCGGTGCTCGTCGGTCGGCGGAAACGGGCTCTCCCAGCCGACGACGCCGGGCCACGTCCGGTCGTGGAGACGGACGAGGCGTTCGTCCTCGGCCAGTTCGCCCTCGTGCTCGTCGACGTCCACCGGGTCGGCCGGTTCGACCTCCTGCTCGTAGTCGTGGTGCGGTTCGGTGAGGATGACCGGCGGGGACGAGGCGTCCACCGGTGCGTTGACGTTCAGCAGGTCGACGTCCTCGTAGACGCCGGAGTCGAGCGCTCGGGCGACGAGTCGCCGCGCGATCCGTGCCGGGCGCGCGAAGTCGTACTCCTCGGGCGGCGAGAGGAAGAAGTCCGTCGAGTGATACGCCGAGATGGCGAGCGCGGGGGTGCCGAGGAACGCCGCTTCGATACCCGCGCCGACCGTCCCGGAGCGCCCGACGACGTAGTTGCCGGCGTTCGGGCCGTTGTTGACGCCGGAGACGACGACGTCGAAGTCCGTCTCCAGCCCGCGAAGGCCGTAGGCGACGCAGTCCGCCGGCGTACCCGAGAGCGCGTAGCCCCACGGGTGATCGCGGATGACGGCGGTGTGGCTCCGCGTACGTCCGACACCGCTCTGGTTGCCGTCCGGAGCGACGACGGTGACGTCGCCGAGCGCGGTGAGTTCGGTTCGGAGCGTGGCGATGCCCGGCGCGTCGATGCCGTCGTCGTTCGTCAACAAGATCTCGGGGCCCTCACTCATTGCAGAGAACGTTCGTGGAGAGCCAAGTAGCCCTTCCGGTCCCGCCGTCAAGCGAGCGCTGTCGCTCTCGGGGACGTGGGAATTGTGATCGGACGGGGGTTCAGCCGTCCGACGGATTCGGAGTACGGCTTCGCGTGGTGGTCTATTTCCGCTTCAGTGGTCACGCTGTGCGGGTTCGACGTCGCGCGACCTCCGCAATACCCGCGTTCGCCGAGCAGTTTGGACAGGCGAGGAGTCGCCCGTACTCGTCGGCGAACACGCGTGCGAAGCGATCGGAGACGTGTGACCCGCAGTGGTCACAACTTGGCATGCGTGTGTCCGGCAGCCACCATTGCCGGTACCTGCGCTACGAGCGCACGGCATATATGGCTTCCCGCGCACGCGCGCGAGAGTGCAAAACGTCCAGAAATGGACCACAAAACCGACCGTTTGTTTGGATATTGGTGACACAGGTCGGGAGCAGGCTCGCGGTCGAAGACGTCGCCGTACTGATCTTACTGGGAGCGGGCGTCGCTGACGGCGCGAGCGACGAGGCCCGCCTGCGTCCCGGCGACGAAGCCGGCGTCGACGTTCACGACCGAGAGAACCGTACAGGACTGGAGCATCCCCGAGAGCGCCGCGTCCCCGTCGCCGCCGTGGCCGTAGCCGGTCGAGACGGGCAGTCCGATGACCGGTGTGTCGACGAGTCCTGCCACGACGGTCGGGAGCGCGCCTTCACGTCCGGCGGCGACAACGAGTACGTCGGCCGCGCGGAGTACGTCGAGGTGATCGAGGATACGGCCGAGGTGCGCCACGCCGACGTCGTCGACGCGTTCGACGGTTGCACCCATCGCGTCGAGGACGGTCGCCGCTTCGCCGGCCACCGCCGCGTCCGCCGTCCCGCCGGTGACGAGCCCGACGGTCGCATCGAGCGTCGGCGGATCGAAGTCGGGTCGTTGTGCGACCAGCGTCCGTGCGCGCTCGTCGTGCGACAGGTCGACCGACGCGTCGACCTCCTCGGCGACGGCGACGACGTGGTCCTCTGAGACACGCGTGATGAGCGCCCGGCCGGTCGAATCGAGGGCGGCAGCCGCGAGCACGGCGACCTCCGCCGGTGTCTTCCCCTCGGCGAGGATGCCCTCGGGCGCGCCGCGTCGCTGCTCACGAGCGGCGTCGAATCGACCCGCGTCGGTGGTGACGTACCCCGCCAACCGCGCCTCTGCCTCCGTCGGCGAGAGGTCGCCCGCCGCGACGGCTTCCAGTACTTCGCGCATACGAACCACTCCGGGAGTGAGCGTCACGTACCTGTCGCTTCACACTGTCAGATAGAACTGTGTTCAGGATAGGCATCACCTCCGAGGCGACAACCGGCGTTACAGACGCGTGTCCGACAGTATCAGCGCGTCTCACCGCGGGCGAGTCGACGACGGCCGGATCGAGCGGTCGACAACCCAATGTGGGCGCGCTTGTGGGCCGAATCGCCCAATATCGAAAGGAAGGGTTAATGTGCCCCCTGGGTATATAAATCATTCCCATAGGAAACCCCATAGACGACCCGTATGGACGGAGACGCCGGCGTTTTGGAAAATATTTTTATATAGTGCCGATATAGGAGGACGTGTATGGCAGACCTCATTGTCAAGGCAGCCGTCAAGGAAGCGCTCCAGGACAAGAACGTCGCTTCTGACTTCTACGATGCACTCGACGCAGAAGTGAACGAACTGCTCGAAGACGCCGCCCGTCGCGCGGAAGAGAACGACCGCAAGACGGTCCAGCCCCGCGACCTGTAAACCGGCGATTCGATCCCGATTTTTTGTGACCACGACAGCGACCAGCGATAGCGCCACCGATCGTAGCGGTCTCGATACCGACAGCGACCAGCGATAGCACCGCCGATTGCTCGAACAGCGGTCAATACACGGTAGTGAGGCCGATCACTCGCGAGTACGGACGTCGACGCCGTCGTCCGTCCCCACGTATGCCTCGTCGACGAGATCAACGAAGAGGCCGTGTTCGACGACGCCCGGGAGCCGGGAGAGGTCCTGTGCGAGTCCATCGGGATCGTCGAGCGCGCCGAACTCGCAGTCGAGAACCAGATTCCCGTTGTCGGTGACGACCGGCCCGTCCTTGCGCTCGGCCCGACGGAGCGTCGCGTCCCCACCGAGCTCTGCGACGTCGCGTTCGACGGCCGCCCGGGCGTCTGGGAGTACTTCGACCGGCACCGAGCGCGAGAGCGTCTCGACGACTTTCGTGGGGTCGGCGACGACGACGAAGCGGTCGGCCGCCGCGTCGACGACCTTCTCGCGGGCGTGAGCCGCGCCGCCGCCTTTGATCGCCGCCAGGTTTCGATCGAGTTGGTCCGCGCCGTCGATCGCGACGTCGATGCTGTCGACCTCGTCGAGCGAGCAGAGTGGAATCCCCGCCTCGCGAGCGAGCGCGCGAGAATCGAACGACGTCGGGACGCCGCGGACGTCGAGACCGTCCGCGACCGCCCGGCCGATCGCGCGGATCGCGTGGGCGGCGGTGCTGCCGGTGCCGAGGCCGACGACGTCGCCGTCAGAGACGAGTTCGGCCGCGCGTTCGCCCGCGCGTCGCTTCTGGTCGTCGGTTCCGCCGGTCGTCTTCATACGCGTCGTCTCGGCGACGCGCGGCACAAAGCTTCCGCTCCGCAGTCGGTGGCAGTCGACAACGACGCTGGTGCCGGCCCTACAGTCGCTCTACGACGGCGTCGGCGTCGTACGCCAACGACAGCGACCGCGATCGACCGCGACCGTCGATGTCGGCGTAGTCGGCGTCGACGACCCCGAGGCGGTCCAATTTGTTGACGATCTCGGAGTAGCGGGTGTAGCCGAGGCCGGTCTCCTCGCGGAAGGCTTCGTACACCTCTCCGGCCTGACTGCCGTCGTGTTCGGCGACGACGCGGACGAGGTCGCGCTCGCGATTCGAGAGGCCGCGAAGGCTCCGCGAGAGGTGGACGTACTTCGATTTCTCGTATGCCGCCTCGACGTCTTCGACGGCGACGGTGCGGCTGGCGCGCATCTCCGCGTGGAGTCCGGCGCGGCGCAGGAGGTCGATCCCGACCCGGAGATCGCCGCTCTCGGCGGTGAGTTCGGCGACGCGGTCGAGTTCGGGCGCGCCCACGACACCCTCGTGGAAGCCGCGACGGGCGCGCTCGCGGAGGATATCGACGATCTCGTCGACGTCGTAGACGGGGAAGTACACCTCCTCGGGCCGGAAGACGCTCTGGACGCGCCCGTCGAGTTCGTCGATCACGTCGAGCGAGAGGTCCGAGGAGATGACGACGACGCCGATCCTGGCTCCCGAGTGCGCCTCGTGAGCCCGCAGGAGCGAGTAGAGCGTATCTGAGGCCTCGTTCTCGTAGAACAGATAGTTCACGTCGTCGAGCGCGACCGCGAGCACCTCGTCTTCCTCGACCAGTCGGTCGGTGATCTGTCCGAACAGTTTCTTGAACGAGATGCCCGAAGAGGGCGGTTCGTACTCGAAGATGTGCTCGAAGATACGCGAGAAGACGGCATAGCGCGTCGAGTCGACCTGACAGTTGACGCGAACGGTCTCGACGCCGCCCTGCGCGCCGAGTTCGCCGAAGAGTTTCTGCACCGCGGTCGTCTTGCCCGTTCCCGGCGGCCCGCGGACCATCGTGTTCAGGGGCCGCGAGCCACGGACGGCGGGTCTGAGTGCGTACTTCAGACTCTCCAGTTGGCTCTCGCGGTGCTCGAACGTCTCGGGGACGTAGTCGATCTCGAAGACGTGTTCGTCGCGGAAGACGGACTCGTCCCACGACAGCATCCCCTCGTCGGGGTCGTCCCTCATCGATTCAACCACGTCGAGGAGTCTACTTAACGGTTCCCCAGGGGGACGAATATAGTAGCGTTTACAGCTCATTGCACAGCCGATCGCACGACAGCGTGCGACCGCGTGCGTGAAGACGTGCAAGTGCTACTATAGTGCCGCCGGCCGAGGTGACCTGCTCACTCGGTGACGAGTCGAAACACGCGGTAGACGGCGACGAAGCCGACGGCGAGTGCGACGAGACCGACGGCGAGCGCGGTGTGCGACGCCGACCCGCGGAGATACGGGCCGAGGCCTGCAAACGCGATCGAGAGGCTGATCGCCGCGAGTGCGAGGTAAAACAGGATGAGCGTCGCCGCCCCTAGTACGTCCCAGATCGCGTCGCGGGTAGCGCGGTAGACGAGATCGTAGGTGGCGTCGCTGTCGGGCGCGAGCGGCGCGTCACGGCTCTCCTCGTCGGCGGACGTTTCGGGGGACATACGTGTTCGTTCGCCGAACTGAATGAAAAATCTCCGCTCGGAAGTGGGTCGAATTAGAACTTCCGCAGCAACCGGTCGTAGAAGCCCGATTCGTCGCCGTCGGCCAGTTTCTCGACGATGAGTTCGGGCGTCGAGCGCGCGAGGTGGTCTTTGACCGGCGAGCGGTTCACCACGAGTTCGCCGTCTTCGAGGCCCAGCGCCTGGATGCCGTCGACGGCGACGTCGAAGTCCGCGGCGTCGCGGATCTCACCCGCCAGGTGCGAGACGAAGACGGCCGTCGCGGCCTGTTCGTCGAGCGCCTCCAGGATGCCGGCGACGATCTTCGCGGACGCGCCGGGTTCGGTGATGCTCTCCAGTTCGTCGACGAGGACGAGCCGGTTCGTCGCGCCGTCGGCCAGGCTTCGGAAGTCCCGCAGTGTGCTCTCGAACGCGCCGGCGTCGAGCGTTCCCTGGGTCTTCGCGTAGTAGTGTAGCTCCGAGAAGCGTTCGAGTTCGACGCGTTCAGCGGGCACGGGCAGCCCCATTTGCGCGAGAACGACGACGAGCGCGACGAGGTCGAGCGTCGACGTCTTCCCGCCGGAGTTGACGCCCGACAGCAACGTCGCCCCCGAGACGCCGTAATCGACGGGGTCGACATCGCCGAAGGCGACGTCCAAGAGCGGCGAGCGGCCCCCCTCGATGACGAAGCCGTGGGCGTCGCCCGCGGTCGCGTCTTCTCGCGCGTTGCCGCTCGCGTCGGCGTCCAGTCCGTCCACGAACTCGGGGAGCGTGCAGTCGAAGTCGTCGGCGAATCGGGCGATCGCGTATTCGACGTCGACTTCGAGCGCGTCGCGGACGAGCGCCTCGACGGGATCCCGAAGCGCTGAGAGGTCCGCCGCGAGTTCGCGCTTGAGGCGGGCGGCCCGCCGGTCGCGGCCGGCTTTGAGTTCTGTACGGAGCCGCGAGACGACCGACGACTCGTGTTCGACCGGAAACGCGGGGTCGTTCGGGAAGGCCCGCTCGGCGAAATCCGCCTCCTCGGGGCGGAGGTCGAGCGAGTCGACGAGGTGCTCACGCGCGGCCGCGACGGCGTCGTCGTACTCGTCGTCGAGTTCACGGTCCAGAAGAGAGTCGACGCGTGCGCCCTGTTCGACCAGCGAGAGGAAGTCCGTTCCCTCGATGGTGACGTCGCGCTCGCGGATCGCGTCGCGGAGGCGGTCGTTGGCGACCGATTCCGCAGTGGCGACCGTCGCGTCGAGGTCGTCGACCGCGGTGGTAAGGCGATCCAGTTCCGCGTCCCCGACGATCGTCCCGTCGTCGTCGAGCCGGTCAAGCGCGTCGCGGAGGGCGTCGATATCGCACGGTGCGTCCATACCGGCTGCCTCGTGCACTTCCGCGGCCGAGAGGATCCGCGAGCGGTTCTCCGCGAAGAACGCCAGGACGCGCTCGGGGACGATTTCGTCGGGATGGTCGAGCGCGTCGGGGCGCACGCGGACGTCCCCCTCGACGTCGACGCCGGCGAACTGCTCGTCGAGGGCCACGACAGTCGAGTACGAGCGAGCGAGTTCGGCGAGTCCGCGGGTGTCCTCGACGACTTCGACGGAGAGTTCGGGGAACGCCTCCTCGGCCGCCGCGAAGCGCTCGGCGTCGGCCGTGGCGAGACAGCGATCGCGGACGCGGCGAGGCGACGGGGGCGCGAGCGGTTCGACGCCGTCGAGCGCGTCGAGGGCCGCGGGTTCGGGGTCGCGCTCGGTCGCACGATCGACGAACGTCCGGACCTCCGCGATCCGCGAGGCCGACTGCGTCGGGTAGAGCGTCGCGACGCGCTTTGCGGCGTAGTCGGTGACGGTCCGCTCGCGGAGGAGACCGAGGACGTCGTCGTAGATCTCTCGGGCCCGGTCGGTCGCGAGAAAGCCGCCGTCGTCGTCGTGTCGGCGGCGGATCGCCCCGCGAGCGACGGCGGCCGCGCGTCCTTCCGAGAGTCCTGGTGCGCGAGCCAGCGTCGCCACGTCGCCCTCGCTGAGTGCCCGTTCGGCGTCGTCGAGTTCCGACAGCGCGGCTGCCGTCTTCTCACCGACCCCCGGGATGGCCTCGAACTCCATTCGAGGATGCCTTCGCTCGCGATCGGACAAAACGTTACGGGTGTGGCGCTCAGGTGACACGGCTCGACCGTCGCGACGTCTACGACAACGTGCTTTTGAGACTGCGCCCGGTAGTGCGGGTATGCGAACCGAGACGGATGCGGACGCCGACGTCGACGCCGCTGCCGAAATGGCTCGGGGAGAGAACGCCGACACACAGTCGGTGACGGAGAAAGCAGCGGCGGTCCGCGAGTCTCTCAGCGACCGCGACGGCGTCCTGATCGCGTTCTCCGGCGGCGTCGACTCCGCGGTGGTCGCTGCCTTGGCACACGACGCGCTCGGCGACGACGCGGTGGCGTGTACCGCCAAGTCGGAGACCCTCCCGGCGGCGGAACTCGACGACGCCCGCCGTGTCGCCGACGAGATCGGCATCCGCCACGAGATCGTCGAGTTCTCCGAACTCGACAACCCCGACTTCGTCGTCAACGACGGGGACCGGTGCTACCACTGTCGGACGATGCGACTCGGCCGGATGTACGAGGCGGCCCGCGACCTCGGGATCGGGACGGTCTGTGACGGGACCAACGCCTCCGATCCGGGCGAGGGGCACCGGCCGGGGCTCCGCGCCGTCGACGAACTCGACGTCCGGTCGCCACTGCTCGAAGCTGGTATCGAGAAGGACGAGGTGCGCGCGATCGCCGACGAGTACGGACTCTCGGTCGCCGATAAACCCTCGATGGCGTGTCTCTCCTCGCGGATTCCCACGGGACTCGAAGTGACGACCGAGCGGCTCACGCGCGTCGAGAAGGCCGAGCGCGTGCTCCGAGAGTGGGGCTTCTCGCAGTTCCGCGTCCGCGACCACGACGGTCTCGCGCGGATCGAGATCGCCGCCGACGAACTGGAGGCGGCACTCAATCACGACTTCGTCGTCACCGCGCGCGAGCATCTCTCGGAGCTCGGCTTCGAGCACGTGACGCTCGATCTCTATGGATATCAGACGGGCAGTGTCAGTCCAGCGGGCGAGGACGAGCAGGACGACGCAAGCGCAGACAGCGACGAGTCGGGCGACAAACCGCTCGTCGAAGACGTGTTCGCGGCCGAGTACCCGACCGGCAGCGAGTGAATCCGCGGCAGCCGGTGGGCGCAGCGTTGTGACTCTGATTCTGCTTGTCCGGGAGAGTACAGAAATCCGACAGCTCAGGCCGCACGATTTTCGCGGGACGCAAGCAGGAGACGGAGCACCTCGTAGCCGAGCACCAACCCGACCGCGATCCCGCCGGCCAGCGCCGGGCGAAGATTCAGCTCAGTGACCCACCGGAGGACGGCCGGATCGGGGCTGCCGAGATACCCCACAACGACGGCGAGCAGCCACACCGGACGGCGGGCGGTATCGACCGCGAGACGGGCCCGCAGCATCCGCCGCGAGCGACCGTAGCGGCGCAGGAGGAGCGACACGAGTTCGAACACCCCGACGAGGGCGCCCGCGATGATCAGAGGCGTGTACACCGCGAGGCCGTTGGCTGTGAGCGTCTCGACGACCACCGAGGGAAGAAGGTCGTAATAGCCCGTCGGGGCCGGCAAGGGGCTGAGGAGGTACCCGACGAGCGCCGCGAGCACGGCAGCATAGGGGCGGCGGG